>OKVC01000139.1_pt1 | contig 47375 bp, 41 predicted proteins | sample 1606641 | NCBI WGS metagenome assembly OKVC01 (sample SAMEA3882518, study PRJEB24775) | human gut metagenome | biome: human-associated habitat; feature: intestine environment; material: feces | place: Netherlands | collected 2009/2010
ATCTGCCGCACCTCGCTCGCCGTATCGGCACTTAGAATTATGCGGTATTGCCTTTGTTTTCTTTTCTATCTTTATAGTCAAAAAGGCACCACCGGATGAAAAGTCTGGCGGTGCCTTTTTTGCTTATCAGGTCATCAATGTCCGCGCTTTCCCACAGCACGTTACGCCTTGTTTTCCGCTTTTCCACGCGCAAACATCTTTTTCAACACCTTCGCGCACGGCTTTTCAATCAACAGCGTAATGAGCGCTGCCCCCAGCAGGGACAGCCCAAAGCACAGCAGGGTATATTGCAGCTGCCACGGCTGCTCCCCTGCCCGGTTCGGTTCCGCGCTGACGGACGGTGGAACGCCCAGCCGTTTCAGGTGAACGGCCAGGTTCTGGTGCAGCAGGTAGTAGTTCATCGAAACCGCCGCCAGCCAGCCCATCACCCGGTTGCCCATCAAAAAGCGTAGCGGGCGCGCCGCAAACGGCAGGGTGAGCAGGATTCCCGCAACGGCCAGCCCCAGCAGCGGGCGGCGCATCATCTGCCCGGCCTGCAAAGCCGCCTGGCCGCTCTCCCCTGCCTGCACCCGGAAAATGCGCAACATCCCCCAGGTGGAAAGCACGCACAGCAGCGTTGCGATCCCCTGCCATGCCATCGCTTTGCGTTTTTCCGCTGCTGGGTAGCACTGCACCAGCCAGACATACAGCAGTGCCGCCCCCATGCCCAGCGCGTATATGTCCAAAAAGTTTGCCAGCTGGTTGACCACCATATTGTATTCATCCAGCCGCCAGACGCACCACCCACGGAAGGCGAACGTCCCCGCTGCCATTGTCATCAGGGTGCCAAGGGGATTTTTCATCGTCCACCGCGCCAGCAGCGGGAAGATCAAATACGCCTGCATCTCGATTGCAATGGTCCAGGAAGCCACCCCGATGGGAGTTGCAATATAGGTTGCCGGGTTAAACGTCTGGGTAAAGGTCAGGTGCATCACAACATCCCGCACCATATCGGAGCTGTTATGGTACAGGTGCCAGGGCAGCGCCACGGCAAACAGCAGCGCCAGCGTGACAAAATAATAGCTGGGCACAATGCGCATGATGCGGCGCTGGTAAAACTGTTTTGTGTTCGGTACCGCCTCTCCCAGCAGCATGGCACGGGCATAGGGCAGGAACAGCAAAAAGCCAGAAAGCAAAATCGTTCCGTCCACTGGCATATACCCGGCGCGCAGCAGATAATCCAGAGAGTAACTGCCAATGCTCGGCGTCAGCCAGGATTGCTGCCAAAAGTGGTACCAGCTGACGATAAACACCAGCAGCACCCGCAGGCCGTTCAGTTCCGGTATTTTATAACAGTTCGGGCGGTATGGCTCCATGCCATCATCCCCCTCATTCCCACAAAATTTTCTTTACGCCAACGCGCAGGTTGACCAGTCTGTCCCAGGGGCCATTGCGCTGCAGCATCATCAGCAGGCTGCTGCGGGTTGCAGGGTCGTTGGTGAACAGGGTTCCCAGCTTGCCATCCCAGCCGTATTCCCCCAGGTGCAGCGGCACCGGGCTTTCCTCCGGGGCAACGCAGACACTCATCAAATGGCCATAGCTCATACCAAGGCGCATGGTATCCTGCCCCACAAAAATCTTGCGTTGCTCTGCGTTCAGCAGCGGCTCCGCCATCGCCTGCACCGTTTCCGGTTTCAGCAGGCGGCAGCCGTTCCATTCGCCGCCGTTCATCAGCATGGTGGCAAAGTGGGCATAATCGTCAATGGTCGAAACCATGCCTGCCCCTCCGGAAAGGAACTCCGGCAGGCTTTTCATGTTCATCTGGATGCCAAGGTAGTTCACCACATCGGGCACCGCTGCGCCGAAATTGAAATCATACGCTTGGGCAAACCGGCCACGCTTGGCTTCCGGCACATAAAAATCCGTATCCACCATCTCCAGCGGATCCAGCAGGTTCTGCTTCAAAAAATCGCGGTAGTTCATCCCGCTGGCGGCTTCCACCGCTGCGGCCAGGATATCCGCGCTGACGCCATACCGCCAGCCCTTGCCGGGGCGGTACAGCAGCGGCAGCTTCGCCATTTCGGCAATCACCTGACGCGTGGTACGCTGCCCGCCTTTGGTAAAGGATTCCGAAATTTCATCATACAGCCTGCCCAACCCCGCCGACTGTACCGAATCGTTATCATTGTAGCCATACCCGGAGGTCATGCAGAGCAGCTGCCTGATTGTCAGGTTCGTATGCTCGGCATCCCCGAACTCCGGCAGATAGGCTGCCACCGGGGCGTCCAGGTCCAGTTTGCCGTCCTCCCATAGCTTCATCACCGCAAAGGCCGTGATGGGCTTGCTCATCGAAAACACCCGGCAGATGGTATCCCGCGCAAAGGGGATGTCCCGTTCCCGGTCCGCCATGCCCGCCTGTGCATAAACCAGCTGTTTGCCATCCCGTAGGTAGAGCGCGCTGACACCGATAAAATCCCCCTGCCGGACCACTTGATCCAACAGGGCTTGCAATGCCTGTTCCTTTTCCATTGTTCTGCATCCCTTTCGCAGTTTCATTTTCTGCCAGTGTAGCACGAATTCTTTCTCTCTGCAATCCTGTTTTTGCCCGTTTGGCGTTGACGTACCGCCCGGCAGGTGGTATACTGGCAGCACTATCAACCAACTTATCAAGTTAAGTAATGGGTTTGTTTTGCATAAACAGGCGGCCCGCTATGTCATATATTTCAAAGATTGACCTTTCCACAGCCCCGCAGGAGGTCCGCGCCGCGGTGGATAACCACCTGGCCCAGGGCTACCAGCTGACCAACGAAAAACTGACCCTGCTGCATAATGTAACGGCGTTCCATACGCTGGAAGAAAGCTCCTATGAGCTGGACCGTGAGCTGCAGCGGCTGATCGGCAAGCGCGCCGCAGATTTTTATGAGTACGCCATTTCGCTGCAAAATGACTGCCTGGTATGCAGCGCCTATTTTTCCCGTCTGCTGGAAAAGAACCATATTGACTTTGCCACCTTTGATTTTACCGATGATGAGCGCCTGCTGATCGAATATGGCCGCGCCATTGCCCGTGACCCCAAGCATGTGCCGGAGGACCTGATGCGCCTGATGCAGCAAACCTTTACTGAAGAGCAGCTTGTGGTAATTACCACAATGGGTGTTTTTATGATTGCCAACAACTATTTTAATGACATCCTGAACGTGGACCCCGCACCGGTGCAGGAATAATTCCAGCGCCAGCACGTATATGAATCATAATATAATAAAGAAGAGCTTCTCGGCCCATACCAGCCGCCAAGCTCTTCTCTTTTTATAGTTTATCGTTTTATTTTCCGGCCCTCACTCGCTCAGGCAGATGTCCCGCACCAAGTTGTCCCAGCGCTCCGGGTAGCCGGCCAGCAGTTCTTCATGCTGCAAATGGCACCCGGCAGGTCTTGCACAGCTTTAAACGCGGAATTTTGCCCTTACAAAAAAGCACTTTCCCTTATATTTGCATTGCAAATAAGGGAAAGTGCTTTTGTCTTGCTCACTATGAGGTTACTATCGCAAAGGATACGGTCAACTCCCAATAGCGAAAAGATAATACGGCAGCCTTCACTTTTCCAGCACTACACACTCATAGGGGCGCAGCGTGTCGACGGTGTCGGGGTAGTTACCCAGCAGTTTCTCGGCATCGGTCCAGCCTACGGGCAGGGGCTTGGCAATTTCCCGCTCCCGCAGGTTGCAGAGAACCAGCAGCTCCGTCTCGCCATCGTACCGGCGATAGGCTAACAAATCCGCGTTGTCGGGGTACAAGAACTCAATTTTTCCCGCACTGATGACCGGCATTTTCTTGCGCAGGGCCACCAGCGTTTTGTAAAAGCTGCGGATGGAATCCGGGGCGTCCATTTGGGCAGCGGCGTTGATAGCCTTGTAGTTGTCGGCAATGCCGATCCACGGCGTACCGGTGGTAAACCCGGCGTTCTCGCTCGCGTCCCACTGCATCGGGGTGCGGCTGTCGTCGCGGCTGCGCTGGGCGATAATGTTCAGCGTCTCGGCCTCGGTCTTGTCCTGCTCTCGCAGGATCCTGTAGTAGTTGAGGCTCTCGATGTCGCGGTACTGCTCGATTTTCGTGAAGTGCGGGTTCGTCATGCCCAGCTCCTCACCCTGATAAATGTACGGTGTGCCGCGCATAAAGTGGATGGCCACCGCCAGCATCTCGGCGCTTTCCTTCCAGTAGGTCGTGTCGCTGCCAAAGCGGCTGACCGCACGGGGCTGGTCGTGGTTGCACCAGAACAGCGCATTCCAGCCGCCGTGGGCCTGCATCCCCTCCTGCCAGGTCTGGAACAGTTTCTTCATGGCGAGGTAATCAGGCTCCCTCAATTCCCACTTTTGCCCGTCCTTGTAGTCGACCTTCAGGTGGTGGAAATTGAAGCACATCGTCAGCTCGTGGTTGCCCTCAGCGGTGTAGCCGATGCAGTTTTCCAGCGTGGTGGAGGACATCTCCCCCACCGTGATCATGCCGTCGATGCCGCCCGCGGCGACCAGCTCCTTCAGGTACTTGTGGACGTTGCGGCCATCGGTGTAGAAGCGGCGGCCGTCGCCCTCGTAGTCATTCTCGTAAAATTGGGGCTTGGAAATGACGTTGATGACGTCGAAACGGAAACCCTTGATGCCCTTCGCCTTCCAGAATCGCAGGATGTCGGCCATTTCCTCCCGCACGGCGGGGTTCTCCCAGTTCAGGTCGGCTTGCATGACGTCGTAAAGATGCAGATACCATTTGCCAAGGCACGGCACGTATTCCCACGCGGGGCCGCCGAATTTTGAAACCCAGTTCGTCGGGTAGCAGTCGGGCGTGCCGTCCTTGAAGATGTAATAGTCCTGGTACTTTTTGTCGCCCGCCAGTGCTTTTTTGAACCACTCATGCTCGGTGGAGGTGTGGTTGAACACCATGTCCAGCATCAGGCCGATGCCACGCCTGTCCGCCTCGCGGATAAGCTCCTCCAGATCCTCCATCGTGCCGTAGCGCGGGTCAACGGCACGGTAGTCGGCCACATCATAGCCGTTGTCGCGCTGGGGCGAGGGGAAGAACGGCGTCAGCCAGAGGTAATCAACACCGAGGTCGGCGAGGTAGTCCAGTTTCGCGGTGACGCCCTTCAAATCGCCGAAGCCGTCACCGTTCGAGTCCATGAAGGATTTCGGGTAAATTTGGTAGACAACTTTATCTTTAAAATCATTCATGGTATACACCTCACAAAATCAGGCAATGCCTTTCTTTTTGCCGACGCTGACGGTCAGCACAAAGGGCACAACGATGGCAATGACCATGCACAGCGCAAAGCTGAGCATATAGGCGGGTTGGATGGACAGAATGCCAGGGATGCCGCCGACACCGATGGCGTTGGCCGTGGTGGAAGTAGCCACGCAGACAGCTGCCGCGATGGCAGATCCAATCATGCCGCAGATAAACGGGAAGTGGAATTTCAGGTTGACGCCGAACATAGCGGGCTCGGTAACGCCGAGGTAGCAGGAGATGCAGGAGGGTACGTTGACCTCCTGAGCGTCCGCGTTCTTGCGCTGCAGATAGATCATACCGAGGACGGCGGAGCCCTGCGCAATGTTGGACAGCGCGATCATCGGCCACAGCATCGTACCGCCGAAGTCGGCAATCAGCTGCATATCAATGGCGTTGGACATGTGGTGCAGGCCGGTGATGACGAGCGGGGCGTAGACAAAGCCGAAGATAGCACCAAAGATGACGCGGAAGGAGCCGGAAATGCCAGCGTAGACAACATCAGAGATGACGGAGCCGATCTTCCAGCCGATGGGGCCAAGGATGGTATGAGCGACGATGACGGACAGGACCAGCGAGCAGAAGGGCACAACGATCATCGAGATGACCGGCGGGCAGATCTTGCGGAAGAATTTTTCCAGATACACCAGCGTGAACGCGGCTAGCATGGCAGGGATAACCTGTGCCTGGTAGCCGATCATGTTGATGGTGAAGAAGCCGAAATCCCACTTGGGGATATCTGCCGCTGCTGTGGATGCGACAGAGTAGGCGTTCAGCAGCTGGCCGGAAACAAGCGTCAGGCCGAGGACGATGCCCAGGCTCTGGGTCGTGCCCATCTTTTTGGTGACGGACCAGCAGATGCAGACCGGCAGCATGTGGAAAACGGCCTCGCCGATCAGCCAGAGGAAGCTGTCAACGCCGGACCAGAACTGGCTGATGTCGCACAGCGTCTGGGTGCCGTTATTAAAAAAGTAGATGCTGTCAATGCAGTTGCGGAAGCCCAGGATCAGACCGCCTGTGATGATGGCAGGGATCAGCGGGGCGAAGATCTCGGCCAGCACGCTCATAACTTTTTGCAGGGCGTTCTGGTTCTGCTTGGCCGCGCTCTTGACAGCCTCCTTGGAGACACCGTCGATGCCGGAGACCGCGATGAAATCATTGTAGAAATCGCTGACCGTATTGCCGATGATGACCTGGAACTGGCCCGCCTGGGTGAAAGTGCCCTTGGCGGATTTCAGTGCCTCGATCTTGGCAACGTCCGCCTTGGCGGGATCGTTGAGGACAAATCGCATACGCGATACGCAGTGGGATACTGCCGCAATGTTCTCCTTGCCGCCGACATACGCAAGCAGCTGCCGCGCGTCCTGTTCGTATTTACCCATGATGTTTTCCTCCTTTTGCCCGGTAGAGCGGGCGTCTTCGAACTTGTTCATACAAGTTCTCCTTACAGCCACAGAATACCAGACTTGTTCATACAAGTCAACATGCTTTTGCAAAAAAGCAGTACAGTACGCCTATTTTCGGCACTGCTCACAAGTTGCCCACTTGAAATTCAGCCGAAAAGACGGTATACTAAAGTAAATGTTTGAACAAGTTGCGAGGTACACACCATGCCAAAGGCAAAATATGAGGGCATTTATCACAGCATCAAAAAACGCATCGAGGCGCAGGATTACCCCTATCAATCGCTGCTGCCCAGCGAGAATACCTTAATAGAGGAATACGCCTGCTCCCGCAACACAGTTCGACGCGCATTGGCGGAGCTGGTAGCCGACGGCTATGTGCAGACCATGCAGGGGCGCGGCGTGCGGGTCATCTACCAGCCGGTGGGCAAAACGACGTTTACCATCGGCGGCATCGAGACGTTTCAAGAAACCGCCCGCCGCAACCGCCTTCGCGCCGTGACGAAGGTCACGAAGTTTGAGACTGTCATCGCCGATGAGTGCTTTGCCGCCAAGAGCGGTTTCTCGGTTGGGGATGAGCTATGGAGTATTGAACGCGTGCGGTATCTCAACGGCAAAGCGCTGATTCTCGACGTCAACTACTTTTTAAAGGAGTTTGTCCCCGGCCTGACGCCGCAGATCGCGGCCAGCTCAATCTACGATTACATTGAGAACACACTGGGAATGCAGATCATCACCAGCAAGCGCCGCATCACGGTGGAACACGCCACCGCCCGCGACGAAAAGCTGCTGAACATGGGCACCTATGGCTGCGTGGTCGTCGTCGCGAACCAGACTTTCAACGCCGCCGGTCTGCTGTTTGAGTACACCCAGTCCCGCCACCAACCGGACTATTTCTGCTTTCAGGACATTGCCACGCGGAAGAAGTGAGCAGCAGACACCCGGCGCAGGGGTATCCACCTGGGATTTTGCGCTGGGCCGGGGCTCCGGCAAAATGGGTTTTATAGCAATTTTCAAAAATAAGGCGAATAGCCGCAGGAATGGAACCAGCCTGAGCAGTCAGAAAGCGAAACTGTCTGAAAAGCACATTGTATCGCGTTCGGAAGGGCATCCAGCGTCCTCGCCTTGAATTTACGAAGGAAAGACTTCACCTTCGACCAGAGCTTTTCAATAGGATGGTGCGACTTCATATTATCCATTATGAGAACAGAATTATCGTTCAGATGAGGAAGCAAGTCAATTTCCAGATACCGCTTAAACCTCTCCACAGTTGTTCCGCCTGAGAAAGTCGTATAGCGTAGTGTCCCATCCAACTGAATCGATGGCAGAATGGTCGTGTTCTTGGGCTTGGAAAGTGGTGCGGAATCAACAGCTCTGCTTCCTCCAAGCGAATAGGCATACCGCCTTGTCGTATCCGTATTGCATCCGCTTTCATCCAGAAACACAAGGTCACTTGCCTTAAATCCAGATATAAGGCCGTTCCAGTCTTTTCTCTTCTGCGCCACATCGGGGATGCTCCTGTTCACTGGCATGAAGAGACTTCTTCTTGCGGCGATATCCTGCCTGTTGAAGAAAGCGCCAGACAGTATCAATACTGACAGGCAAATTCAACGTTTCAATGATCTCCAGACAAGTGATATCCGGCTGTTTTTCCAGAAGCGAAAGGATGTGCTGATAATCTACATCGGACAATTTTGGCTTCTTTCCACGGAGATTCGTTTGAGTTTCGTAGCTGCCCGTTTCGTTCCGGCGCTTCAGCAAACGATATATCGAACAGGTGTTTACAGAAAAGCACTTTGCCAGTTCTTTTACGCTAACGCCTTTGTCGTATCCTTCCAAAATCAACTTTCGAGCTTCGTTGTGCAGCATAGTTCTCACCTTCTTTGACTCTGTTATACCTCTTTTTGCTCAAAAGTTAAAGTACTGTGCTGTATTATTGAAAATTGCTATAGATTCAATATGGATCGAAGGTAGCCGTGATGGCTCACTATCTATAAACGAAACTCCCGAACTATATGGTCAGGTCCTTATTCCCATCAACTTGACGAATGAAAAGTCTCAGCAACTATTTGGATTTCAATGTGATGATACGTATATTCGCTCTCTTTATCAAATCGCTGATACAGATTCTGTAATTTATTATCCAACAGATAGGCCTTTTTACTCAACACAAATTCTTTATTCCTCGTTTTCGGACAAAAATATTTCCGCCCTCGTTGAAATCGTACCTGGGGGAGATGGCGGGCGTACACAAGGGGTAATATCTTTACAGTATAATTTTGAAATCATGTCAGATGGCGGTCTTCGATTAACCTCTATTGCTGATGCACCATAACATGTGTATTATATTATGATTTACTCCTATCACGGCTTTTCTAAGTAGTAAAATTTTATCGTGTTCATACTAATCAAAACACCCCATTTGTAGGGTGGAATCCAAGTTCCTACAAATGGGGTATCTTTTAACGGGAAGTACTTTTTCTGTGATACGCTATTGCTGCGGCAAATTCATCGCTTCGCAATGTTAAGTGCCAATCAGTTCAGTCGGGTTAAAGAAGTCTACACCTTCATAAAAGTCACCGCCAACCGTAAACTGAGCGTTGCTATATCGAGTGCCAAGGTGGAGATGGTTGCCGGTCGAGTCACCTGTGCTACCGACATAACCAATTACATCGCCTTTTTTGACGCTGTCGCCTTCCTTAACGGACGCCGTTTGGATCATGTGCAGATAATACGACCGTACATATTTATGCGGGGCATTATTTCCGAACACATGGTTGACACGAACCGTATTGCCTTCCAGCGGGTTAGTGCTTTCAGTTGCCACTTTGCCAATTACACCATCTGCAATCGCATAAATAGGCGTCCATGCGGGTGCTGGGATGTCAATACCGTCATGATCCTCACGATCCTCAGTTCTAAAACCGCTCAAAATGGTATGCCATTCTGCGGGAAGCGGCCAACCACAATTGCTGTCCGTGCCACTACCGTTAGGATCAGCACCAGGTTCCACGAAAGAGAAAATCTGATCATTGTTGTTCGTAAAAGCCATCCACTTCAGAGAAGAGCCTACAACGGTAAGGTACAGATTACGCTGTGCCTGTTTCAGACGATATACGCCACCGAAACTTACAGCCGGTTCCAACGTAATAACGGTATTCTTGTCCGCGGCAGAGTTCAGGTGCCAAACGATACAATTGGTATTTTCGGTGTTGTAATTCAGGGCATACCAACCGCCACCGCGCTGAAGAACAATTCGCACTTGGTTATCACTGCCATAGCGTTCGAGTGCCCAACGCTAATCGGGGTTGTTCGTGCGGGCGTACATTGTGACTTTTTCGCCGTTGTTGACCACGTCGTTTTCATGGTCACCGTTCAGATTTACGTATTTGCCGCTACTATAGTTATAAATTTCATAGTAGTGATTATACTGAAAAGCCATTTTATATTCTCCTATTCTTTTTTATTTGTTCCTCGTCAGAAACTTGTTTGAACGTTCATTAAGTAAAGAGAATAGAAAGTACTTTTTGTAAACCAATATTTCAGAAAATCAAAATCATTATTTAGAATTTAAGGAGGTATAGATTATGATGCTCCAAAATGTCAATATTGCTCTTTCTGTTGTCTTGTGTGGATGCCTATTGTCTGGATGCAACAATTCCACTACATCAGCATCTTCCTCGGTCTCGTCCCCCTCCACGTCTGATTACGAAAGCAGTTCAGCCGCAACGAGCAATCTCGATTCCTATGAAGACGAAGAACCTACGTCTGCGGTGCCTTCATCTACTCAGCCTCCAACCGAGGAACCAAACACACCCGATTCTTCAGAACCAAGCGATTCTCCTGCGCAGCCGGAACAGGAATATACCGACCTTTCCTTTTTGAGCGAGGAACAAAGGCAACTGTATACAAATGCCTACGATGCCAGTTTCGGTTTATACGGTGAAGGTGCCAATCTCATGGATAAGTGGGGCTATAAAGTAGTTACCGATGGAAGCGATTCTGTACCGTTTATAGAAGACCATTACACACTGTACAATGTTTCTTTCGATGAATTTTCGGAGCGCATTCATAGTATATTTACCGATAACTGCTTGACCTCCACCGATTATGCCATAAAATTCAAGAACTACAATGGTAGGGTTGCCGTTCACTTTTCTCTTCATAACGAAATGGTCGCAGGAATGACTATTTATGTTCAAGAACAGTACCCAGACACTTACCGCTTAGTCAAAAATACCTCTGAGGAAGTCGAATTCACCTTGATTTCTCACTATGACCGCGATGGCTCGGTAGAAAACCCGTTAGAGGTATACATTATCGAATACCCTATCCGCATGGTGAAAACTGATTATGGTTGGCGGATTGACGATTTTCATACAAGCAGATACGGCTAACATCAAAACGGGGCGGCCGTTTTTCCAGCCGCCCCGTTATTGAATTATTGGTTATTATAGCAATTTTCAAAAATAAGGCGAATAGCCGCAGGAATGGAACCAGCCTGAGCAGTCAGAAGGCGAAACTGTCTGAAAAGCACATTGTATCGCATTTGGAAGGGCATCCAGCGTCCTCGCCTTGAATTTACGAAGGAAAGACTTCACCGTCGACCAGAGCTTTTCAATAGGATTCAGATCAGGACTATATGGTGGAAGATAAATGTATCGAACACCGGAGCTGTCCGGCAGATTTCTCACTGCCTTTGCATGGTGAACTGCAGCAGCACCGGGAACGGCTTGCCTTAAGTCTTTTGCCATGGTACTTTCCTCCCCAGGAGGTGCCGGGAACCTGAATTCTCAATTTCCAAGCCACACCCCCAAAGCAGGGATTATTTTAGTACAGCCGCCCGCTGTAAAGGGTCAAAAATTGCTCTTTTTTCGGTGCTTAAAGTGGTCAGTGTCAGATCTCAATGCTTCGCCCGCCGGTGCGGTTGTACAGCCGGTGGCTGATGGAAACCACGGTGCGGTTCTGACCGGCGCGCTGCAAAGCATCCAGAACAGTCTGTTCTGTTCCGGCGTCCAGGTTTGCGGTAATTTCATCCAGCAGCAAGATTTGCGGCCCGGCCGCAATGGCGCGCGCGATGGAAAGCATCTGCCACTGCCCCTGCGAGAAGATGCCCGGCGTACACGGGGTATCGTACCCTTCGGGCAGCGCCGCAATGGCGTCATGCAGGCCCACGGTGCGGGCGGCATCCTCCGCCTGCTGCGGGGTGATGGCGGCATCAAACAGGGTGATCTGGTCCCGCACGGTGCCCGGCACACGGCGGAAGCTCTGCTCCACATAGCCAACCAGCGGGCGGCGGGCGGTATCCGGCAGTGTGGCGGCTTCCACACCGTTCAGCATCACTTTGCCCTGCTGCGGGCGGTACAAGCCCAGCAGCAGCTTAAAGATGGTGCTCTTTCCCGCGCCGGTGCGGCCGGTCAGGGTGACCTGCTCGCCTTTCTGCACAGCAAAGCTCAGACCGTGCAGCACTTCCTCATCGCTCTCATAGCCAAAATGCACGTTCTGCAGCTCCACGCTGGGGGCACCCGGCACGGCCTGCGGGGCGGTTTCAGCGATGGGAATGCGCTCTGCCTGCGCCAAAAAGCCGTTGATGCGCCGCACACCGGCCACAGCGGATTGAATCGTTTCAATCTCCATGCCGATGCTTTCCAGCGGGGTGAACACCTGGGAAATATAGGCAATAACCGCCACAGCCGTGCCGACCGACATGCCAAAGAACGCCCTCACTTCCGGGCTGCCCGCTGCGGAAAGCAGCATGACCAGCGCCACCACCGCCGCGTTCATAATCAAAATCACAGGCGAATAGCAGGCATCGTAAAAATTGGTTTTTTCCACCGCGGCAAAGCTGTCGTCCAGCGCTTCGTCATAGGCTTTTTCCATGTAATTTTCCCGCCGCAGGGTGTGGATGGTGCGGATGCAGCGCAGCGTTTCCGGCACATGGGCGGAAGCCCGCGCCACAGCGGCACGGTTTTGCAGCTGCGCTTTCAGCATCCGCTTTTGCACCACGCGGGTAAAGAGATACAGCAGCGGCAAAACCACCAGCAGGATCAACGCCAACCCGCGGTTCTCTGCAAAAATCACGGCCAGAATGCCGCACAGGCGGCAGGCATCCGCAAACATGCTGATGATGCCGGAGGTGAACAGCTCTTCCACCGTGTCAACATCACCCACAAAGCGGGAAACCGCCGCGCCGGATTCCTGGTTTACAAAGGCTTCCGCCGGGAGCTTGTCCAGCTTGGCGCACATGGCGCTGCGCAGGGCGTGGGTCATTTTCTGGCCAAACACGGTCAGCAGACTTTCCCGCAGGGAATCCAACCCGCCGGAAAGTGCCAGCAGCCCAAAGTACCCCAACGCCAGCGCAAAGGGCACCACCTGCCGGGCCGTCAGGCGGTCCACCACGCGGCCCAGTACCAGCGGCGGCAGCAGGCTTGCCGCCACCGCACCGGCCACGGCCAGCACCAGCGCGGTGCAAAGCAGCGGCTGGCGGCGCACGGTACCCAGCACAACGCTGCGCACGGTCTCATTTTTCCGGTTCATCCTGCTCGCCTCCTTCCTGGGCATTTACCAGCGCGGCATACTGCGGGTTCTGCACTATCAGTTCCTCGTGGGCTGCACAGACTGCTTTGCCGTCCTGTATCCACAACACACCGTCCATCTGGGGGAACAGGTACAGCCGGTGGCTGATCAGCAGCACGGTGCTGCCCGCGGTCATTTTACGCAGGTTGTCAAAAACCTGTTCTTCTGTTTTGCGGTCCAGGGCCGAGAACGGGTCGTCCAGCACCAGCAGCGGGCGCGGGTGGGCCAGTGTGCGGGCCAGCGCCAAACGCTGCTGCTGCCCGCCGGACAGGCGCACGCCGCCATCGCCCACGCGGGTATCCAGGCCGTTCGGCATGGCTTTTACTTCATCCTCCAGGCAGACAGCCCGCAGGTACTTCCAGGCGTCATCATCTCTGCCCAGCAGGATGTTGTTGCGGATGCTGTCGCTCAGCAGCTCGGGGTCATGCCCCAGGTAGCCAACCACGCCGCAGCGCTCCGCGTCCGTCATGCCGGCCATCTCACGCCCGCCGTACTGGATGGAACCGGTATAGGGCAGCTCACACAAAAACGCTTTGCCCAGTGTGGATTTGCCGCAGGCCACCGCGCCGGTAATGCCAAAAATCCGGCCCGGCTGCGCGGTAAAGGTGATATCCTGCAAAACCGGTGCCCCGTCCCGGTAGGCAAAGCCAAGCTTGTTCACGGTCAGGGTTTCCGGCTTGGCCGGGATCTCTTCCGGCAGGGGGTTCGGCTGGCGCATCAGCGGTTTGATGCGTCCCCAGGATACCTGGGCTTTCTGCACCGCGTTGAACAGCTTTGCCGCGTGGGAGGATTTGACCGCCAATTTGCCAAAGCAGGACAAGAACGTGGTGAACGCTGCAATATCCCAGGCGGCCCAGCCGGTGCCCGCCACATTGCGCGCGCCAAAGGTAAAGATGAACAGAACGCCGGTCATCGAGATGACCCCGTACAGCGGCGGCATGGCGGCCACCGGCAGCCCGGCTTTGACGGCGGTACGTTCGTAATCCTGCAGGCAGGCTTCATACGCGGCATCGCGCTGCGGCTCACAGCCATACACGCGGTAGGTCAGCGCGCCGGACACCCGGTCCAGTGTGGCGGCGCTCAGGCGGCCTGTGCTCTCCTTGTTGGCAGCGCCGGTGCGCTGCACCAGGGTTTTCATCTGCTCGGCAATATAATAGGAGATCGGCGCAAACACCAGGCAGAGCAGCGCCAGCCGCCAGTCGTACCCCAGCAGCATCACGGCATAGGCCAGCAGGGCAATGCCGGTATCAAAAATTTCCGTGGTGAACTTGCGCATGCCTTCGGCACAGGCGTCCACATCGGAAATAGCCTTGGTCATGAGGGTACCAGCACCGGCCTGTTCCAGTTCAACCTTGCCTTTCCGCACCAGATTGGCGTACAGCACCTGTTTCATGCTGCGGTTGATGTTGTTGGCAAACTTGCGCACATACAGCCGCTTGATGAACCGCGACCCCTGCACCACCGCAATGGCAATCAAATAGCCCGCACACAGCGCCGCCATGGCGGCAAAGGTTTCGTTCCCGTTCAAAATGCCCAGCAGGCATTGGGCCAGCTGGCCCTCAAACCAGGGGCCGACCACCAGACCCAGGTTATAGATCAGGCCCGATACCGTTACCACCGCCAGCACCGGCCTCTGGTTTTCGAAGTAGCTCAGCACCCGGTCCGGCTGGCGCACCGGGGCGCTTTCCGTGTTCTTCATCCTGCAATTCCTCCCCATTCATCTGCTGCACCCGCGCCGTCACATCCGGGAACCCTGCCCGCCGCTGGTTTTTGCTGCGCCAATACAGGGTTTCCAGCGTTTTGCAAAAAGCGTCCCGTTCAGCCTCCGGCAGTTCCTCCACCAGCCAGGCATAAAATACGGTTTCAATCGCAGCTTTGGAGTTTTTCAATTCCTCGGCCTTGGGCGTGGCATACAGCAGCTGGCTGCGGCCATCGTCCGGGTTCGGTTTGCGCACCAGGTAGCCCTTGGCTTCCAGGCTGGCCGCACGGCGGGCGGCCGCACCCTTATCAATCTTCAGGGCCGCACGCACATCCGCCTGGGTCATGCCGGGGTTGTGGCGTACCAGATGAATAAAATCAAACTCTGCCGTGCCAATGCCATCGGCTTTCATCATCTGTACGGCAAACTTGGCCGCTTCCCGCGCAATTTTGGTCATCTGCCGCTCGGTCGGGTCCTTGTTCTGTTCTGCCTGCATGTTTGGCCTCCTTTTCAAGTTGGATGTACTATCAACCATTTGGATGATACTGCATCTATCTAGTCCTGTCAATGCTTTTTGCCAGATTTTCTGCGGTGTGCTACAATAAAGGCAAAGCTTTGCAAAGGAGCGCCTTTTTGTATGCCGAACGTGATTGAAATTACTGATTTTGCCGCCCCGGAGCTGGACGTTTACGCCCGGCTGACCCAGGCTCAGCTGCGCAGCCGCCTGGAACCGGAAAAAGGCATTTTTATTGCCGAAAGCCCCAAGGTGATTGCCCGCGCACTGAACGCCGGGTATCAGCCTATCTCCTTTTTAATGGAGCGTAAGCAGATCACCGGCCCGGCCAGCGAGGTTCTGGCCCGCTGCGGGAACGCCCCGGTGTATACCGCTGACCGCGCCATGCTGGCCCAGCTGACCGGCTTCGAGCTGACCCGCGGCGTGCTGTGCGCGATGCACCGTCCCCTGCTGCCCATGGTGGAGGAAGTTTGCCGCAATGCCCGCCGGGTGGCCGTGCTGGAAGGCATTGTGGATTCCACCAACATCGGGGCCATCTTCCGCAGTGCTGCCGCCCTGAACATGGATGCCGTGCTCGTCACACCCTCCTGCTGCGATCCCTTGTGCCGCCGGGCCGTTCGGGTCAGCATGGGCACCGTGTTCCAGGTGCCCTGGACCCAGATTGGCTCCACCGCCGCCGACTGGCCGGAGCAGGGCATGCAGCAGCTGCGCACTCTCGGCTTCAAGACCGCCGCCATGGCGCTGACCGACCTTTCGGTTTCCATCGACGATGCCGCCCTGGCCGCCGAGCCAAAGCTGGCCATCGTGCTGGGCACCGAGGGTGATGGCCTTGCCCACACCACCATCGCCGCCTGCGATTACACGGTGCGCATTCCCATGTCCCACGGGGTCGATTCCCTCAACGTTGCCGCCGCCAGCGCCGTTGCGTTCTGGCAGCTGGGCAAACAGTAACATTCCTTTGGAGTTCCCCCATGAGCAGAACAGAACCTGTTATCCTTGGTATATTTCTTCTATCAGGATGATGGCAAGTGGAATGAGGTTCTGAAATAAACCGGCCTGTATTTTGATAAACCGGAATTTAATGGGGCCAAACATGAAAATTGCAATTGTTGGATATAGCGGTTCCGGCAAATCGGAATTTGTGGAGGAGAGTAATTTGCTGGTATTAAATAAATTAGAGCGGTTGCTAACGGTATGTAAAGTCAAAAACATTGATGATATAGATTTAAGCAAGGAATTCTACTTCATTGGTAAAACAGATGAAGAAATTTCTCTTGTGTGTGAAACAAATGACGTTCCTGAAAACACAATAGAACGTGAAGATGGGTGGCGTGGTTTCCGTATTCAATGAAAAATAACAATAAAAAAACACTAAAGAAATTGGCAATCCTTGTAATAGGTTCTATAATTGCGGCTTATGGAATTACACTTGCATTGTATGCTGGATTTGGCGGAGCTACGCTTGCGGTGCTGTGGCAGGGGATTGCAAGAACATTTCACATAAGCATTGGCACAGCATCTTTTGTTGTAGCATTGGGAATGATTTTGTTTGCGCTCATTTACGATAAAAGTCAGATTCATATAGGAACTGTGTTGTACCAGATTGTATACAGTACCTGTGTAGATTTGTTTGCTAACTGCCATATTTACAGTACCTATAAGTGGATCAATTTTTTAATTATGTTGTTAGGAGTGGTTTTGTTTGCTGTCGGAACAGGGCTATATGCGTCGGCATCCCTTGGTAGAGGCTCCTATGAGGCAGTCACTTTTGCTTTAGCAGAAAAAAATCACTGGCAGATTAAATTTGTCCGAATGGCATTGGATATTTTGGTTGTTGTTACAGGTGTTTTGTTTGGCGGAAAGTTTGGTGTATGCACGCTTATTACAGTTATCATTTCAGGCCCAATTATCCAATTTGTTAATGCGAAAGCAAAACAAGTTTTAAAGATATGATAGTAAAGAAACTTACAATTTCGCGTTTGAGCAATCAGCAAGGCTTCTCCGCGGCGGGATGAGAGCATCCCGCCCTACAGATCATTTGTATGTTTGCACCGCAATAAAAATAAGCTGTAGGGAACGGTCTTGACCGTTCCGGGGATTCGCTGTATATGCCATAATGAGATATACAACAAGGCCCACCTAAGGGACGATGCCAGCATCGCCCCTTACGAGTTCCACTTTATCACGCGCCTTTTTGTCTCCCCCAAAAAACAAAAGAATGCAGCGATGTAGTTTCCCTCTACATCTCTGCATTCTTATTCTTTATGATTTTATCTCTATATTTCCCGCCCTCAGCCTATGCCCCGCCTCAAATTCCTAACTCCTAATTCCTAACTTCTAACTACAAAAGTTGCCCCCGCCTGATTGCGGCTTCAGGCGGGGGCGATGGGGTATCGTTTTGGTGTGAGGAGGAATCATGTTCCACGGCAACGGTTGCGGCTCCGTTCCGTGTGATTATAGGATACCCAATACTTGAGAAAAATATATTATAACGGTGTGAACTTTCTGTTAATTCCCCCCACGCCGGGGGCACGCCGTTAAAAAGTGCGAAATATAGTAAAAATTATAAGATCATAGCTCACACTGCACCGTAAATGCCGTGCACGCTCACTTCGCCGGTAAACACATGGGTGCTGCCCTCAGCCCCCTGCACCACCAAGCGGCCCTCTTCGTCCACATCCAGGGCGGTGCCTTCGCCGCCGTCAAAGGTCACATGCCTCCCCAGGTTTACACAGCGCGCCTTATACGCATCCCGGATAGCGGAAAAGCCCTCCCGCTCAAAGCCGTACAGCGCACGGTCAAATCCAAAGTTCGTCATGCTCTCCGCCAGGGCGGCGGCGTCCGCCGCCGGGTCCACGGCAATGCCCTGCAACGCCAGGCTGGTGCCGTGGGGCAACTCCATTGCGTCAAAATAGCTCTGCGGCTGGGCCAGATTGATGCCAATGCCACACACAATGGCATGGTGGTCCGGCATCCCCTCGCACAGAATGCCTACGATCTTTTTACCGTTCAGCAACAGGTCGTTGGGCCATTTGATCTGGCACTGGATGCCGTACCGCTGTTCCAGCGCATCTGCCACGGCCATGCTGGCAAACAGCGGCAGGCTTTCGGGCTGAGCCATCTCAGTTTTCAGCACTACCGTGTAATACAGCGCCTGCCCGGACGCATTGATCCAGGTGTGCCCGCGCCGCCCGCGGCCCGCCGTCTGGCTGGTGGTATACACTGCCCCCACCGGGCCGAATTTGTCCAGGTTTGCCTTTGCCCAGGTGTTGGTGCTGTCCACCTCTTCCAGATAGTACAGCTCGTTCACGCTGTTGTGGGATACTACTGCATTGTTTACCATTGTTCCGGCACCTGCTTCCATTCAAAACTGCACTGTCCATCCGTGATGGTGATCACGCCATAGCTGTGGGTATCCCGCAGGCTGCCGGGGTTGAACAGTGCCGGGGAAAACGGCGTACCATGGCGCAGCGTTTTATAGTGGGTGTGGCCAAACAGCACCACATCCGCCCCGCGGTCCGCTGCGTATTCGGCGATCCGCTCGTACCCGGATTTTACCCCGAACAGCTGCCCGTGGGTATAAAAGAACAGCACGCCGCCAAGGGGTGCCAGCCCCTCTGCCGGGTCATCGAAACCAATATCGCAGTTGCCGCGCACCCGGTAGATGGGGTAATCCGGCGCAGCGCCGTTTGCGGCAATGGCCTGGTCCAGGTCATACAGGCCGTCCCCCAAAAAGAACAGGGCATCGGCAGTTTCGTTTTTCAGCAGCCAGCGCAGCGGGGTCACACGTCCGTGTACATCGCTGACAACCAGCACTTTCATGGGTTGCTCGGCCATATCATTCGCTCTCTTCTTCACGGTTGTCCTCATCTTTGGCCGCGATCAGTTCTTTGTAAATATCGCCCTTGCTGAACGGCGTTCCCTTGGCAGCCTGTTTTGCGGCTGCGGCGGGTGGGGTGCCCTGCGCCATCAGCAGGCGGGCAGTGGCAACGGCGTCCGGCAGGGTCACTTCCTCCGCCGCAGCCTGCGCCGCCGGGGCACCGGCCATGACCAGCACATACTCCCCGCGGGGATCATTCTGTTCATAGTAGCACACAGCTTCACCGATGGTCGTCTTGGTGATTTCCTCGTGCAGCTTGGTCAGCTCCCGGCACAAGGTAATGGAGCGCTCCGCGCCAAAGGCGGCGCACAGGTCGTCCAGTGTTCCGCGCAGCTTGTGGGGGGCCTCATAAAAAATCACGGTGCGGGTCTCCCCCTGCAAAAATTCCAGCCGCTCGCGGCGCTCCTTTTTGGGCACCGGCAAAAAGCCCTCAAACACAAACCGGGCGGTATCCTGCCCCGAAACCGCCAGCGCCGTCACGCAGGCACTGGCCCCCGGCACCGGCGTTACCGTAATGCCGCGGGCAATGGCGTCTTTCACGATCTGCTCACCGGGGTCGCTGATGCAGGGCATACCGGCGTCAGAGCAGAGCGCGCAGCTCTCCCCCGCTTCAATGCGGTCCAAAATTGCCGCGCCATGGTGCAGCGCATGCTCATAATAGCTCATCATCGGCTTTTTTAAGCCAAGATGGTTCAGCAGCTTCAGGGTCACGCGGGTATCCTCGGCGGCAACAAAATCCGCCGCACCAAATGTAGCCGCCACCCGCGGCGGCATATCGTCCAGGTTGCCAATGGGCGTGGCAACAATATACAAAATTCCGGGCATGGGGTTCTCCTTTTATCTTTTACCGCGCCAAACGTATCAAACGCGCCGCGTGGTTTTGCTTCTGTGTTCATTATAGGCATTTTTGCCCCTGGGTGCAAGACGGCAGAAAAATTCAAATTTTTTCTTCAACCCATTAACTTTCCCGATTTAATGCGTTAAAGTCAGTGATGGTGCCATCGTCGGCAGCGCCATCATCAAGCTCTTTGCCCAATACGGCCCCGCTGCCGTGCCCCACATCGAAGCCTTTGTGCGCGATATGGCACAAGCGGTACATAACGCGTAGTTAGGAGTTAGGAGTTTTGGGGCTGCCGGTTATTAAAACTCCTACGTAACTTTCCATTATAATCTGTAGGGAACGGTCTTGACCGTTCCCTACAATGCTTTTATTCAGTTCACGGCAGCCTTTATCCCGCCGCCCAACTCCTAACTTCTATACAACTTGGCGACAACTCTGTGCTATACTTAAGATAAATAACGATTGGGGGCATTGGATGAACCGCATTTTGATTGTGGAGGACGAAATTACCATTTCCCGGCTGATTGCGGTCAGCCTGCGCCGCGCGGGGTATGACTGCACGGTTGCCAACGATGGCAGCACCGCGGCGGACCTGATTGCCGAGCACGACTTTGACCTGGCCCTGCTGGATATTATGCTGCCCGGCCTGGATGGGTACGAGCTGCTGGGCTACCTGCGCCCGCTGGGGGTGCCGGTCATCTTTATCACGGCCAAGGGCGCCACTAAGGACCGGGTCAGAGGCCTGCAGCTCGGCGCCGATGATTATATCGTAAAGCCGTTTGAAATCGAAGAACTTCTAGCCCGTGTGGAAGCCGTACTGCGCCGCACCGGCCGCGGCGGCCAGACCCTGACCGCCTTTGATGTAACGATGGATATTGTGGCCCGCACCGTGACCCGGCAGGGCAAGGCGGTGGAGCTGACCCCGCGGGAGTTCGACCTGCTGGAGCAGCTCATGCGCAACCGCGGGGCGGCGCTGTACCGCGATGTATTGTACGGGCGGGTGTGGGGCGGCGATCTGCTGGACAGCCGCACCCTGGACCTGCACATCCAGCGCCTGCGCAAAAAACTTGGCTGGGCGGATAAGATCGAAACCGTCTACCGTGTCGGTTACCGCCTTAAATCCGACCAGAAATAACCTCAAATTGCTGATTTCTCATTTCCAATTTCTAAGGCAACACCGCACAATTCCCGCCTTGCGGCTTAAGCACCGCTCCGGCAGCTGCGGCACGGCATCTGCGTTGCCAAAATGCTCGATAATGTCGGGTTGCGGTACCCGCATCGTGCTTCGGGGGCAAAAGCCCCTCGCACTCTGCGACCGCTGCCCCTGCTTCGGTTCGCTGTTTCCGCCACTGGCGGCGCTCACCTTTGCAGCATCCAGTATTATCTGCGCTTTTGGCTTGGCATCTGCCGCACCTCGCTCGCCGTATCGGCACTTAGAATTATGCGGTATTGCCCTAAAAGATTTGGCAGGATAAAGACGACCGGGATCAAAAACAATCCCTGCCGCGCGGCGGCCACCACCGACGCTTGCCACGCCATACCGATGGTTTGCAGCAGCATCGTACACAGGATAACCGTGGGCGCAGACATTTCCAAAATCAGGCGGCGCACAGGTGCTTGTGTCATATAGCGCACGTGCTCTTCCGCCGTCATAGCTGTTGTTTTCATCGTTGTACTTCCTTGCCGCAGCACTGCTATTGTACCGCAGCCGGGCAGGCAATGCAACGAAAATCGCTGCTGTTTACGCATAAAACCGGGGGCTTTGCGGCGGCCTCCGGTTTTATGGGTTTCGTTTACTTCTGCATGATGTGAATGCCGGCATACGGTTGTTTCTTTGCTGTTGCATAACGGGGTTGATAAAATTTCCGTGGCGGACTTTGTTGGTGATGACCTTGCAACCCTTGACCGTTACTATGCCCATCTTATCAATGATGGGAGGGTACAGGCAGCAAACGCAATGAATTCCATCATTGGCTTTGCCGCCACGGAAATACCGGCTGAATAAAAAATTGACTTGTTACCACGAAAAAAGAAAAAGAACGGTAAAACCCGACGTTCTACCGTTCTTCATATGGTTGCGGGGACAGGACTTGAACCTGCGACCTCCGGGTTATGAGAAATTCAAAATTTGTGCGTTATGGTGTTATTTTGTTGGGCTTGGTGGTATTGCGTACCAAGGCTCAGAATGGGTTTTGTCCCATGTGTACAAAAGAGTGCTGCATCGTGCTGACCCGTTCCAAACCCTTTTGGGGGCAGTTTTGGGGGCAAATTTGCGAGACGGATTCTCATACGCACCGATCATATAAATACGCAGCTTTGGTCTCATTGAGAAATACTAATACCAACATCACGAGGTTCTTACACAGGAAACGCCCCACGAACCAATAATGAAGTTTTACTCTTTATACAGAAGTTGTACGCAAGCCAACTCTACACCATCCCCGCACACCGCCCCTGTCGCCGCGAGAAGTGCCTCTGTTTGGGCACGTTTGCACTGCGTCGGCACGGTGCCTGTCCCGCCAAATACCGCCCCAAAATCCCCACTTTTCGGAGATTTTTTATTTTACCATAAAGGCTTTTACCTAGACTGGATTTCCCTGTACAGGTAAATCCAACACAAATAAATACTAAATAAATAAAATACTAAGATACTATCGTATCCTATCTGTAAAACACAAAAAGCAGGATTTTTCCCACTGTGGTTTTGCTGCGATTCGTACAACTTAACACCAGCGAGTACAACTTACGATTGCACACAGTTGCTATCATGCGATATAATTTATTTGTCCACTTCGTCAAAAGACGTCCTTCAAGACTTTTTCAGTTAGATAACGGTAAAAGTCGTTGTATTTTTCCTGCGGAATCGGTAGGAAAATCGTCATAACGACAAGGGCATGACCGCGATTTTCAGCGTGGTAGGGCGGGTGTATATGTGGGAAAAGATTCTCGGCAAAGCCACAGCGTTCATAAAACATTTTGCGGCGGCAGACAATCGCATCCATCGACGGATCGATTTCCAAAATCAAAGTCTTGCCGCATTCCGCCAGCAGATCCAACGTCCGCTGCCCATAACGATGGTTTCGCAGAGCCTGCAGAATGTAAAAATGCTCGATATACAGATACTCTGCAGTTTCTCGATACAGCGCAAGACCAACAAATAGTTTGCCGTCACATACTGGCACAAAGGTGTAATCTCCATCCCCTAAAATACGCTCCTGCGACGGTATTTCGCGCTGCTCATAGGGCGGGAAGCTTTTTTATACAGTGCCATCGTCTGCGTATGCATCGGGTGTGCGGCAGAGGTCACAAGTTCTAATCGCATACATTCGTTCCCCATACTTCCAGTTGTGTCAGCGCCGGGAATGGGCTGGGGTCGTCGGCCTTTTTCAGGTCGTCCAGCATCAGACTTGTGATGACGACTCCGCCCAAATCAAAGCTCTGCCCCTTGCCCTCGGGGGATTTTTTCAGCGTAAGGATACGTGTATTTCCGTTTGAAAGCGTGACTCTCGCGCTTTTCCACCACGCATCGTGGGGAAAGTCCGCGCGGGTCGTCAGCACCAATGTATCTGCTCTGACCGGGCGGCCGAATTCCAGCGTCAAGCACGCTTCCGGATCACGGTTGATGCCCCAGCTTTGGTAAGGGTAGGCACCGTGGCTTTCTGGGCAGATGATGCCATCAATGGCATTGCGGGCGGCAAAAACGGCTTCCCCCCGCGTTTCCACATTGGCCCATGTGTGGGGGTAGCAGGTCGTATTGCCGTGGCAGTCATAACCGTTGCGGGCCAGATTGCGCGGTGCTGCGATCTCCTCAGTCCGCGCGGCCCGTGCCGACAGATAGTGCATCGGTCCGGAAAAAGCTCGCGGGCTGTAACTGATTCGCGCTTCCGCAAAGGGAATTTCCAGCGTGAAAGAAGTTTCTTTCATGTAGACAAATTCCTCATTCATGGCATCGTCCAGCCGGATGACATAGTACCCCGGTTCCGGCACGGTCATGGTAATACTATCGCCGGGTGCGTAGGCTGCCGGGTAGACAAGGTGGTTGCAGGCTTGCGCCAGTGTTCTGTCTCCGTTTGTGATTTTTAGCAATATATCGTTCATTCTTTATCTCCGATTTTCAGAGTAACAGTGAATGGATGCTCTGCGGGCAGGGTCAGCACCACGGACTGGAAGCCGCCTACCGGGTTGAACAGGCGGCGAAAGCGGACGGGTGTGCCATACTCCGGCGGCAGGGTCAGCGGGCGGTCCGCCTGCACGGTTAGGGCAGCGGGACCGCTGCCGATGCGCACGGTGTTGGCATCCTGCCACGCAACATTTTCCCCCTCCGGCGAGATGACGGGCAGGATAAACCTTGCGTCCGCGTCCTCACTTTGACCCGTCACGGTAACTTTTCCCGGCATTACGGAAACGGCAAAATCGTACCGTCCGGCGGTGTCTTGGGCCGCAGTGCGCAGTCTGCCGCCTGCACTCGTCTCATTTTCGCCCACGGTTAAGGCAGCAGTCAAATCGTTGCTGCTGCAATAGATTTTACCATCGCGGCGCTGTTCGATGCGCGACGTGGCGCAAATGTCAAACTGCCAGCGCGGCATCTGCATATTGTTCGGCTCGTTCTGGCGGTAAGGGTCCATACTGCCCGCCAGCACCGGACCGCGGGCGGCGTGCCACAGCAATGACACCATACCGCCCGTGGGGTGACCGCCGGGCAGGTATTCATAGTCATAGCCCGTCACAGTCGCGCGCCAGTTGCCTTGCGCGATGCGAACCGTATCGATGGTGGGATAATACCGTGCGCCAGCCGCAGTCTCCGACGGCAACTTGGGCAGCGCCGCCGGGGACTGCCAGCCATCATGCACAAGTGCCGCCACGGACTTGGCATGGCAGAATGTGTGGTGGATACAAGCGGGTTCCCCTGCTGTTATATACATCGGTCCGCCGTACAAAAGACCGTCATGGGTGCATCGGTTCAACAATTCCAGATTTTTCTGCACAGCGGCGGCAAACACCGGGTCATGGCGGCTCAGGGCCGCAAAGCCGGCAAGGCATCCATCTGAGGTACGGCTGCCCCACCAACTCCACTTGTAACTGCGGCTGCCGAAGCTATTATCCCACCCGCCGTCAGGCAGCATAAAGTGGAGGTGCTCCCGCGCGGTGCGCAGCACAGCGCGGCCTACATCCTCATCCCCGGTCAGTTCAGCGTACAGAATCAGCGCAGGCAGTGATTCCTCCGCGTTATACCCAAGGTCCACCGGGCGGCAGCTCTTGGGCGTTACGGCTGTCATAGGGTGACCCTCGCCGTACAGCAGACCGTCCGCCGTGATGTGTGTCACGGCAAAATCCGCCAGCTGCTTTGCCTTGGCTGCGAACGGCTCCTCACCCAAAAGGCGCGCGGCCAGTGCCATTGTGTAGGCGCAGGTGATGGGATAGTTGACATTGCCGCCGATTCTTTCAATATTTTGGCAGAGATACTCCGCCATCTCGGCAAAGCGGGCTGTCCATGCTTCGCGGTCTGCAGCGGGCAGCTTGTCCCCGTACCAGAGCAGCGTTTCACCCAAGGCGTTTGCGTAAAATACCGTGATGCCGTTCCAATTACTGTTCGTGTCATTGTTCATGCTGCCGTCGGGGCGGCGCATATTAACCGACCATGCGAACAGCTTTTCCGCCGCATGCAGGCAGCGCTCGTCGCCGTCGGTCTGCCACTGGGTCACCAGCGGCAAAATCGCATCGGCACTGCGGCCATGTACCCGCATACAGGCAGGGCAGAGCAGCCCGCCGTCCAGCCGGGTATCGCCTGTATCGTACAGCTGATATTTCAGCATCGCGTCGCACCAGCGGCGCAGCAGAGCTTTGTGCACGGTTCAGCCCTCCAGATCAATACGAATCGTGCGGCCGTCGGCGCAGGAAATCTCGATTGCATCGCCTTTGCACGCGGCAAAGGGCTTAACTGCGAAACCGCCGCGTTCATCGGCATCCGCCGGGCGGGCGTAGAAAGCATCCACCAAAATATGCGTACCGGGCTGCAAGGTGGCTTTCAAATATGGCACAGCGCAGAGGTTTGCCATCAAGTTCGTGTTGGGGAAAGTGCGCACAAACTCGGTCTGTGCGCCGCCCAGCAGACTGACCGCCGCCGTGCAGCCCCACGGCAGGAACACCGCCTTGCCGCCGCTGACGTCCTCGACTCGCTGCAGCAGCACCTTGCCGTCCTCGGCTCCGACGCGGCAGGTGAACGGTTCCTCGACCGAAAGAGCAAAACCGCCGTCGGCAATGTCTACGGGTGAAGTCGTCACAATTTTATGCACACGCACATGCCAGCTGCCGCCGCAGGGTACGACCCAGCTCTGCGCCGTGGTGCCGGGCAGCAGGGTATAAGCGGCGTAGGTGTAAGTGTCCGTCACGGCAAAGTCATCCGTGCCGTAACGCATACGGTAGAAGTTCATCCCTGCCGGGCTGGCAGCCAATGTGTTGTCGAACGCGCCGTCCTCCAGATCGGTGCCGCGGCCAACACTGAAGCCAAAGCGGTTGGAGTAGACAAACTTCTCATACTTGGCGCTGATGGCCCCGTGGTTCATGCAGTGCTGCCCCACCGGGAAGACCGTGATATGCACACCGTCGTGGCAGACGAGCATATGCGGTTTGTCCTGCCGCTGCTGTGCCGGGTGCGGAACTGTTGCATCGGGCGCAGTCCAGAACGGATGATCGGCGGGCAGCGCCAAAAACAGGAACGCCTTAAAGGCCCAGTATGGGCTGCCGGGGGCGTTGTACCGTTCGCTCATGAGCAGGTTCGGGTATTGGTAGCCGATGGTCAGCACGCCCGCCGCGTTGGTGATGGGGTATTGAAACCAGTGGTGCAGGTTGGTCAGCACGGTATGACGCACCGCACCCCATGGGATGCTTTCATTCTGCGCCCCTGCAAACGCATAGGCCGCAAAGAATGCCGCGTGGGCGAAGCGGTAGGTCAGGCTGCGACCGAACGGAATTTCCGCGCCGTCATCGGAAAACCACTGGATGAAATCCCCGGCAAATTCGCCGCTGCGGGTCTTGAGCTTGGTCGCGTAGCCATCGGCATCCAGCGGGGAGAGCGTCGACCAGATGAGTGAGTAAAAGTGCATGGCAAAGGGGATATAGTAATCTATCTGGCCGGGGTTACCGTCAAAATACCAGCCGCCGCCGGTATAGCAATGCTCGACAACACCAAAATCATCCTTCAGTTGATCGGTGTCATAGGGCAGACCCAGCCGTGCAAAGGTCATATTCGTTAAGATGCGGAAGAAACGCCAGTTGTTGGGGTGGATGCGGTGGGCGTTCATCTGATTGAGCCAGCGGTAGACATTCTGCTTCTGGGCGTCGGTCAGCGGTGTCCAAAGCATATCCGGGGCAAGGCAGAGCGCCAGATCCAGCGCGGCAGTCTCGACCATCTTCTGGTCATAGTCGAAGATGTCCCCCCAGTATTCGGGATGGCTTGGATCGGTGCCATGGATAAGACCCGTGCGGTAGAGGTCGACCCATTCCGTGATTTCTGCCTGCTGTTCAACGGGCAGGGCGGTATTATCGCCGCCGAACAGCGGGCCAAGCCCCCAGAGGATACGCGCCCAGCCTTCCATGCGGGCGTCCTTTTCACCGTAGTGAGCAGCTGTGCTTCCGATCTTGAGCAGAGCGCCCCCCGCCGAGTAAAAAGCTTTGAGAGGACGAATCAAATCCAGCAGTGCCGTGACGGCGTCCTGTCGGGTCTGCATAGGGTTAGCGGCTAAAGCCGATGCAAAAACATCCATAGTGATGATCCTTTCGTGATGATAAAAAAGGCTGCCCTCGAGGGGGAAGTTGTCTGCGAAGCAGACTGATGAGGGCAGACCTTCCGCGGCCACCCATGCAGGGGCAGCGCCATTCAGTTTTCCCCTCATCTGGCGCTGCGCGCCACCTTCCCCCGCAGGGGAAGGCTTTTATAAATTTACCAGAAGCACTTATCCCCGCCCAGCAGGCGCAGGAGGGTCTCATAGAAGAAATAGTCGCCCCAGATGACGCAGGTTGCGCCAGTGTCGCGGTGGTAGATGGCGTCGGTCAGCACGCCCGCGCGGTCGGGGTCATGCAGAAAATAATGGTCGTAGAGGCTGCGCACAATGGTTCGGGCGGCGGCGCGGTCGCGCGCGGCCTCGGCGTTGTCCGCATGCTGTGCCAGTTCCAGCAGTCCGCAGGTAAAAATCGACGCAGCGGAGCTGTCCCGGATGTCTGGGATGTGGTCGTTAAAGGTGAAATCCCAGTAGGGGACAAAGTCGGCGGGCAGGTTCTGCAAAAACACCTCGGCGGCCTTGCGGCTCACTTCCAGAAAGCGCGGTTCTTTTGTGTAGGTGTAGGCCAGCGCAAACCCGGTCACGACCCATGCCTGCCCGCGCGCCCAAGTTGTGTTATCGTGGAAGCCCTGATGCGTGCGCCCTTCAACAGCCTTACCTGTGGCGGGATCCATCAGATAGGTGTGGAACGAGGAGTAATCCTCCCGCACGAGATAGTCTGCGCAGGTATGGGCATGGGCGGTAGCAATGTCCGCATAGCGGGCGTTCCCGGTCGTCTCGCTGGCCCAGAACAGCAGCGGCAGGTTCAGCATCGTATCCACGATGATTTTCACATAGGGCGTGCCGACATTGAACTCGCCCCACGCTTGAATGTAGCGGCCTTTCTCATTGTAGCGCTCACACAGCATATCGGCGGCGCGCAGGGCCAGCGCTCTGGCCTCCTCATCCCCCGTCAGCTTGTACAAGGCAACAGCGGACAAGGTGTACAAAAAGCCCAGATCGTGGCTGATGCCGACGCGCTCATCCAGCCGTGCCTTGAACGATGCGATGTAGTCGTCCTTATACTTCAGGAACGCAGCATCTCCGGTGCGCTTGGCGGCCAGACACATCATACCGGGGTGGAAAGAGGAAGTCCAGATGTTGTTTTCCTCCGGCGTGTAGCGCAGCCCCTCGGCGGGCAGGGTGCTGACATGGGGGTAGCGGCGGGTGTACAGCGGCGCGGCACGGCGCAGCTTTTCCTCGATTTCCGCGCACATCTGTAAATACAGCGCATCATCCTGCGGTGCAGTGAAACGTTCGGACATACTTTTTCTCCTTTACTCCTTGACTGCGCCGATCATGACGCCGGCGGCAAAGTATTTCTGCAGGAACGGATAAATGCAGAGGATCGGCACTGTTGCGACCATGATGGTGGCATACTTGACAGTGGCGGCCACAGATTCCACATCGCCAACGCTGGTGCCGCCCGTCATGTTGGAGGTGCTGTTCTGCAGTAAGATCTCGCGCAGGACGAGCTGCAGGGGGTACATCTCGCGGTCACGCAGGATAGCAGACGCCCAGAACCAGCCGTTCCACACACCGACACCATAATACAGCACCATAACAGCCAGAATTGCCTTGGACAACGGCAGCACAATGGAGAACAGCACCTTCAAATGGCTTGCGCCGTCGATGCGGGCGGCCTCAATCAATGATTCCGGAATAGAAGCAAACGAGGTTTTCAGAATAATCAGATTGTACACGCTGATCATGAACGGCAGGATCAAGCCCCACAGGCTGCCAGTCAGGTGCAGGCTCTTCATATTCAAGTAGGTGGGTATCATGCCGCCGGAGAAGAACATCGTAAAGGTGATGAGCAGCATGATGGGCTTCTGGAACATGACATTGCGGCGGGAGAGAAAGTACGCACCCAGCGAGGTCAGCGTGATCTGCAAAATCAAACTCATGACAAGCACGAACATCGTATTCAGGTAGCCGCGCGCTATCATCGGGTTTTTGAACACCATTTCATACGCGCCGGCGCTGAAACCCTGCGGCCACAACAGAATGCCGGTGTGGCGCATAAGCTGATTGCTGTTGGAGAAAGACGCAAACAGCACATACAGCATCGGGTACAGGCAGGCAACGGCCACCAGTGTCAGGAAAATATAGTTGATGACGGAGAAGATCTTTTCGCCGGTGGACATTTTGATCTTCATGGTTTTTGTATTCTGCATGGTGGGTCCCCCTTACCAAAGGCTTGTATCGGCCAGCTTTTTGCTGAGCTTGTTCGCCAGCACCAGTAAAATCAAGTTGATGACACTGTTGAACAGGCCGATGGCCGTAGAGTAGCTCCAGCCCTGTTCCAGCAGACCGACGCGGTAAACATAGGACGAGATAATATCCGCCGTGTCGTAGGTGGAGGGGTTGTAGAGCAGGATGGTCTTTTCGTAGCCGATGCTCATCAGGCTGCCGATGCGCAGGATCAGCATTGTGATGATGGTGGGCATGATGCCCGGCAGTGTGACATGCAAAAGCTTCTGGAAGCGGCCCGCGCCGTCGATGGAAGCGGCATCATACAGCTGGGCATCCACGCCGGACAAAGCCGACAGATAAATAATGGAGCCCCAGCCAACCTGCTGCCAAATGTCGGACAGCACATAGATGGTGCGGTAGAGTGCCGGGTTCTGCAAAAGCGGGCTGCGCTCACCGCCGAAAAAGACGATGATGTCATTGAACAGACCGCTTGTCATCGAGAAGTCGGTGATCATGCCGACGACGACGATCAGCGAGATGAAGTGGGGCAGATAGGTCAGCGTCTGAACACTCTTTTTAAAACCCTTATGATGGACTTCGTTGATGAGCAGCGCCAGAATAATGGGTGCAGGGAAGCCGAACAGCAGCAGCTCAAAGCTCAGCAGCAGCGTGTTGCGGACAAGACGCCCAAAGAATGGGCTTGTGAAAAAGCGGGTAAAATTGTCCAAGCCGGCCCACGGACTACCGAAAAATCCCAGTGCAGGTTTGTAGTTTTTGAATGCGATCAGTGCACCGTACATCGGCTTATACTGGAACAGAATAAAATAAATCAGCACGGGGATGATAATGATGTATAGCTCCCAGTTGCGTTGCCAGTCCCGGCGGGCGCGGAACGCAAAGCTGTTGCGATTGCTCGGCTTGGTCGGTATTTCTGCCTTGTTGGTAGTAGGTGTTTTCATAAGAATTTCTCCCTTTGAGAAAAAAGTGGGACGGGCCAGCTGCCCGTCCCATGTTATAGCTGCCGAAACAGGGTGTTATCAGCGCTCGTTGTAGCGTTCCAGAGCAGCGTCCTGAATCTCGATGGCACGCTGCAGACCCAGGCTGTTCAGCGTCTCAACATACTGGTCGAAGTTATCCAGGCTCTCGGTACCCAGAATGAACTTGTTGGTCATCTCATCGCGGTAGGTCTCGACCTCGTTCATGATGGTGGAGTACTCCTCACTCTCCTCGGCCGTAGGGGTAACATTGGGCATGGCATATTGGGCAGCAGTCGCCACAGCCCAAGTCTCATTAGACTTCTTCTGACCATCCAGAGTGTAATACTGCTTCAGATATCTGAGATCCTGCACGAAAGGACCGTTGTAGTTGCCGCGGAGATAATGGGTCATAACCGTACCGGGAGCCATGCCATCGGAGTTGTTCAGGATCAGGTCTGTGTAAACAGGCTCACCATTGACCATCTCGTAGGAAACACCCTCCGTACCGAAGTTATAGTACATGTGACCTTCGTCGCTGTAAGCCCAGTCCAGCAGGCGGGCAGCAGCCTCAACATCCTTGCAGGAGGTGGTGATAGCGACCATGCCCTGGTTGGGACAGGCGCTGTCAATCTGCCCCATCTTAACGGGGGTGTTCTTATCACGGGAGGGATAGGGGCAAGGCTGCAGGTTAAACTTTGGTTCGATTTCGACACCGGCATTGCTCCAGACACCCATGCGGGAACCTGCCCAGCCGAAGGACGCACCGGCATTGCCGTTACTCATCTTGGCGCTGACCGTCTCGTAGCTGGAAGTCATCATGTCGGGGTCCAGCAGACCCTCGGCATACCAGTCGTGCATGGTCTGCAGGTACTCTTTGTAGTTTTGCTCGGCTGCGCCGTAGTGGGACTTGCCATCCTCGCCCACATAGAAGCCGCGTTTCGTATCATAAGCGTAAGCAAAGGGGTTGTTGTCGGTCAAGCTACCCATCGTCCATTCATAGCAGAACGGGGCGGTTGCGCCCTTTTTTTCCTTAAAGGCAGTCAGCACGGTGTGCCACTCGTCAATGGTGGTGGGGATTTCCAAGCCGAGCTCATCCAGCCAGTCCTGTCGGATGAACAGTCCCTCCGTGACACGCAGTTCCTCGTTGCCGCGGATAAACGGGAACGCGTAGTAGTTGCCGTCATCGGTGCGGCACTGGCGGGCAATTTCGGGGTTGGCGTCAAGATAGGCTTTCAAGTTCGGGCAGTACTGGTCAATGATGTCATTCAGCGAAACGATAACACCGTCGGAGATCGCTTTTTCGGGACCGCCGGGGTAGTTCTGCCAGTGATATTCCATAACATCAGGCAAATCACCATCAGCAACCAGCAGGTTGAACTGCTCGTTCTCACCGCCTGTTGGCGGATGCAGAAAGGTGATGTCCACGCCGGTATTTTCCATCAGACCCTTGCCAAAGGGGCTTTCGCCCATATCTTTGTAATAGGAGCCGATGTTCTCGTTCAGGTTGCACCAGTAGGTGATGCTGTGACCTGCGGCCATCGGGTAGGTGAACGCACCTGCGTTACCGCTCTCGGCAGCGGTAGAGGCACTGCTGGCGGTCTCGGTCGCGGTGGATGCCGTGCCTTCGGTGCTGCCGCCGCAGCCTGCCAGCATTGTGGCGGACAGGGCTGCCGCAGCGGCCAGCGCGGTGGCCTGCTTGATTTTTTTCATGTTGGGGTTCCTCCTTCTTCTTTGTGTTTGTGGTCGTTTTCTCTTATTGAACGAGGCCCGGCTGCCGAGGTTTTGTGGCGCTGAAAGATTTTGGCTTCGGCGGCCGGTGTTCGTTCCGTGCTTAGAGCCTATCACACCGCCGCCAGCAAAACCAGAATAAAAAGCCCCAAAAAATAGGCAAAACCTCAAATCAAAGATGCGAATTTTCAAAAATACATAGGCAATTTCTAAAACGGCATAATTTATGCACAAAATGCACCGGTCTGTTTTTGTGCATCTTGTATAAGTGCCATGTGCAAAAGCAAAAGCCGGACTGCGACAGTCCGGCTTTTGCTTTTGGGGGTTACTCCTCGCTGTGTGCAGCCTTGTACTGCCCGGGCGTCATGCCGGTAACCTTTTTGAACACGCGGATCAGCGAGCCGCTATCCCGGTAGCCGGTCTGCTCGGCAATTTTTGCCACCGAAAGCCCCTGCGTCAACAGCTGTTTGGCTGCCTCAACGCGGACATTACTGATGTAGGCCAACAACGCCACCCCGGTCTCTTTCTTGAACTGCGCGGACAAGTAGGTGGGCGTCATGTCAAAGTGCTGCCCCACCTGAGAGATATTCAGGTCCGGGTCGGCATAGTTTTCCCTGATGTACTGCTCCACCCGGTCGCAGAGGGCGCGGGTCGTACTGGTGCTGCCCTTCAGCAGCCGCACACGGCCACAGAGCGTAGCGGAAATTTTAATCAAATGTGCCTGCAATTCCTCGGGACCGCCCGCATCCCCGGGCGAGAAGCGGATGTCCTTCTGGTCGTCCAGCCCGGCCATAGCTGCGCCCTTGATAAGGGCCGCCGTAATGTCATAGGCAAGGCAGCGTGCCACATTGGGGTCCTGTACCGCACCGTCCAGCGGGAACGCCTGTCGGATAAGGGCGGCGGTGTTTTCCTCGCTGCCCAAGGAAATCAAATCCATGAGCTTGCGCTCGGTCTCCAAAGGGAATGTGTAGGCCGTGCGGGCATCATGGATGCCACGGTAGGCCACTGGCTCGCCATCATCCCTCAGGTAACTCAGCGCTTCCAGCGCCTCTTGATAGGCTGCGCGGATGTCCGCCGCCCCGGCGTGGGTCTCGCCCACGGCCGCCCCCGGGTTCACACAGAAGTGGGCACGAACCTGCTGCTGTGCCTCACGGATGTCCGCCAGCAGCTGCTCATCCTGTGCGAGGGTGTTTTCCTGCATGCCAACGATGGCCACGCAGGTCTCACCCAGGGCGGTCAGTTCCAGTGCAAAGTGCGGCTCGGCAATTTCCTGGAAAATGTTCATAATAGCGATCTGCAACGCCGTAAAGAGCGAGCCATCCCCCTCCGGTGCGCTGTCGGCCATCGGATTTTTAAAGACGACCACCGTATAAAACAGCGCGTCAAACCGGATGCCGCCGCGCTCGGCAGTCTCTTGGCTGAGACCCATCGGGCTTTCCAACAGGGATTTTAAATAGTAGCGCCGCAGGGTCTGCTGGCTTTTCCACAGCTCATGCTGTTGGTCGCTGCGCTCGCGGCGGCTCTTTTGGGAGTAGTATTCCAGCCGCTCAAACTCGTTTTTCTCGACCAGTTCGGGAGCTTCGTCAGTGCCGTCATAGGGGCTGACCAACGCGCCCAGCGGCTGATAATTTTTCTTTGTCAGCCCTGCAGACAGCCCCAGTCCTAACATCATGCAGAGTACCATGCCGCCCCAGGTGAACAACTGGGTCATGCGGGTGTTTTTCATCAGCAGCTTATTGGAAATGCTCAGCACATACTGCCAATCCGTCACGCTGCTGGCACGGGTCAGGTAGGCTTGCTGACTGCCCGAACCAAAGGCAAACGAACCGTCGACCGCCGCCTGCACAATATCCATGGCGGGCGGGTCACCCGCAGCCGTTTTGCAGAGGGCTGTGCCGTCCGGGGCTAAGACATAGAAATCCAGCTCCGGGTCCCAGCAGAACTGCTGCAACCGCTTGACAAACAGCTTTTTGTTCACCGTCACCACAACTGTAGCGTCGGCGTATGACAGCCCGCTGGTCAACGCCGAGCGGATAAAGAGGAAGTCCGTGCCGCCTTCGTTCTCCACCTGAACCATCTCCCACCGGGGGTGACACTCGTGCAGAAGCTCGCGCCATGCGTCCTCACTCAAGCTGCTGTTTTTGAACCGGGATAGGTAAAACAAATGCTGGTCGAGGTAGCCCCGGCTGGAAATCACACTGTCCAGATTGTTTAGGCTGATCCACACATTGGTAACATTCGGATGCCCTGTTTCGATAGTCAAAAGTGCGCTCTGTGTGTTGACCATCGCCAGCTGGTCATAGCCGTCCAGTGGTTTCTTTGTCGTGACGATCCGCTGCACGGTCTGATCCTGCATCGTGCGGGAAAGCGTCTGCTCAATCTCGGTCAGGTAGCTGTCCAGGTCGATGCGGGCCTGATCCAGCGCCGAACCATAGATTCGCTTGGACTCCGCCGTAATAATACCCGCGGAGTAGTTATATAAAAGCAAACAGAGCAGCAGCGGCACGATCAGCACAAGGATGTAGGATAAAAACCAACCGCCGCGCACACTTTTCTGCTTTGGAAATTTTATGGTGTCGAGCTTCATAAGGCCGCAGCCTCCCTCCCATTTCGGCTTGCAGTTCTCATTTTTTCAGTGTAACAGCGCTCAGTTCCATGCCGCTCTGGCCAAAATAGAACCGCAGGAAGAACTCGTCCCCTGTGTTCAACGCGGGCAAGGTGACAGAAAAATCGCACCAGTCAGTCTGGGCGCCGGTGATGGTCATGGTTTTCAGGAACGCACGGCCTGCGAACACCGATACCGGAATCTGGGCCAGCGGGCTGTTGCCCGGCATGGCACGGCAGCGCAGGTGCAGGGTGTAGCTGCCGCCCTCGGCTGCCGTTACGCGGAACGCCGTCGTGCGGCGGTAGCCGTTGTCGATGGCTGCAATGTCGATGGCTGTGCCATCGCGCAGCGTCAAGGGCAAACCGTTTTGTGCGGCCTGCTGCATATCCTGCTCGGCCATTGCCTCCATCTGGTCATCCAGTGCGCTCGTGCGGCCGATACTGCGGCGGAACGCGGGCGTTTGCAACAAAAAGCGGCAGATGTTCGCCGCGCTGCGCTGCAATTCGCCGCGCGTCAGGCATCCCTCCGTCAATGCGGCGGTCAAATCGTCCCCGCCGGAGTTATGCTCCGGGTCAGTCACGACCATAAAAACATCATTCTGGGCGCGGACCATGGCGGCCACATGCTTGGTGCTGCCGGCACCGCCACGGTCGTTGCCCTCGGCCCACCAGTCACTCATCACAAGACCGGTGTAACCCCACTGACCACGAAGAATCGTCGTGACAAGGTCATAATTGCTTGCCGTCCAGTAGCCGTTCAGCGGGTTATAGGATGTCATGATTGAGCGTGCACGCCCCTCCTTGACAGCGATTTCAAAACCGCGCAGGTAGATTTCCCGCAAAGCGCGTTCCGAAATGACCGACTCCACAAAGTGGCGGCGATGCTCCTGATTGTTGGCGGCAAAGTGCTTGATCGTCCCGGTCACGCCCCAGCGGTGCAGCCCACGCAGCTGGGCGCAGGCCATCTTTCCGGTCAAAAGCGGATCCTCGGAGAAATACTCGAAATTGCGGCCATTCAGCGGATGGCGGTGGATGTTGATGCCGGGGCCAAGCAGCGTGTCCACATGGTTTTTGCGGAGTTCCAGCCCTTCCATCGAGTAGAGTTCCTCACTCAAATCTTCGTTGAATGTCGCAGCCAGGCAGGTGCCATTGGGCATGGCGAAAGCAACCGTGCCGCAGTCCATGCGGATACCGCTGGGACCGTCGGAACAGCAGGCGGCAGGCAGACCGTAGTGCTGCAAAGCATCGCTGACACCGCCGATAGCCCCGGCTGTACCCGGCGTAACGCGCGGAGAGTTCATCCCCTCGCCCCGGACGATGGTGCAAAGCTCGTCGTCGCTGAACTGTGCGACAAAATCAGCCATGTCCACCTTGCCGTCAGCCACATCCTGCAAGCGGATGCCCTTGTCCCCGGTCTGGGGACGCTCTTTTGGCAGTCGGGCCGCCCGGCGGGTCTCGGGCAGCTCGGCCTCGGTAGGGACAGACTCCCATGCGGGGGAACCGTCCGCACCGGGGCGCAGCCGCTCAAAAGCTGCGGCGGGTGCAGCGGCGGATTCCTGCTGCTCCACCACCATCAGCGGCAGTATGACCGTAAAGGTCTCTGCGGCATGGCGTACATCGGTACCGAGACTGAAAATATAGTCACCGGCCTCCAGCACAAAGGCCGACTTGTACCCGGTAGCGCCGCTGTCATCATAACTGGCAAAATTGCGCCACGGCGCAGTCAGCATCAAAGTCTGGCTCTCCCCGGGAGCCAGTGTTTTGGTTTTGGCAAAAGCGCACAGCACCTTGGAGGGCTTGCCCAGAAGCCCCTGCGGCGCGGTGCAGTACAGCTGTACGACCTCTTTGCCTGGGCGGGCACCGATATTTTTGACCGTGGCAACGGCTGTGATACCATCGGCGTTTTCGTCCGCACTCAACAGCTGAACCTCAAATTTTGTGTAAGAAAGACCGAAGCCAAAAGGATACAGCACCTTTTCCGGCGCAAATGTTTCAAAGTAGCGGTAACCGACATAAATATCCTCGGCATAGAAATTGCGGTCGTCCGCACCGTAGTGGTCAGCAGCAGGGTAATCTGCCGGGGTACGGGCAATCGTATCGGGCAGTTTGCCGCTGGGGCTGACCGTACCGTTCAGCACATCCAGCACGCCGCGGCAACCCTCCTGCCCGCCCTGCCAGATGTAGGCCACTGCGCCGGGGGCGTACCGCGCGACCCACTGCATATCAATGATATTGCCGACATTGAGAAGCACAACAGATTTATTGAAATAGCGGCATACCAGCGCCAACATATTTTCTTCGTCCTCTGTCAGCAGAAAGCTGCCGGGGGTGTTTGTGTTGTCTTGATCCTCGCCCGCTGTGCGGCCAATGACGATGAACGCCGTGTCGGCGCGCTGGGCGGCAGCGCGGACAAATTCTTCGTCCAGCGGCATTTCCGGCTGGAACCACGGCTCCTGCGCCCAGCCGGTGCCCATCTCGTAGGGGTGGTCTGCCAGCCATGCGGCATAGCGGGCCTGCACCTCGGCATCCAGCCGATAGCCGCCGTCACCGCCCAGTATCTCCGGCAGATTCGGCACATGGGTCACATTGACCAGTCCGCCGGATCCGGTTCCGCTTTTATAGTAGTGAAATTGTGCGTACCCAAACAAGGCCGCCCTGCCGCCGGGAGCCAGCGGTAAGACAGCCTCATTTTTCAGCAGGACAACACCCTCCGCCACAGCCTGACGAGCCAGCGCCGCATAGCGGGTCATTTCCAACATTGTATTTTTCATAATACTGAAACTCCGATCCCAATGGATTGCAAATTTCAGCGCCACACCTATTATAATACAGGATTTTTAGAATTTGGCAAGGGGGTAACGTAGAATGTTTTGCGGGAAATTTTCAAATCAGGTTGATGCCTTTCGATGTAGATTTCTTCCATTGTTTAAATTGTGTCTCTTCTGAAAAAATGAATCAGAACTGATTCACTTTTTCGAGTCAAGATTTTTGAATGAATCAGAAGTGATTCACTCCTGAGAGCATATACGAATTTGTGCGGGTATCGGGTTTGTTTGTCATCGTTTTGGGGGGTAGCCGTGTTTTGCAAGCATAGCGTTTGGATATCCAAACGCAGATCCTTGGGGCATGCCCCAAACCCCCGACGGCCTACGAGAACAGTGCCGTGTTACATTTGGAAAGGAACAGGTGAAATCATGAGTGGATTTGAAATGCGGGCACAATTTTACCCGCTGGTGACCGACTTGGAACGGCTGAAAGAAGAAGCTGCGGAAGGCGTGCCGTACCCCTTCGTTACGGAAGAATTGCTGGAGCTCTCGCCCAAAGACTACCGGCAGTTCTGCAGCGCCCTGGGTCAGCGGTATGCCTTTGAAACCGACATTCCCAAGGAAGGGTACGATACGGTGTACGGGGCCTTCCATTGTTCTCTGGTTACTGCAGTATCCGAAAAAGAAGCAATTCTCCTGACCAGGGTGGCCGCGCAGATATTCGGCGCCTATCTGCCGGACAAGACACTTCTGGATCTTACGGGGGTGCCGAAGAAGCAGGTGACCCTTGAGTCGTGCCACAACCCGGAAATTCACATCGGGCATCCGGATGCCGTCCGGTGACCGGACGGAAGCGCCGCCGTGTTATTTCCCTTCGGCTGACCGAGAAGGAACTGCAGCATCTGAACCGGCTGGCAGCGCAAAGCGGGTTATCTCGTGAAAAACTCCTGCGGGCGCTGATTATGGGTGAAACCATTCGTCCGCGTCCTTGTACCCATCATGAGGACCTGCTGCGAAAAGTGTCCGGACTTTGTAATAATGCAAACCAACTTGCTCATCAGGCTAATTCTACTGGAAGAGCAGAGCAAAAAAGCGTGGAAAAAATGATAGAGCTAACACGAAAGGTCTACAATGCTGTCAAGATAAATTGGTAAAAGATATATAAATATAATGGCCAAATGACTTATACGTTGCTGGACAAAAAGGAATCTATATCTGTGATTTTAGGTATTGGAGACCCATCGCCTAATTTCTGATACTCACCATCTGTAATTAATATTTCAAAAGTGCGTTGTCCAGGCCAAGCTTTGAGTATCCGAACAGACGAAGGCACACAATGCTTAATAGCATCGCCGATATGAGAATCCAAATTGGTTCCGAGTATAATTCCAACCAACTCGCCAGGATTATAGTCGAAATAATTTGATGTTGATTCTTCTACAATTCGCCACTCTCTTTCATATTCCCAGCCTTTTTGTTTTAAAAACCAATTGGAATACACCATTTTCTTACAATCTTCTACTGAGGGTTCAAGCTGATTTTCCATTGTCTCGGTTTTCGGTTTGGGTTTCCTTTGGAAATACTGGACCTTTTTTGCGGAACTAAATTTCCCATCTGTCCTAAAGCATAAGCATGCGCCGGTATAATTCCCTGCATAATGCGCCCATAGTTGGGGAGAGCATGGATCATCAGAAAGCGAAAGAATCCTATACTGGGCCTTGAGTCCTCCAATGAAGGGGTCTTCTCTATCTTCTTGCTTGTATATAGAACTTCCCGCATATCCACCTACGGGAATATCAATTGCAGCTCCTTCCAAGGGATCATTTAGCTCAGTATATCTAGGGAAATACAGTCTATGAGACATAAGAATATCGAATAGACGAGAAATTTGAACAGCGGTCGTAAGTGAAACATATTTGTATAAGTGCTGAGGATACGTAGAAGGTTGCTGGTCTGCAATGGATTCCGTGCTTGTATCGGGATTCCTTTTTATTTGTACAATTGTTTTTCTGAAAGCGAACATTCCATTTAAAAGCATTTTGATTTTGACCTCCTATATCCTGAATTCTTTTTCTGTCTTTAGACCTTTTCCATAACCTAGGATGCTGAAATAATTATATCAGGTGAAGAAAACGACATCAAATTGCTTAACCATGGTTGGCCCATCGGGCAAACAGTACGGGTGTGGCCGGTCAGGAGAGTGTTAACAAAATGATTCAAATCTCCCGGGAAATCTGGAAGGAGGTGAAAAATCAATGGTAAAGAAATATCAGGAAACCGCCAATTTTGTATCCGGTGTACTGGATGTTACTGAACTTCAGAATATTTCGCCGTTCATGAGTAAGCCGCAAAAGTTCTCCATACAGCGGGTGCTGGTGCTCAGTGATGCTGACTACCAGTTGTTTGTGAATGATGACTTTCGCAGACCGCCCGTCGTCATCCGCGCCAAACAACGGTACATGGGATTTGACGTGAAGAAGAAAGCCTGGAACTGCCTACTGGTGGTGAGCGAAATCAGCAAAGACGGCATTCTGGTGGGGAAAGAGCCGGACGCCGAGCGCTACTATATGGCCTATGTCCCCGACCACACCAACCTGAACCTGTCGGCTGATCTGTCGGTGGAGTTCTGGACCAACGTCTGTACTACCACGCTCCAGCTGCAGCCTTCGGCAGAAGCACATCCTCCGCTGACGGAGCAAGAAAACCGTCAACAGCACTTCGCGTCCTTTGTGGGGATGCAGCTGTCGACGGTGTGCTTTGATCTGCGCTTTATGTCCTATGACCCGGAAAAGAATGAGATGGTGACCCGCCTGTATGGCGGCCCCAACGATTACATCGAGAGCCGTGGAACACCGGAAAAGATCGCCAAGGCAAACCACTTCTCGGGCAAGCTGCGAGGTATCTTCTTCAACATGGACTACCGCAATATTAGCCATCCGTGTCTGCCGGAAAAAGTACCGCAACCTAAACGGAAAATTCTGAGAAAAACCAGAAGGGAAAGTGCACGTTGAAAAAATCGGGTGTTATACATGTTGAGAATTGGTAGTATCTGAACCCCCATTATTTGCCGTTTCTTTATTGTTGGGACTCTGGGGAGTAAGTTTGTTGATTATTTCTTGGAGATCCGCAATCAACCATTTTTTGTGCAAATTATTGAGAATTTTAGTGGGGAGGACAAGGACATCCAATTTCTCCTTTAAAGCTATTGCATTTTTTAAATCATTGGAATAGTAATCCCTTAGATTTGAAAAACCATAAACGGCACTGAGGCAATGCCTGAAATCTTGCCAATCATCAGGAGGCGAGTTTTTGAGTTTGTCAACGATAATATCAATATTGAATTTTGAAAGGAAAGCTCTTTCAGATAGAAAAGCATCCCTCCTTTCGAAAACGTATTTGTAGAGTTTATGCCCCCAGTGTAACTTTTCCTTAAGGATATTATCGAGTTGAAGGTCGTCTTTATTGGTAGATTTTTTCTCTATAAGAGCCAGCAATTCATTACATTGTTGTTTGAAGACGGAAAAGCAAGGTGAATCTTGTGATAAAAAGCTACCGTCAAACATGGACAATTCAAAGTACCTCATCTGCTCTTTAGAGATAGGCTCCATATTGTTTATGGCATTATAGACTTTGTGAAAATACTGGTCTACATCAACCGTAAAACCTAACTCAGACAGCTTATGTGCAAAGGATAATATTTTGAAAAGTTCAATGAGGGTATAGTTGTGGGTTTCAATGCAATTGGATAGTTCAGTATAAATTGCTTCAACCTTCAGATCATCCATAAGCCAATATTTTTCTGCCTTTTGAATTGGATCGAAGCTTCTTTCTCTTGGTTTGGTGATTTCATTCTGGACGTAAGAATTTATAGTAGAAATAGCACTCTCACAATCAAGTTCGGAGTCAAATACATAATCCTCAACAAACTTGAACCCGACAAACATTCTGGCAAAATCCAAGACTTTCTTCGAATAAGAATATTGCTGGTACGACCGTTTCTCCGACCAGTTAAATCGCGGACCGCCTCTCTTTTGCTGAATTGTACTGTGTAAAATTGCAATAAACAGGGTTTCTAATAGAGAGTGCCTGTCCAGTGGGTTAATGTTCATATTAAAATTAAGATTCCAAATGCGGCTGAATGTTAGGAGGGCTGATTGGAAAGAACGCAAATTCAAACAATTCTCTTGTTGAAAAACATACACGATTTTGTCGAGTGACTGGGTCAAAACTTCTTTGACTTCCTCATCCAAGGAACTCTCGGCAATTATGTGAGGAAGTATATTTTTCAACGTGGGGTGAAAATAGAGTTCCTGCCCTACCAGTTTTTCCTTGATTTCTTTATACAACACATTTTCACTGAATAGTTCTGCAGTGTGTTGCTTTAGCTGATCCGGTGTAAATTCAGTGATGTGTTGATCCACAAGATTGTTCTGCAATGTGTAGTATGGTTGGGAAGGGTCGCGTACTTTTTCTGTTAGATGTAGTTGGGGGTTTAGTACTACCTGATACTTGGCTTCCAAATCATTACGCAAAGACATTTTTCCGATAGCCTGCTGATTGGCCACAATAAGAACTTTTTCAGATTCGTGTTCAACCAAACTGTTGATATAACCTAGTATTTCATTGATAGGCAATGAGCAACGTTCTAAGTCATCAAAGATAAAAATACGTTTTCTTGAATCATTAAATTTTTTGAAAATGGTATCCCAAGGAATATCTTCTACAGGAGATTTGAAAAGTGGTTCGAGAATGGATATGCCTGTGGCATTTAGTAGAGTTTGGCCTATTGGAAGGACAAAAGAACCGATAGCTGGTAAACATTGCTTTGCAACAGTCCTTTTATCAGAGGGAAGCTTATTTGTCAAAATGGAAAGCGCAATCTTTTGCGAAACAGTGTCCGTAGAGTTGACGCCGTATAGAGAAATGTATATAGGCATATAGCCAGAACCTTCGAGGGTTGGGATAATACTTTTCTGGATGAAGTATGTTTTACCTGTTCCCCAATCACCATCGATGAGAACTGCATAGTTGTATATTCTGTTCTTTACATAGGACATGATTTCCGCAGTAATTGCATCTTCGTTCAAATATTTATCCATGTTCAACCTCCCATGCCAAGTCTTTGAAAAATATGCCTTTAATCGATAACTCAATGAAATATCTGGTATCAGTATAGCACAAGAGGCTATATGCGACAATTTACATAACATAAGGAGGTTGTATGCGGGATGGCTTATACATCCATTATCCCCGTCCGCTGCCTGGACCGAGCGGTGGACTATGTGCGGGATAAAACCAAGACGACACGCGGTCCCAAGTCTTTGCAGGACGCAGTGGACTATGCCATAAACCGAGAAAAGACGGAGTTGGATTGTTTTGAAACGGGACTCAGCTGTGTGTGCGAAACCGCCTTTGAGGATATGCGAGACACGGTACAACGGTGGCAGCAAACAGCCGGTGTGCAAGGATACCACCTTGTCCAGAGTTTTGCCGAAGGAGAAGTCACGCCGGAACTGGCTCACCAAATCGGGGTCGAGCTGGCCGAGCAACTGCTGCAAGGCCGTTTTCAAACGGTGGTTACCACCCACCTCAACACCAAACACTATCACAATCACATTGTGTGGTGTTCGGTGGCTTTGGATAATGGCCGGAAATACCACAGCAATGCCAAGTCCTACTATACTGAAGTGCGGGCACGTTCTGATGCGCTATGCAGAAAATATGGACTTTCCATCATTGAGACCAAAGAAAGCGAACAGTCCTCCATGCCGTACCACGTTTGGCTGGACGAACAGGAGAATCGTCCAAACTGGACATCTATGGTGCGCCAGGACGTGGATGAAGCGATCTCACAGGCTCTGACCTGGCGGCAATTTCTGCAGTGTTTAAGTCAGAAAGGATACACCTTCCGTTTCAATCGAAAATATCCTACGCTGAAGCCGCCCGGAAAACCTCGTCCGATTCGGTTCAAAACCTTGGGAAAGCAGTACACCCCGGAGGCTATCCAACAGCGTATCCTCTACTCACAGAAAACCTACCCCGCCGAACCACACGTCCGTCATGTCCGGCTGCACGGGACCTATCAGAAAGTGCGCAAGCTCAAAGGCTTGCGCGTTTTCTATTATCGGGAACTGTATATGCTGGGGGTCTTTCACCGTAAACCTTGGCATCCATCCCCGGCCGTGCGGGAGGAAATCCGTCAGCTCGACAAACGAATTGAGCAGTACGAATTTCTGATGAACCGGGATACCCGCACTCTGGCGCAGCTACGGGATCTCCGTGCCCAAACGGAAGCAGAGGTGCGGAAGCTGAACGCAGAGCGCAATCGCCTGTACAAAACCAATCCGGAAAGCGACCAAATCCCGCTGTTCACCCAACGTCTGCGGGAACTGCGCAAGACTATCAAATTGTGCAAACGAATCGAAGAACATTCTCTGGAAATAGCGCAGCGCCAGGAAGAAGAACAGAAGCGCCGTGCCGAACAGGAAAGGAGAAACGCTTATGAACGAAACACAATGGAAACATCGGCTCCAATACGCCCGTGACCACTATCCGCCCGGCACCCGCGTTCGGTTGCTGGCTATGCCCGACGATCCCCAGCCTATCCCGCCAGGAACGACAGGCACGGTGATGGGCGTGGATGATGCGGGGCAGCTTCTTATGAAGTGGGACAACGGCCGGTCACTGAGCCTTCTGCCCGGAACGGATTCCTTTGAGGTGATCAGCCGTCCGAAGGCCAAAGAAACTCATCAGCGCAAAGGAGAAGCCAGATGAACTACGGAGCAGAACCGGCAGATCAGGTCGTTCGCTACTCGCTGGAGGGCACCGAGGTTGCTCTGCGGCTCTCGGGCAGGGCAGCGGTCACCTTTGCCAAGTTTGTGGCCGCGGTGCTTCAGGATCAGAAAAAGACCCACGGCAAAACCAGGCTGGTCCGCCTGCTGCGGGAAGGCAAGCCGCTGAAGTTCTTCTCGGTGGAGAAAGAGCGGATGCGGGAGTTCGCCCACGAAGCGAAAATGCACGGCCTGCTGTTTGTCCCCATGCGGGACAAGACCGATCCCGACCATATCGAGATTGCAATCCTGGCTGACGATGCCTCCAAGGTCAATCGTATCTTTGACCGCCTGCAGCTGGATGTGGTGGACACCGGCATAGCAGAAGCGGTGGGCGAGGTGGCGCAGGACATGGAGGCTGTGCCCACTGAAGCACCAGACACTCCGCAGAAAGACCCTCGGAAGGAGGAAGAAGCACCGGTTTTTCCTTTCCCGGCCCGTCACCAGACGGAGCCGGAACCCGCCCCTCCGTCCATGCCTTCCTCGAACAGCAGCGAGAAATCGCCGCCTATGTGGCCCGGATTCCACGCCGACCAGGTGCGGGCCCGGGGTAAGCGCCCCAGCGTTCGGCTGGAACTGGGCGAGATCCGCGCCATTCTGGCCGCCCGCAAGGAACATTCTCCCATGCCCAGATCGCCCATCCGAATCCGTCGTGACGGTCTGGTACGCGGGTAAAAGTTTTCCGATTGTTTTCAATTGGGGGATGGCTATTTGTGCTGGCGCGTGATACTGTTTCGGTAAAACGAACCAAAGGAGGAACCCCAATGAGCGAACGAGTTATGAAGATAGACCGGAACGACAAAAGCATCCTCATTCGCGCACTCCATGCGCAGTACCGCGAGAGAAAGGCCAAGGGCAAATCCTATACCGAAATCGGCCAGCTGATTCTGCGCATCGATGCCACGGCACCCGGACGTCTGTGCCTGGGGGATGACGAATACCTGTTGGCAAGGAATGCCCTCAATGACCTGCGCAACCAGCGCATTGCCAGCGGCGGTTACACCGATGCCGCCGACGCGGCCCTTGCCAATCTGCTGCGCGCCAAAGTGCCGTTCCATCTCTTCGGCCATATGCGCTGAATTACCATCTATATCCTGCCAGGGAAGTTTTCCCTGGCATTTTTATTTGATAAGGAGGGATGTGTTCTGAATACTGATGATTTCTGGAACCTGCTTGATCAGATGCCGCACCAAAGCAGCAAAGCCCGCCGCAAACCGGCAGAACGCTGATTGCAGAAAACACCAACCCCTTGGTGGATCTGGCTGCTGCCTCTTCCGCTGATTTGGTGGGTCGCAGCTGCTCTGGCCATGCGCTGGCAGCCCGGTATGAATCTGTCCGGTCTGCTGAACGCCTGCAATGAGATGCTGGCAGAGCCGCTTCCCTTTGAGTGGAGCAACCAGACCCCGCGCTTCCTGCTGATCTTCACCGGCCTGTATGCCGTGATTGCCCTGGCCGCGTCCAGTGAACACCGTAACACGCGCCCCGGGGAGGAACACGGCTCTGCCCGCTGGGGGAACGCCAAAGAACTCAACCGCCGTTACCGCGATACCCAAGGCCCAAACCTCCTGATGACGCGCAACATCCGCATCGGTGTGGATGGCTATAAGCACAAGCACAATACCAACGTACTCGTTGTGGGCGGCTCCGGCGCCGGCAAGACCCGGACGTATGCAGTTCCCAATGTGCTGGAAGCTGGCTGTTCCATGGTCATCACAGATCCCAAAGGAGAAATTCTGCGCAAGACTGGCGGCTTTCTCAAACGAGCGGGATATGAAGTACGGGTGTTCGATCTGCTCAACCCGGATGCGTCCTTCTGCTATAACCCATTCCGGTATGTGCGGGATGACAAAGAGGTGTTGCAGCTGATCACCAACCTGATCCAAAACACCACGCCGCCCCATGCGCAGAGCTCCGACCCGTTTTGGGAAAAATCTGAGACTGCATTGCTCCAGGCTCTTATGCTGTATCTGCTGCATGAGGCTCCACCGGAGGAACAAAACTTCGGCATGGTTATGGAACTGCTGGGGAGTGCCCAGGTCAAGGAGGAGGACGAGAACTTCGAGTCGCCTCTGGATATCCTCTTCGAGCGTCTGGCCATGCGTGACCCGGAAAGCATTGCGGTCAAGCAATATGGCATTTACAAGCAGGCCGCCGGTGTTGTATGCTCTAAAAGACTTCTTAATCAAGCGGTTGGGAAGTCTCTTAGAACACACAACCTAAAACCGAAGAAAGGAGCGCAAGTTATGAGAAAAAACGAGAAAATCACAGCTCTGTACGAACGACTGAGCCGTGATGACT
>OKVC01000196.1_pt1 | contig 39275 bp, 30 predicted proteins | sample 1606641 | NCBI WGS metagenome assembly OKVC01 (sample SAMEA3882518, study PRJEB24775) | human gut metagenome | biome: human-associated habitat; feature: intestine environment; material: feces | place: Netherlands | collected 2009/2010
GGAACATTGATTTCCATACGCCGGACAGGTGATGGATTTCACCCCGGATTATTCACGCATATGGTAGACAGCGACACGATTTCTGCATTTCTGCAGGGACAGGAGCTTACTTTTACAACTGGATTAGGATTGAATGAAAATCTGACTCTTCTTCGTCTGGTAAAGGAAGTATGGCGAAACAAAGCCAGTGGGATCGTGATCAATACAGGGCCTTATATCAGTGAAATCGGACAGGATATTATTGATTTTGCAAATGAAAAGGGATTCCCGGTATTTGAAGTACCGTGGAGGGTTCGAATGGCTGAAATCATGCGGATCATATGTTTTGCAATAACAAAAGAGCAGCAGAACGCAATTGAGGTTGCGACGGCACTGAACAATGCCTTTTTATGTCCGTCCCAGGAAGAACTGTATGTTTCGGCACTGATGAGAAAAGGGTATTTTACAGACAGTGCATATACGGTTGTGAATGTGTGTGTTCTGGAAGACAATGATCGTGTAACAGGAACAAGGCTAGAGCAGATTTTATCTAAACTGAGCAGTCATATCCGCTGTAATTATAATGGGATTTTGTGTTGTGCCCAGGATAAGCAGATTCTTCTGGTTTTGCGTGATTATTCTGATGAAGCATGCAGAAAAACTACAGAGAGGATTTTTCAGATACTATGCAGGATGGTATGTCAGAAGGAACAGATTTTTGTAAGTGTAAGTAAGCGGATTTCCGGGATCAGGCAGATTTATAAGAGCTATCAGTTTGCGGAAAAAATGTCTGATCTATTATGTGTCTGTCAGGTTCCGGGCGAGCAAAGCACAGATGGCGGAAAGATTATTTTTTACAAAGATCTTGGGATTTACAGGGTACTGCTCACACTTACAGATAAGGAAGCAATAAAAGAATATCTGGCAGATACAGTAGCTCCATTGTATGAATATGATGAGATGAACCACTCAGATCTGGTCAGAGTACTTCAGTGCTACCTGGCTAACGACTGCAGTGTCAAAAGTGCGTCACAGGAATTGATCGTACATCGAAATACAATTAATTATAAGATTGGAAAGGCCGCTGAGATACTTGGAAAAAATCTTTCTGATTTTGATGTGCGTTTTCAGCTGAGGCTGGGTTTCCTGTTATATCAGATGAATGAAATGTAAAAGGAAAATGCGGCAGCAGAATAATAACGATTGTGCTGCAGCACAAAAATAATTGGATAGATGTCTATTGCAGACAGCCAGTGTCGAGAGTAATATATGACTCAGATAAGACAAAGGCGTCTGGTTCACAAATGAATGTGGGCCGGGCGCTTTTCTTATTCTACAACAAATAATAAGTTTGTTTACCGCAAAAATGAACAATATTTAAAACTGAATTACAGATAAAGAGGAGGAAGTTATTATGAGTTTAACAGGAAAAGAAGTAGCACAGATGCACAAAGATTATGTGATGCAGTCATGGGCAAGATCAGGAGCAGATACTTTACCGGTAGAAAGAGCTGAGGGAATTTATTTTTACGATTATGATGGAAAAAAATATGCAGATATGGCTTCACTTCTGGTGTGTTCCAACCTCGGACATGAGCTTCCGGAGATCGTTGAAGCGATCAAGGAACAGGCTGATAAGATGTGCTTCATGGCACCGGCATATGCATCCGAGCCTAAGAGTATGCTGGCAAAAATGCTTGTAGAAGCAGCAGGAGCAGATACATACAAGAGAGTTTTCTTCACAAATGGTGGAGCAGAATCCAATGAGAATGCTATAAAAATGGCACGTATGGTAACCGGAAGAACCAAGATCTTTTCCTGCTACAGAAGCTATCATGGAGCTACACTTGGAGCATCCAATGCTTCCGGTGACTGGAGAAGATATGCAGCAGAGATCGGTGGTGCAAATGGATTCGTACACTTTATGAACCCTCAGATGTATCGTGACGGATATACAAAAGGAGTTGATGATGCAGAGGTAACGAAAAAATATCTGGATGCGCTGGATCTGCAGCTCAGATATGAAGGCCCCGGAAATGTGGCAGCGATCCTGATGGAGTCTATAGTAGGTGCAAACGGTGTCATTCTTCCTCCAGACGGATATATGGAAGGTGTTCGTGCACTTTGTGACAAATATGGAATCCTTCTGATCTGTGATGAGGTTATGGCAGGATTTTACCGTACAGGAAAAATGTTTGCATTTATGAATTTCGACATGAAACCGGATATCATTACATTTGCAAAAGGTGTTACCTGTGGTTATGTACAGCTGGGCGGATGTATTGTAAGTAAAAAGGTTGCGGAGTATTTTGAGGAAAATGTTCTTCAGTGCGGACTTACTTACAGTGGACATACACTTGCATGTGCGGCTGGTGTAGCAGCAATGAAATATTATAAAGAACACGACATCGAGGGCCATGTAGCTGAGATGCACGAGATCGTTGCTACGTTTATGGATGAGATGGTAAAGAAGCATAAATGTATTGGTGAAGCAAGATGTATCGGTTTGTTCGGTGCACTTGAAGTAGTCAAGAATAAAGAAACCAGAGAACCGATGCAGGAATACGGCGTACCCGGACCGGTAATGCCGTGGATATTTGCAGAATTAAAGAAACGTGGCTTTGCAACCTTTGGACGTGAGAACTTTATTGAAATCTGTCCGCCACTGATCATCACGAAAGAGGAGCTGGAAGAGTATCTCCCGATCCTTGATGAAGTGCTTACAATGGTCGATGAAAAATTTTGTGACTGATAAAGCAGGAGGTAGCCTATGAACTGGGATTATCTACAGCCGGTAAAAATTCATTTCGGCAAAGGCAGAGTAAAAGAAATCAAAGAAATAGCCAGAGAGCTTGGCTTCGAAAGAGGCCTTCTGGTGGCAGGACCGTTTTTCTTTAAAAGCGGTCTTGCCGAAAAGTTCATAAAAGAGTCAGAAGGAATGATCGTTGCTTCTTTTGGAGATGTTTCTCCAAACCCGGACGTTGTAGAGGTAGATGCCTGTGCGGAAGTGATCCGGCAGAAAAATATCGGATTTGTGGTAGCACTGGGTGGAGGCAGTCCCATGGATTGTGCCAAAGCAGCTGCCAGTGTAGCTCTGACTTCGGATTCCATCCGTAAGTATCATGGAACCGGAGTAGCAATGCCGGAGAAACATCTTCCACTGATCGCAGTTCCTACGACTGCAGGAACAGGAAGTGAAGTGACCTGTGTATCAGTTCTTTCGGATCATGCAAATGGAAAAAAAGCGCCGATCGTATCAGAGGGATTTTATCCGGCAGCAGCTATCATTGATCCGGAACTTACTTATACAATGCCACCCCAGGTTACGGCAGGAACAGGAATTGATGTTCTTTCCCATGCGATCGAAGGCTATTGGAGCAAAGGTCATCAGCCGATCTGTGATGTACTTGCGATGCATGCAGCAGAACTGGTATTTAAATATGTTTACAGAGCATACAGGAAGCCCGATGATGAGGAAGCAAGGGAGAAAATGTGCGAAGCATCTTTGATCGCAGGATTGGCGTTTACTTTACCGAAAACCACTTCGTCCCATGCGTGTTCATTTCCATTGACCAATATTTATCACATCCCGCATGGCGAGGCGTGTGGCCTGACCCTGGATTATTTTATAAGAATCAATGCAAAAGGCGAAGGTGGTGAACGTGTAGAGGAATTTGCCAGAAGGATTGGATTCAAAGATGCAGAAGAGATGGCGGATGCAGTTCTTGAATTAAAGAAAAAAATGGGATTGCGGTGTGATCTGAAGGATCTGGAGCTTGATGATGATCAGATTGCAGAGCTGGTTCGCATCAGCAGACACCCGAACCTTTATAACAATCCGGTAGAGATCACAGACGAGATGCTGGATGAGATGTATCGATATCTGGCCGGAAAGTGAAAGATTTTGATTGAATATTGAAAAAAATAATGATAATATAGAGAGACGATGGAGTCCGGATACTTTGGTATCTGGGCTCTTTTTGTATTTATGGATGGGAGATGAAGGATTATGAAACTGATCACAGCAATTGTAAGACCTGAGAAAGTGATGGACGTCATCAAAGCACTGGAGCAGGAAGGATATTTTGCTTTTTCAAAATGGGCAATTTCAGGAAGAGGTAAGGAAAAAGGAATTCAGGTAGGGGATGTCCTTTATCAGGAAATGGCAAAAAACATGCTGTATATTACTGTTGGGGACAAAGAAAAAGATGAGGTTGTAGATATTATCATTAACAGTGCAAAGAGTGGGCAGTATGGACATTATGGTGATGGAAAAATTTTTGTTTCCGATATCAGTGAGGCATATACGATCAGTGAAGAAACCAGAGAAGATGATGATGAATGATATGATTGATGAAGCAGGAGGATATATATGGGTGAAAGAAATAAAAGAACAAAATTAAAAAAATCCATGGGACCTGGTTCGATCTGGGCAGTTGCAGTCGGTTCCATCATTGGATGGGGATGTTTTATACAGGGTGGTCTCTGGACAGAACGTGCAGGTGGACCGCTCCCGCTGTTTCTGGGATTTCTGGCAGGCGGTCTTTTAATGATCGTGGTAGGCTACAGCTATTCTTATATGATTGCAAAATTCCCGGTAGCGGGTGGTGAATTTGCCTATGCATATAAAGGCTTTGGAAGAACTGCTTCGTACATATGCGGATGGATGCTGTCGCTTGGATATCTGTCTATTGTAGCTTTGAATGCAACGGCACTTCCGGTATTGGCATCCTATATTTTTCCTGGAGTCTTTAACAGAGGTTACCTGTATACAATTGCAGGATATGATGTATATATGGGTGAAGTCGGATTATCCCTGTTTTTTATCATACTTTTCGGGATCATGAATTACAAAGGTGCGAAATCTGTAGGAAATCTTCAGCTTGCGATGGTCCTTATCATGTGTGCAGCGGTTGTTGTATCAGTCATTGGTGTGATCGCAACAGGACATTTTGATGCTTCAAACTTGCAGCCGGCATACGGAGCCGAAGGCAAGTCTCTTGGAAGCGGTTTTGTATCTATCCTGGCATTGGCTCCGTTCCTTTATGTAGGATTTGACTGTATTCCACAGGCGGCAGAAGAATATGATTTTCCACCACAGAAGTGCATAATGCTGATCATTTCAGCATTGATCGTAGGTGCTTTGATCTATGGTGCAATGGCACTGGTGACAGATTGTGTTGTTCCCTGGCAGCAGGTTCTGACTATGACAGATGGGAATGGAACTCTTGTAAAATGGCATACAGGTGCAGTTCTTGATCTTGCAATGGGAAAAGTTGGTGTGTGCTTTGTGGCACTGGCAGTGTGCATGGGTATTTTTACCGGTATGAACGGATTCTTTATGACATCCAGCCGTCTTTTATTTGGTATGGCAAGAGCAAAAATGCTTCCGTCAGCTTTTGAAAAGGTTCATCCGGAGCATAAAACTCCGTCCATATGTGTTGGGTTTACCATGATCATCTGCTGTATCTGCCCATTTTTCGGCAGAGAAGTGATCGGCTAGGTTGTAGATATGTGTTCCGTAGGTACTGCGTTCGGATATTTCTTTACCTGTGCAGGTGCTTATATTCTTCTGAAAAAATATGGCGATGATACAGATACAAATAAAATCCATCCGGCAGTAGCAATGGGCGGTTGCGTGATCTCTGTCGCAATATTGCTGCTTCTGATTGTGCCCGGTTCTCCTGCATTCATGGCTCCACAGTCCTTTGCAGCACTGATCGTGTGGGTGTTGATGGGAGTTACCTTCTATTTTGTTTCAAAGAAAAATTTTGCGAAAATCACTAAGAGAGAAATGGATTATCTGATTCTTGGAAATGTGCAGGTAGTTCGAGGGCTGAGAAAAGGAAAAGATCAGGGAAGAGTTGTACAGGGAAATATTGTGGCTGATCAGAGTAATAAATCTTAAAAGGTAATAAAACGGCTGCAGGCCTATAATACTTTCAGGGTAACAGAAAAACTTCCATTCAAAAAATGGGAGTTTTTCTGTTACCGGAGTATCATATTTGCAAGGTGTGATTTATAAAGTATCTTGACAGAGGTACCGATCCTGTTATACTATTAAAACTGATAAAGGGGAGTAACCTACGTTTGGAAATCTGCGTTTGCAGTGTCGTCAGTACGGTGGAAACATCCGGCGCTGCAGGGAAATGGTGAGACTTTTATTGCATTTTTTGTTGTGCAATAAGGGTTTCTTTTTTTATATCCTTTTATCAAAAAATCCTTTATTGCATAAAAAAATTATAGTTGGTGAATATTTGCAAAAAAGGAGGCAAAGGGAATGAAAGAAATTTATCAGCAGACAGCAGAAGAAGTTCTCGAGCGTGTGGAAAGCAGGGAATCAGGGCTTACCGATGAACAGGTCAGACGGTCCAGAGAGAAGTGCGGATGGAATGAGCTTGCAGAAGGAAAGAAAAAAAGTATTTTGCAGATCTTCTTTGAACAGTATAAGGATTTTCTGGTGCTGATCCTGATCGCATCGGCAGTGATATCCGGTATGCTTGGAGATGTGGAAAGTGCAGCAGTTATCGTGATCGTTATTACGATCAATGCGATTTTGGGAACTGTGCAGACAGTAAAGGCTGAGCAGTCCCTGCAGAGCTTAAAGAAGCTTTCCGGACCGGAGGCAAAGGTATTACGTGATGGTGTGGCGGTACAGCTCCCGGCAAGAGAACTGGTTGTAGGAGATGTGATCCTTCTTGAAGCAGGTGATATGATCCCGGCCGATGGAAGATTGATTGAAAATGCAAGCCTTAAGGTCGATGAAAGTGCCCTTACCGGAGAAAGTCTTGCGGTTGAAAAGAGTATGGACATTATTTTGGAGGAAGCACCGCTTGGTGATCGGACAAATATGCTGTTTTCCGGAAGCTTTGTCACATATGGGCGTGGCAGAGCGGTTGTAACGAATGTAGGAATGCAGACAGAGGTTGGAAAGATTGCGGGACTTCTGAAATCGACTTCGGAAAAACAGACGCCACTTCAGGCGAATCTGGATGATTTTGGAAAGAAGCTTTCCATTCTGATCCTGATATTTTGCGGAATTCTGTTTGCGATCAGTGTATTCCGCGGTGAGAAGATCAGCAGTGCATTTATGTTTGCAGTAGCACTTGCAGTCGCAGCGATTCCGGAAGCTTTAAGCTCCATCGTGACGATCGTCCTTTCTTTCGGAACACAGAAGATGGCAAAGGAGCACGCGATCATTCGTAAGCTTCAGGCTGTGGAAGGTCTTGGAAGCGTATCTGTTATCTGTTCGGATAAGACCGGAACACTCACACAGAATAAAATGACAGTAGAAGATTATTATATTGATGGAAAAAGAATCACAGCAGATGCAATTGATGTAGCAGATCCGGCGCAGAGATGTCTTTTGGACTACAGCATTTTATGTAATGATTCAACAAATGAAAATGGAGTGGAGATCGGAGATCCGACGGAAACGGCATTGATCAATCTGGGCAGCCGGTACGGAATCGAGGCTGCTGGTGTAAGAAAGCTTTATCCAAGGGAAGGAGAGCTTCCCTTTGACAGTGACCGTAAGATGATGTCAACACTTCACAGAATTGATGATGAAAACCGGATGATCGTAAAAGGTGCGGTTGACCGGCTTCTGGAGCTGACAGACAGGATCTGGACAAAGGACGGAGTTCGGGAAATCACAGAAGCAGATAAAGAAAAGATCCGGCGCCAGAATCAGGAATTTTCAATGGAAGGGTTACGGGTACTGGCATTTACCTATCGTGAAATTCCGGAGAAGCATGTATTGACGACAGAAGATGAGAACCATCTGGTATTTCTTGGCCTGATCGCTATGATGGATCCGCCGAGGGAAGAATCAAAGGCTGCAGTTGCAGAATGTATAAAAGCGGGGATTAGGCCGGTCATGATCACTGGAGATCATAAGATCACAGCAGCGGCAATCGCAAAAAGGATCGGGATCCTACATGATCTGTCAGAGGCCTGCGAAGGTGCTGATATTGAAAATATGAGTGATGAGCAGCTGAAGGAATTTGTCCCGAATATTTCTGTGTATGCAAGAGTGTCACCGGAGCACAAGATCCGTATTGTCCGTGCATGGCAGGAGAAGGGGATGATCGTGGCAATGACCGGAGACGGTGTGAATGATGCTCCGGCATTGAAGCAGGCAGATATTGGTGTTGCAATGGGAGTGACCGGAACCGAGGTCGCAAAGGATGCCGCAGCAATGGTGCTTACAGATGATAATTTTGTAACAATTGTAAAAGCAGTGGAAAACGGACGAAATTTATATCAGAATATCAAGTATGCGATCCAGTTTCTTCTGTCAGGAAACTTTGGTGCGATCCTGGCAGTTCTTTGTGCATCCCTTGCAGGACTTCCGGTTCCTTTTGCACCGGTACATCTGCTGTTTATCAATCTTTTGACAGACAGTCTTCCGGCGATCGCATTAGGCGTGGAGCCGCACCGCAGTGAGGTGATGAATGAGAAACCAAGATCAGCAGACGAGTCAATACTGACAAAGGATTTTCTTGGTAAAATCGGTCTGGAAGGACTGGTGATCGGTATGATGACGATGATAGGATTTTTGACAGGATATCATCAGAATGGTGCACTGCTTGGCAGTACTTATGCCTTCGGAACACTTTGTTTGGCACGTCTGTTCCATGGATTCAACTGCAAATCGGATCATCCGGTTATCTTTACAAAACGTTTCTTTAATAATAAATGGCTTCAGGGAGCATTTGTACTTGGGGCAGTACTCATTACCGTTGTACTGACGGTTCCGGGATTTCATCTCCTGTTTAAAGTAGAGACGCTGGATCTGATGCAGCTTGGCTGTGTATATCTGTATGCGTTTGCAAGTCTTCCGATCATTCAGCTGCTTAAATGGATACGCATGAAATTAAGAAAAAGAGGAGAATGATAGTGGATATAAGTAAAATATCTGTAAAAAAAATCCGAGAGCTTATTGTGTTTACAGCATTTCTTGTGGTCGCCCTGTGGAAGTTTGATGTGGTGCTCGATGTGCTGAAAGCAATATGGGGGATCGCATTTCCTTTTGTACTTGGTGGAGCGATCGCATTTGTGACCAACGTGCCAATGAGCTTTTTGGAAAAGAAAATTTTTGGAAGGGTAAAAAAAGAAAATAAGATAGGTGCAAAACTGGCAAGACCGATAAGTCTGTTCCTTACGATCGTATTTGCGGTTGGCGTGATCGTACTGGTGATGTTTGGTGTGATCCCGCAGCTTACGCGGACAATGGGAACTCTGATGATGAGTATCGCTGATTTTATTCCGCAGATGCAAAGCTGGATCCGGGAATTCTCTCATAATAACCAGGAAATCATGAAGCTGGTAGATCAGGTACAGTTTAATCCGGATCAGGCGATCAAGTGGGGGATAAGCCTTCTTGGAAACGGTGCAGGAAATATGATGAATACCACAATGTCAGCAGTGGGTTCCATAGTCAGTGGATTGGCAACCTTTTTTATTGCTTTTTCATTTGCCTGCTATGTCCTTTTTCAGAAGGAGAAGCTGCATGTGCAGATCCGAAAAGTATTTTTTGCCTTTCTCCCAAAGAAAAAGGCAGATGCTTTTCTTAAAGTCTGTTCTCTGACTTATCGGACATTTGCAAATTTTCTTGCAGGTCAGTGTCTGGAAGCTGTGATCCTCGGCTGTATGTTTGTTGTGATACTGAGTATTTTGAGGATGCCATATGCACTTTTAATCGGAGTTTTGATTGCGTTTACTGCATTGATTCCGATTTTCGGGGCCTTCATCGGGTGTGCGGTGGGAAGCTTTTTGATCTTTATGGTAAATCCGAAACAGGCAATTTTATTTATTATAGTATTTCTGGTGCTGCAGCAGATCGAGGGAAATCTGATCTATCCTCATGTTGTAGGTGAATCCGTAGGGCTTCCGTCGATCTGGGTTCTTGCAGCAGTTACGATCGGCGGAAACCTTATGGGAATTGTAGGTATGCTTGTTTTCATTCCACTGCTTTCCGTGTTCTATACTATCTTTCGGGAATTCGTATATCTGCGCCTGAAGAAAAAGCATATCAAACAGGTGACAAAGACAGAAATAGAGGAATATACGGCGGAGAAAATTGTAAATAGTGACATATCAGAGGGGAAATGATATGATGGACTTGTATTGGGATAGTTAAGAAAATCTTATATTTAAGGGGGGAGTTACTATGTGGTTTGTGTTTGCCTTGCTGTCTGCTGTATTTGCGGCGCTGACCTCCATACTGGCCAAGATAGGTATTGTCGGTGTTAATTCGAATCTTGCAACAGCGATTCGAACGATGGTGGTGCTGGTTATGGCGTGGGGAATGGTTTTCTTCGCAAATACCCAGGGCGGGATCGCAGCGATCAGCAAAAAAAGCTGGCTGTTTCTGATCCTTTCAGGTCTGGCAACGGGTGCTTCGTGGTTATGCTATTATCGTGCCCTGCAGATAGGCGATGCATCCAAGGTTGTGCCGATAGACAAGCTGAGTGTTGTGATCACACTGGTACTGGCATTTGTTTTTTTGCATGAGAAATTCACAGCAAAATCGATGATGGGATGTATTTTGATCGGTGTGGGAACATTATTGATGGTTTTGTAAAAGGCATAAGAAAACTATATACAAAAGGAGAGTGTTATGAAAACACGAAAGAAAATTTCAGCAAGGCTGCTGGCGATCATGCTTATTGCTGCATTGCTGCTTCCTCTTGCATGGAATGTCCCGGTGGAAGCAGCCAAGGCAAAACAGATCGATGTTTTGTTCAGCCATGATACACATTCGCATTTGAACAGCTTTTCAACCATCGTAGATGGAGAGCAAAAAGAAGTTGGCGGATTTGCAAGGATCAAAACCCTGATCGATGAAAAGAAGCAGGAAGATCCGGACACCCTGGTGCTGGATGGCGGCGATTTTTCCATGGGAACCCTGATCCAGACCGTATACGAAACGGAGGCGGCAGAGCTTCGGATGCTGGGATATCTGGGGTATGATGTGACGACTCTGGGGAATCATGAATATGATTATCGTTCAAAGGGACTGGCAAATATGCTGGAGGCTGCGAAGGCTTCCGGTGAGACAGTGCCGGCACTGGTAGTGTGCAACGTGGACTGGGACAGCATGGAGCAGGATGGATTAAGCGATGGTCAGAAGCAGATCCGGTCGGCATTTGAAGCCTACGGTGTGAAGGATTATGTAGTAGTTCAAAAAGGAGATGTAAAGGCTGCGGTAGTCGGTGTGTTCGGTAAGGATGCCCTGGAATGTGCACCGACCTGTGAATTAAAGTTCAAGGATCCGGTTGAGGCCGTAAAACAGACGGTAGAAGAGATCCGAAAAAATGAAAAAGTGGATATGATCGCTTGTGTGTCCCATGGAGGAACCTGGGAGGATGAGAACAAATCGGAGGATGAGATCCTTGCAAAAGAGGTGCCGGATATCGACTTGATCATCAGCGGACATACGCACACAGAGCTGAAAGAGGCAATTCAGCATGGGAACACATATATCGTATCCTGCGGCGAATACGGAAGAAATCTGGGATCACTTTCCATGACACAGAAACAGGACGGACGGTGGGAGCTGACATCCTATGAGCTGATCCCTGTTTCTGAGGATGTAAAACCGGACCAGGCGACACAGGAACAGATCGATGCCCTGATGGATACGGTGGATAAGAATTATCTTGCCGATTTCGGCTATACAAGGGAAGAGGTTCTTGCTGAAAATGATGTTGAATTCAACAGTCTGGAAGAAATGGGCACGAAGCACGAAGAGTTGAATCTTGGTGATATCATGTCCGATGCATACATATATGCAGTGGAGAATTCCGAGTATTATGATGGTGATCCGGTTGATGTAGCCGTTGTTCCAAGCGGAACCGTGCGGGATACATACACAAAGGGCGATATCACAGTAGAGGATGTTTTTAATTCCTTTTCACTGGGGATCGGAAAGGACGGTGTTGCCGGATATCCGCTGATCAGTGCATACCTGACCGGAAAGGAGCTGAAGCTGGTAGCGGAGGTGGACGCTTCTGTATCGGATTTTATGACAACGGCAAGGTTATATTGCAGTGGATTGAATTTTGCATACAATCCACATCGGATGATCCTGAATAAGGTGACAGATTGTTATCTCACCAGGGCAGACGGAGAGCGGATCGAGATCCAGGATGACAAGCTGTATCATGTTGTGACAGATCTGTATACCGGCCAGATGCTTGGTTCTGTGATGAAAATGTCCTATGGACTGCTGTCTCTTGAACCGAAGGACAGGGATGGAAATCCTATTGAAAATCTGGAAGATCAGGCGATCATGGAGGATGACAGGGAATTAAAGGCCTGGGATGCGATCGCAAGATATATGCAGTCCTTTGAGGATACAGACGGCGACGGAATTGCCAATGTGCCGGAGTATTATGAGACGACACATGGACGTAAGGTTGTGGAGGACAGCAGAAATATCATTGATCTGGTGAAGCAGCCGAATAAGTTTTCGGCAATGATCGCAGGTATTTGTCTGATCTTTATTGTGATCATTGTGCTTGTGGTATTTCTGATCCGAAGGATGATCCGCAGGATCAAAGTCAGAAAAGGAAAGAGAAATTCAAAATAAATATACGGCTGAGAAGAAAGCTGTCGCTTTAGCGGTTGATAGATCGCAAAGCGGCAGCTTTTATTTGTGGCAGATATATAAATGGTGAAAGAAGATATTTTATAGTTGACAAATAGAGAACAATACTATACAATCGTTCTAAATAGAACGAAAAAGATATGGAGGAAGGCTATGTTTTTCTGGGATCAGCATAAAACGATAACAAGCTGTTATGAAAAAGTCACAGGGAGTGTATGTGAGAAATATCAGCTGACGCATATGGAATATGATATCCTTATGTTTTTACACAACAATCCACAGCATAATACTGCGGCTGAGATCGTTAAAGTCCGTAAGTCGACGAAATCCCACGTGTCCTCTTCTCTGAAAAATCTGGAGAGCAGAGGTCTGATCGAAAGGATCCAGAGTGCGGATAATAAGAAGCATATCGAGATCGTTTTATTAAATAAGGCATATCGGATCATTGAAGATGGAATAAAAGCACAGAAGGAATTTGCAAAAATCGCTTTGGACGGCCTGACAGTGGAAGAGAAGCGTATTTGTAAAGAGGTATTTCATAAGATCTGCGAAAATGCGGATAAATATATGAGGTGAGATGATGAAAAAGAGATTTCATGTAAAGAAAAGGACTCTTTTGCTGATCGCGGGTATTGTATGGCTGATTGCCGGATTTAATGTTGCCAGACTTGGGATATTATCATACCGGGTGATCGATCGGAAGTGGTATCTGTATCTGTTTTCGGTCGTTTTTTTTTCTATTCCGGTCTCGGCTGTGCACTGGCCCTGGCGGGGGTGGTATTTACCAGAAATTATTTTTGTTATAAACAATTGATCGTAAAGGAGCAGGAAGCATGAGAGAAAATAGTAAGAAAAACATGCCGGACATAATGGAGGCAATATTTGACGCAGGATATTTGATATTCGATCTGATCGCAGGAATTCTTTTCTTTGTATTTTCGAAGGGTAATCCTTTGTTTATCCTTTACGGAGTACTGACATTGACACTTTGTGGCGGAGATGCTTTCCATCTGGTGCCAAGGATCATCAGAGCTGTCCATGGAAGCAGCGAGAAGATCAGGAAACAGTTGGGAATCGGATTACAGGTATCCTCGATCACGATGACTGTATTTTATATTATTTTACTGTATGTATGGAAGCTTACCTTCCCGGAGCTGAATGCACCGGCAGCAGTGGAAGCAATGATCTGGATCTCTGCGATCATCAGGATCGTGGTATGCTTCCTTCCTCAGAATAACTGGTGTACAGACGATGGAAATATGAAATTATCCATCCTGAGAAATGCAGTTTTTGCAGTTACCGGTATCGGTGTGATCATTCTGTATGCGATCTCCGGAAATGCGAATGGGTATCACATGACAAGAATGGTTGCTGCGATCATCATTTCCTTTGGATGCTATCTTCCGGTAACCTTATTCAGCAAAACAAAGCCCAAGGTCGGATTACTGATGATCCCAAAGACCTGTGCATATATGTGGATCATTGCAATGGGACTTCATCTTCTGTTTTAGGACAGCAAGCATTAAGTAACCGCCTGACTATGGATCAGACATTGGATGTCCGCAGCGTATTTTGGTACGTCTGCGGACATCTTTTTTTGAGATGAATTGCAATTTTTTTTGTAAAATTGTAGAATGAAAGAGCTTATGAAAAAGAGTCATGAAAGAGAGAATCAGGAAATGAATGATAAAATCGCAGTCTGTCTTGGAAAAGGCGGACAGAGAGATATGGCGGAAGCCTTTTGCAGGAGGACCGGAGCGCAGCTTCAGGATAAGCCGGGAGATTTTCTGACGGTGCGGTTTGATTCCAGGGGCGTTTCGCTGTCCGGTTTCGGGCTGACCTATCAGGGGGATTTTGTGGAGACGATGCTTCACAGAGTTACCAGAGGCAGACTTCAGCATGAGATGCTGGTGAAGGCGGTGAAGTCAGATAAGGAGGGAAGGAAGGCCATCGATGCTACGGCAGGAATGGGTGAGGATGCCTTTCTTCTGGCAGCCCAGGGCTATGAGGTGACGCTGTACGAGCAGAATCCGGTGATCGCAGCCCTTCTTAAAGATGCCATTCGCCGTGCCAAGAAAAATATGGATCTGAAAGATATTGCCGGTCGTATGAAGGTGATCGAGGGAAACAGTGTAGAAGGTATGTCAAAGCTTCTTGATCCTGTAGATGTGATCTATCTGGATCCCATGTTTCCGGCAAGACAGAAATCCAGCCTGATCAACAAGAAACTTCAATTGATCCAGAAGCTGGAACCACCGTGTTCCGGGGAAAAGGATCTTTTTGATGCAGCTATCAGAGCAAATCCGGATAAGATCATCGTCAAGCGTCCGCTGAAAAGTGAATGTCTTGCCGGCCGGGAGCCGTCTTATACATTGAAGGGGAAGGCAATACGATATGACTGCTATGTATTATAAAGTCAGACACTATCAATACAAAAATCGAATCGGAAATCTTAAGTCTGAAGCTGTAGGCGTGGTAAGCGGGGAAAAACATTTCCCCATATTTCCTGGAAATATGATTTTCAAGCCACTGACGAAATCCAAACCATTTTCCACGCCACTGTATGCTTATGCAGAGGTGTTCTGGTCAACGATCATTAATGAATATTTTATGCCTGCGCCCAGGTATGAACTGGCCATCTGTGAAGGGTATGAGGCAGTAAATGAAAAATATCTTGACTACGGAACGGCAGTACCCATGGCCTATAAAGAAGGGGAATCCCTTTTGAATCTTCTGGAGTTTTTCAGGAAATATCCGGATGAAAAGGTAGATATAGATAATTATGTAAACTATTGTCAGATGTTTTATGATTATAGAGATATTTTTGAAGCTGATTTTTTGCAGGAGCATCAGGAAATGGCGGAACAGCTTGCCATGCAGGTACTGATTTCTGTCCTGAAGGGAGACCAGAATTATCATTATGAAAATGTAGCATTTCTCTGTGATAAAGATGGCGGGATCATAAGTCTTGCACCTATGATCGATCATGAATTTTCTACGTATTTTATGTTTCCGGACGATATTTCCCGTCATGTATACTGGCTGATGGAATTAAGCAAATCCATCCGCGGATGGGAAGTCCGGCCTGGGGAATATGATAATTTCAAAGATCCGGAAGAACGGAAACTAATGGAAAAAAGTGCCATCTGTATTCATAAAAATCTCCTCTATATAAAAGAACATTATCCGCAGACAACGGAAGAATTTCTGGATAAAGCAGAAAAACTGAAAACAGCATTGACGGAAGCTTCAGAGGATTTTCTGATCCGGGGAAATACGGAATATCCGGACTGTGCGGATTCCAGTGCCTGGCTGATCGGAAAAGCCCGATACAAGGATAAAGATGAAGAGAAAGCCAGCGCTTATGAGGCGGAATTATACGGAAAGGGGAAAAAGCTTGATTTCCGGGACGTAAGTATCAGTGCAATAAATGAAATAAAAGCTGTGATCAGTCAGATGGAAGAAGTTTTGAGAAAGAGAGAATAAACAAATGGAACAAACAAAAACAATATTAAAAAAAACCTGGGTGGTGGCAGCGCTTGCCTGCGTCTGCTGTCTTCTCTGGGGGAGTGCGATCCCGCTGATCAAGACAGGATACCGTCTGATGCAGATGGATTCTGCAGATACGGCAAGTCAGATCGTTTTTGCAGGTGTGCGTTTTGCACTGGCAGGAATCCTTGTACTGATCTTTGCATCTTTGCGTGAGCGCAAGGTTCTGCTTCCGGATCGAACTGTTCTGAAATATGCGGTGCCGGTATGTATGGCTCAGACGGTATGTCAGTATTTCTTCTTTTATATAGGTGTGGCACATACCTCTGGTGTAAAAGGCGCTATTATCACAGGGCTTGGGAATTTTATTGCGATCCTGCTGTCCTGCCTTGTTTTTCACAAGGAAAAAATGACCGGGCGAAAGATGCTTGGCTGCATCCTCGGTTTTGCCGGCGTGGTCGTGATCAATCTCATGGGAAATTCTCTGGATGCAGGTTTTAGGCTTACAGGAGAAGGATTTATTCTGATCGCGCAGTTTTCTTACGGAATGTCCACGGTGCTGATCAATATTTTTTCCAGAAAGGTATCTCCGGTGGTACTCAGCGGAACGCAGTTTACCATGGGAGGGATCATTCTGTTCCTGATCGGAAAAGGGATGGGAGGACATTTCGGAGTGGTAAATGCCGCCGGTATCGGGATTATCTTTTATCTGGCAATGGTGTCTGCGGTGGCCTATACACTGTGGTCAGTGCTGCTTGCCTGGAATGATGTATCCAGGGTGGCGATCTTTGGTTTTGTAAATCCTTTGTTCAGTGTGATCCTGTCTGCACTGGTTCTGGGAGAGGTACGTCAGGCATTTAATATGGGAAGTCTCATCGCACTATTTCTTGTCTGTGTGGGAATTTATGTGGTAAATCAAAAAAAATCTTCATAAGTGGTATTGCAGTTATTGTTCCCAGGCAATATTTTTTGAAGCGTGTTGCTGAGAACGGAGTGAACAGTAACGGTCGCAGAATGAACAGTAACGATGCCGGAGTTTTGAAAATTGATTTCAATACGGCATTGTGTTAAAATAGCTCCATAAAAAGTGTGAACATAAAAATCCATGCCGGAATAACTGCAGGATCCGGAAGTAGATCCGGCACCGGACAGTAAGGAGGAAAAATATGGAATTTCAGAAACTGATCGAAGAGAGAAGGACCATCCGTAAATACAGCCCGGAGAGCAGGATCACAAAAGAAGATCTTCTTGCAGTGATCCGGGCCGCTCAGGAAGCACCCAGCTGGAAAAACTCCCAGACCGGAAGATATTATTGTGTAATGTCCGAAGAGATGGTGGAGAAGGTCAGCAGAGAATGTCTGCCGGAAATGAACCAGGCAAAAGCAGAGAATGCCTCCCTGATCGTTACAACCTTTGTACATAACCATGCCGGATTTCAGAAAGACGGAACACCAGATAATGAACTCGGAAACGGCTGGGGCTGCTATGATCTGGGACTTCAGAACGAGAATCTGATCCTGAAGGCAAAGGAGCTTGGATATGGAACCCTGATCATGGGACTTCGTGCCGGAGACAAGCTCCGTGAGATCCTTTCCATTCCGGAAACAGAAACGGTAGTGGCAGTGATCGCCATCGGAAAAGCAGCCGAAGAGCCTGCAAGACCGAAACGTAAAGATGTGGAAGATATTGTGAGATTTTATTAAATAATAGAAGAAATGCCCGGTACATATCAAAATGTTCGGGCATTTTTTAATGGAAATTAAAGAGCAAAATGGTCTGAAAAGGATTGCCTGGAGGAGTGAATTCTGTTATCCTGTAAGAAAACAGCTGTGACAACATGGAAGGGTTTTGAAAAGCAGAGTTTGGGAGAAGCAAAAAAGCAATACAGTAAAAGCAAGGGAGGTTTTTAACCAATATGCAGATCATACATGAAAATGAATACGAAGAAATCATGAAAAATATCGTAACGCCATATCTTCTGTCTCACAGAAGGGAACTTTATGTACCGGGTGCGGATTATCCGTTTCGTAACGAAAGCAAACGGATCACAGGTAAGATCCATATGCTGCAGTATCTGTCTGATATTGATATGCCTAAAGGTGTGGTAGTCATCAGCCACGGATTCACAGAATCAGCAGTAAAATATGATGAAGTGGCCTATTATTTTCTTAAGGAAGGCTATCATGTATATATTCCGGAGCATTGCGGCCATGGCCGCAGCTATCGTCTTACCGCAGACCCGTCTCTGGTCCACATCGATACATGGAGAAGATATATCCGCGATTTTCTGAAAGCATGCCGCTACATAAAGAAAGCACATCCGGATCTGTCACTTAACTTGTATGCACATTCCATGGGTGGTGCCATCGGTGGTATTGCTGCAGCCTGGGAGCCGGACTGGTTTCACAAGGTGATCCTTTCTTCTCCGATGATCCGTCCTCTTACAGATAATGTTCCGTGGCCGGCAGCCACCGGCATAGCTCTGGAGAAATGCATTTTCGGAAAAGATGAGGAATATGTAGCTGGCCGAAAGCCTTACGATGGCAGCGGTTCTTTTGAGACAAGCTCCGCAACATCAAAACCAAGATACGAGCGATACAAAAATCTCCGTGCAGAACATAAGGAGCTCCAGACCTGGTCTCCATCCTACGGCTGGCTCTGGGCTTCTGCGGAAATGAGCTGGTATCTGCGTCTCTACGGATGGAAAAAATATACGGCACCAATGCTGCTCATCCAGGCCCAGACGGAAGATCTGGTGTCTGTCCGTGCCCTGAAAAATTTTGCCGGAAAGATCAATCGCCAGGGAAAAACAAGCTGTGATTATATCCATATGATCGGAACAAAGCATGAGATCTATGGAAGCAGAGGTAAGATTCTGGAGAAATACTGGGGATATATATTTACATTCCTGGACGATACGGAAAATGATATTGATCACAGATAAGTATTTTTACTACAGGTATATCACATATTTAACAACAGGATTGGCAGCTTTTATTCACTTTCTTTCTTTATCATAGTAAAATTATAAAGCTTTTCTCTTATACATTCGACAAAAAATGTGATATAATCTAACGAATCGTCTTTTTGTACAGACAAACGTACAATCCAAAAAGACAAAATTAAATAAGGGAAGGATTATAGAATGTTATCTGTTATTGAATCAGTGAATGCTGCCGTAAACAATTTTATCTGGGGCGTTCCTGCGATGATCTGTATTATTGGTGTAGGTCTTTATTTAAGTATCCGCACGAATTTTCTCCAGATTCGGAAATTTCCCTATGCCATCAGGGTCACTATCGGACGTATGCTTCGGAAAAGAGAAGCTTCCGATGGAAGTCTGACACCGTTTCAGGCTGTTTGTACGGCGTTAGCTGCTACCGTGGGAACGGGAAACATTGCAGGTGTGGCAGGTGCTATTGCCATCGGAGGACCGGGAGCCGTATTCTGGATGTGGATTTCCGCACTTCTTGGAATGTGTACAAAGTTTTCAGAAGTAACACTTGCGGTACATTTCCGCGAAACCAATGCCAATGGAGATCTGGTTGGAGGACCAATGTATTACATTAAGAATGGTCTAAAAAAACACTGGCACTGGCTGGCATATCTGTTTTCCGCTTTTGGTGTGCTTACTGTTTTCGGAACCGGAAATGCAACCCAGGTTAATACCATTACAACAGCTATTGATTCTGCACTGATCAATTACAATGTGATCGCTGCAGACAATACTTCTACGGTAAACCTTGTTATGGGGATCATCCTTGCGATTCTTGTGGCAATGATCCTGCTTGGCGGAATCAAAAGGATTGGCCAGGTTACAGAAAAGCTGGTACCGTTTATGGCATTGTTTTATATTATTCTTGCCGTCGGTGTAGTTATCATCAACTGGAAAAATGTTCCGGGGGTTTTCAGCGCTATCATCAGAGGGGCATTTAATCCGGCATCTGTGACAGGCGGCGTAGTAGGAAGCTTTTTCATGAGTATGAAAAAAGGTGTTTCCAGAGGTATTTTTTCCAATGAGGCAGGTCTTGGTACCGGTTCCATAGCACATGCCTGTGCAGACACCAGAAAACCTGTAAAACAGGGATTTTTCGGGATCTTTGAGGTATTCACGGACACGATCGTGATCTGTACGCTGACAGCGCTTGTCATCCTCTGCAGCGGGGTGCCGGTTGGTTATGGCGCAGCAGCAGGAGCGGAGCTTACCATCAGCGGTTTTACCAGTACATACGGAAACTGGGTTTCCATCTTTACAGCAGTTGCCATGTGCTGCTTCGCATTTTCCACTATCATTGGATGGGGACTTTACGGAGCCAGATGTGCGGAGTTCCTTTTTAAGGAAAAGGCTATCAGACCTTTTATGGTACTGTACTCTCTGGTAGCAATCATCGGCGCAACTGTTGACCTTGGACTTCTCTGGAGTATCGCAGAGACCTTCAACGGTCTGATGGCGATCCCTAACCTTATCGCAGTATTCCTGCTTTCCGGTGTGGTTGTAAAGCTTGTGAAGGAGTACTTCGCCGGAGAAGGAAAGAACGCCTGAAGGAGTTTTTGAAAAAAAAACTTGACTATCAAAACAAACAGAGTTAGAATTGGTTTAACTCATTAAAGAGTTAACACATAACAGAAGTAAATTCCATGAAGGGAATCAGTAAAGACAGAGGAACCGTCTTCAGAGAGCTGTGGCTGGTGTGATGCAGCGTCGGAACTGCCTTGAATATCATCCCTGAGAAGGAAAGCCGAAAGTTTCAGATAAGTAAGTAGGTTTTCACGGGTACTTCCCGTTACAGAAGTCGCGTATGCCGGTACGTTGCAGAATCGTGCTTGTTTCAATGGAGAAACAGGGTGGTTGCGGAATTTTATATCCGTCCCTGAGAGGGGACGGATTTTTTTTATCCAAAATCCCGGGGTAATGGTCTGAAACCGGAAAAAATACACAAAAGGGGAAAGAGTATGAAAGTGTACAAAAAACTCATGAACGCACTTGCAGCAGTAGAAAAAATCGTACTGGTCATTTCCACACTGCTGATCCTTGTGCTGACTGTGGGAAATGTTTTTTCCCGTAAAGTCATCCACCGCTCATGGTCTTTTACAGAAGAACTTGTTGTAGCGGTGTTCGTTCTCATCACACTTCTGGCAGCAGCACTTGCCTGCCGTGAAAAAGGAGGACTGGTAAGTCTGACATTGTTTACAGACCGTCTTCCGAAAAAACTGGAAAAACCATCTGTGATCCTGATCACGGTTCTCAGCATTGTTTTTTCCGCGATCCTGTTTAAATACGGAATGGACAAAGTTCTTACACAGCTGGCAAACGGCAAGAGAACTTTCGTACTGAACTGGCCGGAGTGGATCTTCTGGTCCTTCGTACCGATCGGAGCAGGCTGTATGATCCTTCATTTTATTGAGTACTGTCTGGACTTCTGCCTGAAAAAAGATGATGAAAAGGAGGACAAATAAATGATCAGTGCAATCTTATTTATCTCCTTCTTTATTTTCCTGATCCTGGGACTTCCCATTGCGATCTGCTTAGGTCTGTCATCTGTATGTGCCATCCTTTATTCCGGCACATCTCTGACGATCGTAGCTACAAATATGTACTCCGGAATCAGTAAATTCCTGCTTCTTGCCATCCCGTTCTTCGTTCTGTCCGGAAACATCATGGCAAAAGCCGGTATTTCCAAACGACTGATCAACTTCGTAGATACCTGCGTAGGACATAAAAAGGGCGGTATCGCCATTGTATGTGTTATCGTAGCCTGCTTCTTCGGAGCGATCTCCGGTTCCGGTCCTGCAACTGTTGCGGCACTTGGAGCAGTTCTGATCCCGGCTATGGTTGAGCAGGGCGGTTTCTCCGCACCGTTTTCCACAGCACTGATGGCAACCTCCAGTTCTATCGCCATTGTCATACCACCGAGTATCGCATTCGTTGTATACGCTTCCATCACAGGTGTATCTATTGCAGATATGTTCATGGCTGGTATCGTTCCGGGACTTCTGATGGGTGTTGCTCTTGTGATCATCGTTATGATCGAGGCAAAGAAACATAACATTCAGCCATCCCGTGAAAAAGCTTCCGCAAAAGAGCGCTGGGATACATTTAAAGATGCATTCTGGGGATTCCTGATGCCGGTTATCATCCTCGGAGGAATTTACGGCGGTATCTTTACACCAACTGAGGCTGCAGCCGTATCTGTTGTTTACGGTCTGTTTGTTGGTATGGTGATCTACCGTGAGGTTAAGCTCAAAGATCTGTTTGACATTCTTGTGGATTCTGCAAAGACAACAGGCGGAATCATGCTGATCGTAGCGAGTGCTTCCCTGTTCTCTTTTGTATGTACCAAGTTTGGTATTGCAAATGCGGCATCTGAGCTTCTTGCCAGCATTGCACATAATCAGTTTACTTTCCTTCTGATCGTAAACATCATTTTCCTGATCGCAGGATGCTTCATTGATGCAAACTCTGCAATGTATATTTTTGTACCGATCATGCTTCCGGTATGTAAGGCTCTGGGCTATGATGTGGTAGCATTCGGTGTTATGGCAACAGTTAACCTTGCGATCGGACAGGTAACACCTCCTGTAGGTGTAAACCTTTTCGTTGCCATCAGTATCAAGATCAAAAAAGGTCTGGAGGTTACTCTTCAGCAGATCTCCAGAGCAGTTATGCCGATGATCGCTGCATCCGTTGCAGTTCTTCTGATCATCACTTATATTCCGGCTGTTTCCACAGCTCTTCCGAAGGCGCTTGCAAAAGAGGGCTCCTATACAGGAGACCAGTCTTCTGACACAGGAAGCCAGAGCTCCAAGGATGCCGGAGACGGAAGTGATTCCTTTAATACCATCGCAGATTACAGTGATCTTGACTGGCCGGAGATGACATGGAACTTCGCATGCTCTACAACGGAGACAAGTACCTGGGCTGACGGCGGACGTAAATTCGGTGAGCTTATGGAAAAAGCAACCGGCGGAAAAGTCAAGGTTAATATTTATGCAGCAGACCAGCTGACAAACGGAAATCAGTCCGAGGGAATCCAGGCACTGATGAACGGAGACCCGGTACAGATTTCCATGCATTCCAATCTGATCTACTCTGCATTTGACCCGAGATTCAATGTAGTATCCCTGCCGTTTATCTATGATTCTTACGATGACGCAGATGCAAAATTTGATGGTGAGGCCGGAGAAAAGCTGAAAGAAATCCTTGGTGAGTACGGACTTCACTGTATGGGAATCGCAGAGAACGGTTTCCGTGAGCTGACAAACAGCAAGCATGAAGTAAAAACAGTAGACGACATGAAGAACCTGAAGGTTCGTGTGGCCGGTTCCAATCTTCTCATGGAATGCTATAAGAGATGGGGCGCAGATGCTACAAATATGAACTGGTCCGAGACCTACACAGCACTTCAGCAGAATACGGTAGAGGGCGAGGAGAACCCGTTGCCGGCTATCGACGCAGCCAGCGTACAGGAGGTACAGCCGTACTGCTCCATGTGGGATGCAATCTATGACTGTCTGTTCTTCTGTATCAACCAGGATATCTATGACAGCCTGACACCGGAACAGCAGCAGGTTGTTGATGAGGCAGGCCAGAAGGCTGTTGAGTATGAGCGTTATATCAACCGTTCCGGCGACGAGGAGATCATGAGCCGCTGGGAGAAGAGCAACGGTGTGACCTTTACAAAGAAAGAGGATATGGATATCGATTCCTTCAAGAAAGCAGTAGACGGAATCGACGACTGGTTTGTAAACGAGCTTAAGAGTGCAGGCTATGACGATGCACAGGATCTGGTAGATCTTTTTACAGAGGATTCTGTAGATACCGTGGAGGATTACAGTGATCTGAACTGGCCTGAGACAACCTGGAACTTTGCATGCTCCACAACAGAGACAAGCACCTGGGCTGACGGAGGACGTAAGTTCGGTGAGCTCATGGAAAAAGCTACAGGAGGAAAGGTCAAGGTTAACATTTACGCAGCGGATCAGCTGACAAACGGAAACCAGTCCGAGGGAATCCAGGCACTGATGAACGGAGATCCGGTACAGATCTCCATGCATTCCAATCTGATCTACTCTGCATTTGACCCGAGATTTAATGTGGTATCCCTGCCGTTCATTTATGATTCCTATGATGATGCAGATGCGAAGTTTGACGGCGAGGCCGGAGATAAGCTGAAGGAGATCCTTAACGGCTACGGACTCCACTGCATGGGTATTGCAGAGAACGGTTTCCGTGAGCTGACAAACAGCAAGCATGAGGTAAAATCTGTAGATGATATGAAGAATCTGAAGGTTCGTGTAGCCGGCTCTAATCTTCTTATGGAGTGCTATAAGAGATGGGGCGCAGATGCCACAAATATGAACTGGTCCGAGACTTACACAGCACTTCAGCAGAATACGGTAGAGGGCGAGGAGAATCCGTTGCCTGCCATCGATGCAGCCAGTGTACAGGAGGTACAGCCATACTGCTCCATGTGGGATGCCATCTATGACTGTCTGTTCTTCTGTATCAACCAGGATGTTTACGATGCACTGACACCGGAGCAGCAGGCTGTTGTTGATGAGTGCGGCCAGAAAGCCGTAGAGTATGAGCGTTACATCAACCGTTCCAGTGATGATGAGATCAAAGCACGCTGGGCAGACAAAAACGGTGTGACTTTCACAGAGAAAGCTGACATGGATATCGATTCCTTCAAAGAAGCGGTAGACGGCGTAGATGAGTGGTTTGTTCAGGAGCTGAAAGATCAGGGCTATGACGATGGCCAGGATCTGGTAGATCTGTTTACAAAGTAATCTTCATACATAATCATAAAAGGGTAAAATAGCCGGAAAGAGGCAGTTCTGAGAAGATTTTTCAGGGCCGCCTCTTTTCTTTGTGGGCAAAAGATTATATACTGGTAACAGTCCGGTGTCTGCCGGACAGGAGTATTATTGAGATAAAGTAAAGGAAGAAATATGATAAAAATTGATCTGATAACCGGATTTCTCGGATCCGGGAAGACAACATTTATAAAAAAATATGCCTCCTATCTTCTGAAAAAAGGCATGAACATCGGTATCCTGGAAAATGATTTCGGGGCAGTAAATGTGGATATGATGCTGCTTCAGGATCTGATGGGAGACAACTGTGAGCTGGAGATGGTTTCTGGTGGATGTGACGCGGACTGTCACAGACGTCGATTTAAGACAAAACTGATCGCCATGGGAATGTGCGGTTATGACCGTGTGATCGTGGAACCATCCGGAATCTTTGATGTGGATGAGTTTTTTGACGCCCTCCATGAGGAACCACTGGATAAGTGGTATGAGATCGGAAATGTGATCGCTATTGTGGATGCCAAGCTTGCGGAGGATTTTTCTGCGGAAGCGGATTATCTGCTGGCTTCTGAGGTGGCAGATGCAGGTTGCGTACTTCTGAGCAGGAGTCAGGAAGCTACAGAGGAAGAGATCCACAGCACAAAGGAACATCTCAACCGTGCACTTGGTCAGATCCAGTGTAAGCGCCGTCTGGACAGCGAAATCATGGATAAAAACTGGGATGATTTTACAGACGAAGATTTGGAAAAGATCTTGAACTGCAGGTATGTGGCAGAAGATTATGTGAAAGAATCCTATGCAGAAGGCGGTGGATTTGATTCCCTGTTTTTTATGAATGTTCATAAGAGCGAAGAGGAACTTCGGGAAACAGCAGAAAAGATCTTGAACGACCCGTCCTGCGGAGATGTTTTCCGCGTAAAAGGTTTTCTTAAGAAAGAAGACGGACAGTGGCTGGAGCTGAATGCCACCCGCCATGAGATCTGTATCCAGCCAACGAAACTTGGCCAGGAGATCATGATCGTCATCGGAGAAAAACTGAACAAAGAGGTAATTGATGAATACTGGAAATAATACTGCGGGAAAAACAGCGCCGGAGAGATACGTTTCCGAGAAGGCTTTTGAAGAGTTGCCAGATGCTTTTCAGAAGCTTGCAGAGCTGCTTGGTGAAGATCAGTTTGAACTGGTGGCAGTGAATGATGAGAAAGATCCGCAGGATCAGAAAGCAGGATCAGAAAGTGCTTTTTCGGAAGCAATTGCGGAAAAGTCCGATGACAATATGTACAGAGTGGATTCTTATGTAAAAAACGGCGAAATCCGTCTTGTGTATCTTATGAATGATGCGGTAGAAAGCTTTCTTGTTTTTGGAAATGCCCGTATGACAGGTGTATACAAACCGGATTACGAGGGCGAGATCCTGGCAGATTTAAGCCGGCAGGGGAGAGAATATATCCTTGTGGTCCACCAGGATGATTCGGTGGTGACTTTGTTTTTTGAAACTCTGTCTCTGGAAAAACATCTCTACGATTACAGCCGGATCGGTCATTTCTGGGTAGAAGGGTATGAATACTTACGGCAGCTGGAATATCGCCTGGCGATCCTCCGCGACAAATATGATTATATAGGCGGGGACAGCTGCAATGCTCTGGAGGAGAAACTTTCTGCACTGGTGGAGTTTCCGCCGCTGAATTATTGCTGTTATCCGGCTGTTCCGGAGAAATATATTGTCCCCAGGGAAGATCCGTGGATTCCTTCAGAAAGAGCTGTTTCGGTAATGGAAGAAATTGCACGTGAGGCGGGAGACCGCACTTTTGTCAGATGGCTGGGGATCTATCGGAGATTTCCGTTTAAATGGGTAGCACGGAAGCTGGCAGGAATGCTTCACTGCACAAAACACATCCAGGTGACAATGTGCCTTTCCGGGAAACTGCAGGAGGCTTCTGCCGGATACGGAGATCGTTCTTTTGGAAAAGAAGCGGATGAACAGTTGAAAGTTCTGGTGGAAAAAGCCCGGGGAAAACAGGCAGAACTGAAAAAACAGGGAACAGAGTCGGAAGTGCTCAGGGAGGAACCTTTTACCATTGCCAGAGATTCTCTTGGATTTAAAGTTTATCTTATGAAATGGAACAAAGGAAGAAAAGACTGTACCGTTGAGATTGAAGAAATGTGACAAAGGAATTTGTTATTTACAGGAAATATCTGTGAAGTGTTTTTGCCCGGCGGGGATTGCTTTTTTAAAAACACTGGGGTATAATCTAACGGAAAGAGTTAAGAACAGCCCTTTAATTAAGAAAGGAGATTTTGAAAATGAAAGTAACACATATTACAGATATTGATAAATTTTTTGAGGTAATTGACAGCTGCAAGGGTAGAGTAGAGCTTGTAACAGGAGAGGGAGACAGACTGAACCTGAAATCCAAGCTTTCCCAGTATGTATCTCTTGCAAACATCTTTTCCGCTGGTGAGATCCCGGAGCTTGAGATCGTTGCAGCAGAGAAAGAGGATATCGACAAGCTTATGAACTTTATGATCAACGGCTGATAAGAGGAACGATTTTCAGGGATGTGAGCTTTTCACATCCCTGTCTTAATCTGGATGCAAAACAGAACATAAATGTCTGTTTTACAAATTGGATATAATGATAGCAGAGAAAGAAACACGAATTTTTCTCTGTCATCATGATCATAACAGGATACAACCAGGGGGTATAAACGCTTCCTGGTCAAACTACGTTAAAAGGAGTGTATACAAAATGGTAAAAATTGATATTATCTCCGGTTTCCTTGGTGCCGGAAAAACAACTCTGATCAAAAAACTTCTGAAAGACGGATTTCAGGGTGAGCAGGTCGTACTGATCGAGAACGAGTTTGGTGAGATCGGTATTGACGGTGGTTTCCTGAAAGAGGCCGGAATCCAGATCCGTGAGATGAATTCCGGATGTATCTGCTGCTCACTGGTTGGAGATTTCGGTACTTCCCTGAAAGAAGTTGTTACCAAATACAACCCGGACAGAATCCTCATCGAGCCATCCGGAGTTGGTAAACTTTCTGACGTTATCAAAGCTGTACAGGGTGTTCAGGATGAGGTTGACATCAAACTGAACAGCTATACAACTGTTGTTGATGCCAAGAAATGCAAGATGTACATGAAGAACTTCGGTGAGTTCTTTGACAATCAGATCCAGTATGCAGGCGCCATCATCATGAGCCGTACAGATATCGCAACTGAGAAGAAAGTTCAGGAGTCCCTGGAGCTTCTTCGCAGCCTGAATAAAGATGCAGCCATCATCACAACTCCGATTGAGAACCTTGACGGAAAGAAACTGGTAGAGGTTATGGAGCATCCGGTATCTCTGGAGCAGGAAATGCTTGAGGAAGAGCATGAGCATCATCACCATCATCATGATGACGAGTGTGGCTGCGGCCATGACCATGATCACGAGGAGCATGAGCATCACCATCACCACGACCATGATGAGGAGTGCGGCTGTGGCCATGACCATGATCACGAAGAGCATGAGCACCATCATCACCATGACGAGGAGTGCGGCTGCGGCCATGACCACGACCATGACGAGCATGAACATCATCATCACGATCATGACGGCGAGTGCGGCTGTGGACACGACCATCACCACCATCATGCAGATGAGGTCTTCACAAGCTGGGGCCGTGAGACGATTAAGAAATTCACACGTGAGGGACTTGAGAAGATCCTTGAGGCACTTTCCGAGTCTGACAAATATGGTATCATCCTCCGTGCAAAAGGAATGCTTCCGGCAGAGGACGGAACATGGATCTATTTTGATATGGTTCCGGAAGAAACCGAGATCCGTGAGGGTGCACCGGAATATACAGGCCGTCTGTGCGTGATCGGTTCCAAACTTGACGAGCATGCTCTGGAAGAGCTTTTTGGAATCGCATAAAAACAGAACATAAGAGAAATTTTTCAGATTTTATATTACAGAAAGGAAATGGATACTGTCCGGATTAACGGATAGTATCTTACAGGATAAATTTATGGAAGAGATCAAAGTTCCCATTTATCTGATCACAGGTTTTCTGGAAAGTGGCAAGACCTCTTTCCTGAGCTTTACCCTGCAGCAGGATTATTTTCAGGTTGAGGGAAAAACACTTCTTATCCTCTGCGAAGAAGGAGAAGAGGAGTATGATGAGGAAGCCCTGAAAAAGAGCAACACCGTTGTGGAGGTTATCGACAGCGAGGAAGAACTGACACCGGAGAGACTTGCGGCAATGGATATCCTGCATCAGCCGGAACGTGTGATTATTGAGTACAATGGCATGTGGCTGGTAAGCAAGTTTGAAGAGATGGAAAAACCGGCGGGCTGGGGTGTGGAACAGCACATTACCTGTGTGGATGCCAGCACATTCCAGGTTTATATGGCAAACATGAAGTCCCTTTTTATGGACATGGTCCGTAATGCAGATATGGTTATCTTTAACCGCTGTCAGGAAGAGGATCCGCTTCCTTCCTACAGAAGAAGCATCAAGGTGGTAAACCAGCGTGCAGAGATCATCTTTGAGGATGAAGAAGGCGAACTTGGTGATCTTTTTGAAGATGAGATGCCGTTTGATATTGATGCACCGGTGATCGATATCCTTCCGGAGGATTACGGCATCTGGTTTGTAGATTCCATGGATCATCCGGACCGTTACGTCGGAAAAACTGTCCATTTCAAGGCACGTGCCCTGAAACCGCGTGGAATGGGAAGCAAATTCTTTGTTCCAGGAAGAACAGCCATGACATGTTGTGCAGATGATACCACATTCCTGGGATATATCTGCAAAAGCGCTTTTGCCCCGAAGATTGCAGAAGGACAGTGGGTGGAAGTTACCGCGAAGGTTGCTTTTGAGAAGAGAATGGAATATCAGGGAGAGGGTATTGTACTTTATGCAGAGCATGTGGAAGTGTGCGAGCCTCTTGCTGATGAGATGGTATATTTCAACTAACTGAGGAGTTTTTATGTATTTAATTGCAGGTTTGGGAAATCCGGGAAAGCAGTATGAGGCTACCCGCCATAACATGGGATTTGACACCATCGACTGCCTTGTGGAGAAGCATAATATCCCACAGGGCGGCGTAAAATTTAATGCCATGTATGGAAAAAGCATCATCGGCGGTGAAAAAGCCATTCTGATGAAACCGCTTTCCTATATGAATTTAAGCGGCGGTCCGATTCAGGAGATGTCCAGCTATTTCAAGATCGATCCGGAGACAGAGCTGATCGTGATCTACGATGATATCGATCTGGAACCGGGACAGCTTCGTATCCGCAAAAAAGGCAGTGCAGGCGGACATAACGGGATCAAGGATATTATCCGTCGTCTTGGAACTGAGAAGTTTATCCGTATCCGTGTTGGTGTTGGTGCGAAACCGAAAGACTGGGATCTGGCAGATTTTGTGCTGGGTCATTTTTCGGACAGCGACCGCAAGCTTGTGGACGAGGGAATTAATGATGCGGCAGAGGCCGTAGAAATGATCCTGTCCGAGGGCGTGGATGCGGCGATGAATAAGTATAACAGGAAAAAGCCTAAGAATTGAGGTTTGTATGGAAGCATTTTTGCAGCCTCTGCAGGGCCTTGCAGAGTTTGAAGAAATAAAAAAGCGCTGTGGCGCAAACCGCGGAATTCTTAATGTTTCCGGCTGTATGGAGTCCCAGAAAGTCCATCTGATGTATGGACTTTCCGGGCTTTTTCCATGTCATCTGATCCTTGCGGATGATGAACGTAACGCAAAGGAAATTTATGAGGATTACCGCTTCTATGACAAAAATGTATATTTTTATCCGGCAAAAGATCTTCTGTTTTTTCAGGCAGACATTCATGGAAATCTTCTGATCCGGCAGCGGATGCGTGTGATCCGGGCACTTCTGGAGCAGGAAGAAGTGACGGTGGTTACCAGCATAGACGGATGCATGGATTTTTTGATGCCTCTGGAAAAGATCAAAAGCAGCCTTCTTCATTTTAAAAGTGACAGTGTGATCGATCTGGATCAGCTGAAAGCAGATCTGGTGGATCTGGGATATGAGCGGGTTGGCCAGGTGGAGCTTCCGGGACAGTTTTCCGTGCGGGGAGGGATCATTGATATCTATCCGCTGACGGAGGAGAATCCATGGCGTATTGAACTCTGGGATGATGAGATCGATTCCATCCGGAGTTTTGATGCAGAAAGCCAGAGATCTCTGGAAAATATAGATGAGATCACCATTTATCCGGCTACAGAAAAGATGGACTGCGAGGATATGGTATCTTTCCTGGATTATTTTCCGGAAGAAAAAACACTGCTGTTTCTGGATGAGCTGAACCATCTGGCAGAAAACGGCGAAGGTGTGGAGGAAGAGTACCGTCAGAGCCGCATGCACAGGGAGGAAAAAGGCGAGGCAAATCTTCCGGAACAGTGGCTCTGTGGTTTTCAGGAAGTGCAGAAGAAACTGAACAGACGGAACTGCGTGGCTGTGTCCGCACTTTCTCCGAGACGTTCCGGCTGGAAGATCAATGAGGAATTTGATCTCACGGTGAAATCTGTGGATTCTTACAACAGCAGTTTTGAACTTCTGGTAAAAGATCTTCTCCAGTATAAAAGCCAGGGGTACCGGATCGCCCTGCTTTCCGGTTCCAGGACAAGGGCAGAGCGTCTGGCAAAGGATCTCTCAGAGGAAGGCCTGAATGCTTTTTACAGACAGGATACAGACCGTATCATAAGCCCCGGTGAGATCATGGTTGTTTATGGCCATGCGCGCCGTGGTTTCCAGTATCCGCTGATCAAATTTGCGGTGATGACGGAAACAGACATTTTCGGCAAAGAGCAGAAGAAGCGCAAAAAGAAGAAAAAGTACAGTGGAAACCGTATCCAGGATTTTGCGGAGCTTTCCATCGGGGATCTTGTTGTCCACGAAAAACATGGACTTGGAATTTATCGTGGAATCGAAAAAGTGGAAGTGGACCGAGTTGTAAAAGATTACATCAAGATTGAGTACCGTGGTGGCAGCAATCTCTACATCCTGGCAACCCAGTTGGATGCTTTGCAGAAATATTCCGGATCTTCCGAAAATGCAAAAACACCCAAGCTGAATAAACTTGGCGGACAGGAGTGGAACAAGACTAAGAGCCGTGTCCGGGGTGCGGTTAAAAATATCGCAAAAGAGTTGGTGGAGCTTTATGCGGTCCGCCAGGAAAAAGAGGGCTATGTCTGTGGCCCGGATACGGTCTGGCAGAAGGAATTTGAAGAAATGTTTCCTTATGAGGAGACAGAGGATCAGCTGGCAGCCATCGAGGATACCAAGAAGGACATGGAAAGTACCAAGATCATGGACCGTCTTGTGTGTGGTGACGTTGGTTACGGTAAGACGGAGGTTGCTTTGAGAGCTGCGTTTAAGGCAGTTCAGGAAAGCCGCCAGGTCGTTTATCTGGTGCCCACTACCATTCTTGCCCAACAGCATTACAACACCTTTGTGCAGCGTATGAAGGAATTTCCGGTGAAAGTGGATCTTCTCTGCCGGTTCCGTACTTCTGCCCAGCAGAAAAAGACCATCGAGGGGATCAAAAAAGGCCAGGTGGACATTGTGATCGGTACTCACAGGGTTCTTTCCAAAGATGTGGAATTTAAGAATCTGGGACTTCTGATCATTGATGAGGAACAGCGTTTCGGTGTCACTCATAAAGAAAAGATCAAGCAGATGAAAAAAGATGTGGATGTGCTGACACTGACTGCAACTCCGATTCCCCGAACTCTTCATATGAGTCTCATTGGTATCCGTGACATGAGTGTTCTGGAAGAGCCGCCTATGGACCGTGTGCCGATCCAGACGTATGTTATGGAATATGATGAGGAGACTGTCCGGGAGGCTATCCGCAGGGAACTTCGACGTGGCGGCCAGGTTTATTATGTATACAATCGGGTTAATGATATTGCGGAGGTAGCTCTTCGCATATCGAAGCTGGTGCCGGAAGCCAGGGTGGATTTTGCCCATGGTCAGATGAGCCAGAGGGAACTGGAGCAGGTGATGTATGATTTTATCAACGGAGATGTGGATGTACTGGTTTCCACTACCATTATTGAGACGGGACTGGATATCTCCAATGTAAATACCATGATCATCCATGATTCCGACCGATATGGTCTTTCTCAGCTGTATCAGCTTCGCGGACGTGTAGGACGTTCTAACCGTACTGCCTATGCGTTTCTGATGTATACGAAGAATAAGATGCTTCAGGAGACAGCGGAAAAGCGACTCAGCGCCATGCGGGAATATTCGGATCTTGGAAGCGGCTTTAAGATCGCCATGAAGGATCTGGAGCTCCGTGGAGCAGGAAATCTTCTTGGAGCTCAGCAGCATGGCCATATGAACGCGGTGGGCTATGACCTTTATTGCAAAATGCTCAGTGAGGCTGTCAAGGAGGCTAAGGGAATCCAGACTATGGATGATTTTGAGACGACCATTGATCTTAATATCGATGCATTTATTCCGGATTCCTACATCAGCAACGAATTTCAGAAACTGGATATTTACAAGCGAATTGCCGGTATTGAGAGTCAGCAGGAGTATGACGATATGCTGGAAGAGCTGATCGACCGTTTTGGTGAGCCGACGAAAGCAGTACTGAATCTTCTTGCCATTGCAAGACTGAAGGCCCTTGCTCATCAGGGATATGTGACGGAGATCAAGCAGCTTGGAAAAGATGTCCGGATCACGCTCTATGAAAAGGCTAAGCTGGATCCCGCAGGTATCCCGGCTATTATGGCGCAGTACCGGAGAGGTTTGCAGTTTAAGGCTGATCATGAGCCGAAATTTATCCTGACACCACAGGGAAGGCTGATCGAAGAGTTGATGAAGTTTGCGGGGGAGTTGGCAAAACTGGCAGAGCCACTGGAGTAAAGGGAAGAATCAGCTAAGCTTAGGGTTATCCACGGGAAAAAACATCCGGTCTGTGGATACCGGATATTTTCCCGGAAAGACTTGTGGATAATTTGTGAAATGTCGTGTAAGTTCGTGAAATTCCTTGCTCTTAAAGGTGAAAACGTTTATAATCAAGTATTATGGAATAAGAGCCGGACCGTGATTCTTATGGACGGATAGATGGAGGATGAAATGAGAAATTTAGTAAAGAAAGCGGCAGTTACTGCTCTTGTCTGCGTTACAGCGGCAGGAATGATGGCAGGCTGCGGAAATAAAAAACTCGATGGTACAAAGATCGCAGTGACAGTCAATAAGCAGGAAATCCCGTTTGGCGTTGTAAGTCTGGCAGCACGTATGCAGCAGGCACAGGCTGAGGCTATGTACAGGATGTATCTTGGCGGCGGAAGCGACATGTCTATCTGGAGTACCAAGATGGGTGATGATTCCGATGAGACTTACGGTGAGAATGCGGTAACAACATCCGTTGAGACTGTTGAGAAAATGTGCCTGGAGAAAGAGCACGCTTCCGAGTATAATGTGGAGATCTCCGAGGATGAGCAGAAGGCTCTTGAGGAAGCTGCCAAGAACTTTATTGCAGCAAACTCTGATGAGACAATTGCAGAGCTTGCAGTTGATGAAGATATGGTGAAAACTTTCCTGGAGCTTGAGACTTACGATGTGAAAATGAAAGACGCCATTGAGGCCAAGGCAGACGTGAAGCTGGATGAGAAAGAATATCAGCAGATGTCTTTCAGCTATGCAAGCGCGAAGGTCAGCGGAGATGATCTTTCTGATGATGATATCAAGACAAATAAAGAGAATCTCCAGAAATTCTTTGACAAGGTTAAAGAAGATCCTACTGCAGACTTCAATACTCTTGGAGATGAGATTTCTAAAGATATGACAGCAACAACCGGTACCTGTCCGACTTATGAGGAAGGCGATGACAGTGCGGCTAACGGAACTACTTATCCGGATGAGGTCCGTACCGCATTAAGAAAACTGGATGAAGGTGCACTGAACGAGGAGATTATCAAGACAGATTCCGTATGGTATGTGGTAAGACTGGATTCCAAGAATGATGAAACAGCAACAGAGAGTAAGAAAGAGTCTCTGACAAATACCAAGAAGGATGATTTTTATAACGATACTACAGATGGATGGAAGAAAAAAGCCGGCATCAAAGAAGAGAAAAAACTGATCAAGAAGATTAAGATCACAGATAATCACAGCTTTACAATCCAGACTCCGACACCTACACCGGATCCGAATGTGACAGAGACACCGGCAGCTGAGGACTCCGCAGCAGCAGATTCCACAGCAGTAACCGAAACACCGGCAGCATCTGAGGCCGAAACAGAGGCAACGGAGACACCGGCGGCTGAGGAGAGTGAGACTACGGTTGCAGCAGAGGATGAGACTGCAGAGACAGATACTGAGGCGGAGACTACAGCTACACCTGAGGCAGAGAAATAAAATACGGAATATGACAAGATAAAAGAACGGGAAGTGTACGATTTATAGTACACTTCCCGTTTTGCGTTCATGAGCGGGATGTAATTATCAGATCAGATTCAGATGCTCTAATGCATGATAAATGCCATCTTTATCAACTGCGCTTGTCTGCCAGGTGCAGTCTTTTTCGATGCCCCCATAAGCATTTCCCATGGCGACGCTGATACCGGCTGCTTTCAGCATGGGGAGATCGTTTGGGCTGTCTCCGAATGCATAGCAGTTTTCTTTCGGGATGGAAAAACGATCCAGGAGAAATTCCATTCCGGTTGCCTTGCTGGTGCCTTTCTGGGTTACTTCCCAGATGCCATCTTCATGATCAAAAACAGTATAATGATCGTTACAGAATTTACGGAATTTTTCTACGTCAGAGTCCGGCAGCATATGTGCGAGGAATTTATCATAGGAATATGTGCAGGCGTCCTCACGGTTAAATTTGGTGATGTCAGTCATTGGAATCTCTTTTCGCATTCTGGCTCCGAATTCGGACTGTGCGGGAGAGGCTCCGTCATACAGGATCGCAGTGTTGGATTCGAACATTGCCTCGATCTTACATTTTCGGAGAAGATCTACGGTCTCCTTGCACAGAAGGTTGGGGACTGTACGGAAAAAAAGAAGTTTGTTATCCATGTAAATGTGGGTTCCACAGCCATATACATAGCCATCAAAATGGAGTTCGGAAATTTCTTCCGGCATCATGGCTTTGGTGCGGCCGGTGTTGATGAAGAGAAGATGGCCGTTTTCGTGTGCTTTTTTGAGAGCGAGCTTTGTACTTTCCGGAACTGTGAAAGGATGTGGAGTGAGCAGAGTTCCATCTATGTCGAAGAATAAGATTTTTTTATTGTTCATAAGATCCTCCTTATGGTCAAGCGGATATTCGCAATCCGCTTCGCTATGTAGCTCTACACCAAATAACTGCTCCGCAGTTTATCAGGAGGAGCTTCTTGCACTCCTCCTGATACAAGCAAGTCCCCACCCACTGCTTATTGCTTTTCGCAACCCCGCAGGGGACTTACTTGATTTGGTTAAAAAGGTATTTCTTCTGATTCGTTTTCAGCGTTGGAGAGAGAGATGTCAGAAATTTCTTCCGGCGGATTCAGTGCGCTGACACGGATTCCATTGAGCTCTACCTCACTTTCCATTGGGATGACCAGGCATTTCCGTCCGTCAATGATGCGGGTCTCGACCAGGTCTGCACGGTCAGGTGCTACGTGGATCACGACATCCGGAGTTTTGATCTCGAATTTTCTGGTGTTGGTGATGTTGGAAGCTACCAGAGAAGATTTTTCCCCGGCGGCAAGCTCGTATTGTTCGTCAAAATTCTGAAGCTTGTCGTCCTCCACACCGCATTCTTCAAAGAGACGCTTTACTTCGGACTTGGTGAGAACAACTGGTTCCGGTTCGTCTTTTTGGGATTCAATGAGATCGTTGAGCTTTTCGTGGATCTCAAGAACTGTATCGTAGGCACAGTCATCGCCAAGGGTTTCTTCTACCAGAGCATTGAAGGAGTCACGCTGGGTTGCTGCGGACAGTGGTGTGGTGCAGCCGAAGACTTCTTCCATCATGGTGGAACGGAGGTTTTCGGCGTTTTTGGTGTAGTAGAGGAGCCCGTGGATGTCGGTGCTGCGGTCGTTGAACTGCGGGAAAAGGAATCCCCAGTCAGGCATTTCCACCAGCCAGTCACGGATACGGTCTTCGATATTGTTGGTCTCTGCGTTGTAGTGCAGGCCTGCCTTGGAGAGCTTGACCGGGCAGATGCTGCAGAGGATATGGTCGTAGATCTCATCGGAGGCGTCGAACATTTCGGCTCCGTCGGAGGATTTGCCGGGAATATCGTAGACTGCGTGGATGAGGATGATGTAGTAGTTTTCACCATAGTCGTAGTTTTCGATGATTTTGTCGTAGAAGGCTTCGGTGAGGGTGTCGTCGGTGAGTTTGCTTTTACGAAGCTTCATAAGGAAGTTCTGGGTTCCGCCTTCCGCTTCCTGGTCCAGAGGAAATTCCATGTTGATGAGGTTTTTTCCGATGGTGCCGGTGAGGGTTTTTCGGAAGATGTCGAAGTATTTGAAAGTTTCTTCTTCTGATAAGGATAAAAAGGCTTCTTTGAGTTCGGTTTTTTTGTTTTTTTCGCCGTCTACGTAACAGCCGCAGATGCGGGTGATGGAACATCGGTCGGGGGTGAACTGTTTTTTTATTTCTGCGATTTCTTTTTTATTCATGTGTGGTTTACCTCGGTTTTTTGATTAGTTTGATTATAGCACAGGTGTTTGGTGGGGGCAAGGTTGTGAAAGGGACGCCCGGGAGGTGTGTGCGGTCTGTCGCTGGGGCTTCGTCGGGGACTGGCTTCTAGGCTGCCGGGAATCTGCTAAAAGCGTTTTCCAAAAGTCCGAACTCGCTTCGCTCAAACAGCGAACTTTTGAAAAACAACGCAGATTTCCACCAGCCAAGAATCAGCTCCCCTCCTGCAGAGCCAGTGACAGACCGCACACACCTCCCGGGCTGATCTTTCAGAGTGGTAGGTAGAGTGGTCTGACGGGAGTTGGATGAGCCATCAGCGCTGCGCTGGATGGCTGGGAGGAAAGGCTGAGATTGTTTGTGGTTTGACGGGAGGTTGAGAGCGTCGGCGCGTTGCTGGACGCCTGGAGGGATGTCGAATTTTTGGGATGGTTTTTTGTGGTGTTGTGATGGGATGTGTGGTATGATTTATGTATCTTATAAGATCTGGCCATTTATTTGGTTTCTTTTGGCTTCAATGTCTGAAGCGTTTTTTCAAAAATATTTATAAAAACTGTATACAGGGTTTCTGCAGTGTTTGTTTGATGGTATAATTATAGATACCAGAAGGAGTATTGTTTGAGTGATAATACGATTTTTGATGATGTTTTTCGTACTATGATGGAGAAGATGACGTTTCTGGTCGTGCCTTTGATCAATGATGTTTTTCATACGTCGTATCCGGCTGATGTGGAGATTGTGCAGTTGCGTAATGAGTATCAGCGGGTGGATGGTGAGATTATTACGGATTCGCGGTTGTTGATCGGAAATAAGATTTATCACATAGAATGTCAGAGTACGGATGACACGACGATGGCTGTACGGATGATTGAGTATGATTTTGCAACTGCTGTTGAATTTGCAAGGAAGCAGGGACGGAGGTATCGGATGGAGTTTCCACGTTCTTGTGTGTTGTATCTGAGAAGTGGTAGCAATACGCCGGATTTTCTGGAAGTGGATGTGGTTTTTCCGGATGGAGAATGTCATTTGTACAGAGTGCCCACGATTAAAGTTGATAATTATACAAAAGATAAGATATTTGAGAAGAGTCTTCTCATGCTGCTTCCTTTTTATATCATGAGATATGAGAAAAGAGGGCATGAGATGAGTGAGGATCCGCAACTTTTTCAGGAATTGCTGAATGAATATGAGGTGATCCGGAGTAAACTGGAAGTGGAGATTACTGAAGCTGGAAGGTCTGAACTGTTCAGTGATCTGATTGGACTGATCACTCGGATATCTGATTATATTTTCAGAAACGAGGAGAAAGTCCGGAAAGGAATAGGTGAGGTTATGGGCGGACATGTTCTGGAACTGGAATCTGAGAAAAGGGCAAGATTGCTTGCGGAAGCTAAAGAACAGGCTGAAGCATTAGGATTAGAACGAGGAATGGCTCAAGGAATGGCCCAGGGTGAGGAGCGTCTTAGTGTTCTGATCAACAGGCTTATCCTTGATGGCCGGGGTGATGAGATTCAGAAGGTTGTTACGGATAAAGAAATGCGTGAAGCCATGTACAGAGAATATCAATTATAAGCAGAAATCATAAAGAGGAAGCCATAGGGATATCGATGTTATCTATGAAGCATTGGTTAATATATGGCTTCCTCTTTGTTTGCAGATTCGGGTCAAGCGGATATTCGCAATCCGCTTCGCTACGTAGCTCTACACCAAATAACT
>OKVC01000213.1_pt1 | contig 36821 bp, 32 predicted proteins | sample 1606641 | NCBI WGS metagenome assembly OKVC01 (sample SAMEA3882518, study PRJEB24775) | human gut metagenome | biome: human-associated habitat; feature: intestine environment; material: feces | place: Netherlands | collected 2009/2010
GACCTCCTGCTGGTGCTCCTCCGACGGTACCGCCCAATCAATGCCCTGCGCCTGGCAGGCGAGCTGATACGTCTCGGCGGCCAGCGTGCCGTCCGTTGCCAGAATGCCCAGCTTTGTGCAGCCTGCCGCCTTAGCATCGGCCACGGTCAGCCGCGGCATGTTCAGCACAGGCACGGGCAGTGCCTCGGCCAGGCGGTCATAAAAATAGTGCGCTGTGTTGCATGGAATCGCCAGCACCGTTGCGCCGTAGTGTACCAGACTGAAGCCATCCTGCTCCATCACAGCAAACGGGTCATCCTTGCTTTTACCCATGATGAACGCTGTGCGGTCCGGTGTCGACGCGCGGGACGAGATGACAATGTCGATATGGTCCTGGTCGCACGTCGCGGGTGTGTGGTCGATCAGCATCTGATACAGATAACAGCTGGCCGCGGGTCCCAGCCCTCCCAGGATTCCCAGCACCTGTTTTTGTGTTTTTGTCTGCAGCGTGGCACACCCCTCCTTATAATACACTTATAGTATATTATAAGGCTAACTGCGCAATTATGCAAGGGCAAGGGCGACGGTTTTCGGGAGATTCGCAATAAAAAAAGCCCTGCATTTTCATGCAAGGTGTCTGCGGTGGACCCTAATTTCAATTCAATTATATTGCAGACCGCCCCCCTGCCTCCCTTGTCAAAGGGAGGTGGCGCCGCAGCGCCGGAGGGATTCCTACCTGTTTCCGACTGCTTTCCTTTAACCGCCCAGTAGGGGCCGGGCACGCCCGGCCCGCACGTTTCCGTAAGCCTCTCCGCCAATCTTAAACAACAACATCCCACGCCAACCACCCCGGCCACATCAGCTTCCGCCCGTGCGGAATCTCCCGCGCCCTAAAAACAGCCCGCGGGGTTGTTTTTGCCCCGCGGTACGCTGGACGCGGGGCCCGGGCTTTTCGATTCCCGCACGGGTCACCTTTTACGCCCGACACCTATTAAAAAGCGCATACAAAGAAAAAAGCACTACCTCAAATGAAGTAGTGCTTTTTGGTGACCCGTGCGGGAATCGAACCCACGTTAACGGCGTGAGAGGCCGCTGTCTTAACCGCTTGACCAACGGGCCATGACCGCAAAAGATTGCTTGTATAATATACCAGATGAAACGCGGTTTGTCAACATATTTTTCAGGGCGAATGGGATAAAATGGAGAGAGATTTTTGGCCGGCAGCGTTATTCGGAAAATGTACGGTAGGTCACTGCGCCCGCAGTCAAACTTCAGAGGCCAACCAGACCGCTGATTCGGCTCTTGAACCGGAATAAGCCGTTCCCTACAGAGCTTTTTATAATAGGCAGCAGGCAATGTAAGCAATCTGTAGGGCGGGATGCCCTCATCCCGCCGTGGAGAAACCTTGATCGACTGTGGCAAGCACTGCAAATGATTTGTAGGATCCGATGCTCGCATCGGGCTGTTGCCGCTCACCAAACTATACCTGCCAATTCCGCAAGGTTGCTGCGGGCTGATGACAAGCATCTGCCCCTACAAACAAAATCAAGGGCAATACCGCATAATTCTAAGTGCCGATACGGCGAGCGAGGTGCCGCAGCCGCCGGAGCGGTGCTTAAGCCGTCAGGCGGGAATTGTGCGGTGTTGCCTTTACTTTATATATTCCAACCGCCAAAGATGTGGTATAATGTGTGGTACGAGGGCTAAAATACAAAAGAAAAAAGCCTTAGCTAACGCTAAGGCTTTTTGGTGACCCGTACGGGAATCGAACTTCTATCATTCTACAAATATCCTTTAATGCAATACGTACTAACGATAATTTTATCACTGGTATGGATTTCATTAAAGGGTATTTTTATATCTGTGTGGTACAAAGTGTGGTACTCTTCATATAAAAAGTGTGGTACAGCACCTGCTTGCAAGAATAAATAAAAAAGTTGGTGATACCCCTCTTGCCAGTACGTGCGAACTGAATATCATGATAATAAAGCCACCTACTGAAAATTACTCAAAGGAGATTATTATCATGAAAGGCAAATATTTGAATTTGCGGTCCGAAATCATCCGCGCAGGCTTTACCTGCTACAATGTCGCGGAGGCCATCGGCATTTCCCCGCAAGCATTGTCGCAGAAGATGAACGGATATTCGCTCTTTTCGGCAGAGGAAATCGCACGCATCGGAAGGTTGTTGAATATCAATAAGGACGATTACTACACTATTTTCATCGAGCCAGTCACATAAAATGGCCGGCTCTAAGGAGTCCGCATGTATACCACACAAAGTAAAATGATTTCTCGCGCAATCTGGGTTGAGAAAAAGCACGTTTGGAAAATCAACCTCCAAAAGAACGGTGTCCGAAAGTCTTTTTATTCAAGCGTCCCGGGTGACAAAGGCCGAAAGATCTGCGCCCAAAATGCAACCTCGTGGTTGTCTGGAGCTTGCCCATTTAGCGTCAGCGAACGTACAACGGTTGATACCGTGTTTGAGCGCTACCTCCAAGATAAGGCACTCGAAACCACAAACATCTACACCATCCGCAACAGGTATAACAACCACATTAAACCTATAATTGGCAAAGTCCCGGTTATGCTACTAACTAAGCAGGATTTAAAGCGAGTTATCTATACCGCATACAGAAAGCACAATCTTAGTCAAAAAAGTCTTAAAAATATACGCGGCGATTTATCTGGATTCTGTAATTATTTGGACTGTGCCGATATCCGGAACGATTTGCGTACATCAAACATTAAAATTCCCTCAAACGCCAAAAAAGGTCAAAAGCAAGCACTTGACGTTTCTTCGCTTAACATCTTATTCACCGAATCTCAGGTGCCTTATAATGGTACGATTTGTCAAGACAGCTTAATCTATGCATATCGATTCCAAGTCGTTACAGGGTTACGTCCTGGTGAATTGATGGGCCTTGAGTGGGGCGATATTGACAATGATTATATACATATACGCCGTGCCATCAATGCTAAAGGCATCACTACAAATGGGAAGAACGAATTTGCCGCACGCGACTTCCCGCAGACTCGATATACACGTATGCTTTTAGAAAGTCAACAAGTCTATCGAGTCACTCCGTTAGACCCTCATGAGAGGGTCTTTGGAAGCACTGGTCAACTATGCTACCGTAAACGCTGGGGGATCTATTGCAGGTATAACGGTATCCCTTATATTACGCCGTATGAGCTGCGACATACCTTTAGCTCAATCTACAAAAATCACTTTAGCAACTGGGTTTACGAGGAGTTAGTTGGTCATACACATCCTGGTGTTAATGGTGTCTATATGCACCCGATGGATGGAGACATGGACGGCGTTCCTGCTCTGCTTGACAGCTTGCTTGATGAAAGACTTTCATTAGGTAGAGCAAAGCGGATGCTCTTATCTAACGGCCAAACCAAATAAAAAAGCACTTTATAAAGACGAGCTTCATTCAAGAAATTTGTAATGAAGTTCGTCTTTTCTTTATTGTCCACCCTTGCGAACTGAGTAGAATTATAAGCACAGGGAGCGAACAAGCAAGATACATCCTCTCGGTTGTCATATTGCTTTACGTTTCCTCCATCAGAAAAGGGAGGTGACAGAAATGTCGTTTGGTTCTATCAACAGCAGTGCTCGACACACTTGCTTTTGGTTGCATCTATCCGGCACCATTCCTTAGTTACCAATGGCGAGGACAGTACTTCGGAAACAACATAACGATAATGCCAAGGAGGAAATAACCATGAAAATCATTGGTTATAGACGCAGTGACTTTGTCACGAAAGAAGGCCGTCCCGTCACCGGCTGCCGCATCTACCTCGCAACGGAGATTGCCTCCCAGAACGGGGAGGGCGTCTTCGTCAGGGATATGTATCTCTCTGACGCTAAGATGGCCGAACTTAAAATCAACCTTCATGACCTGATGGGACGCGAAGTGAAGATTTTCTACAACGAGTACCGTAAGCCTGAGAACATTGTGGTGCTCGACTAAGGTTTCCAAGCACACTGTAGGACGCGTTAGCGGCCTCACCTCAAAAATGGGGCTTGTCTCATTTTTGAGGTAAACCAATCAACACCCATACAGCACCTTGAAAATTTTATAACGACAAGCGTACGCTATGGACTTAAAGCCGCCACACAGGTATGGAGCTAGTATTACCTCCATACCTGTGTGTACAGTCCATAAAGCCTATAACTATAAGCTTTAAAGCGTACACAGCGGCTTTGTGTCCGTAGTGTACTGGGTACACTATATGGCAAAAGGTTACGCGACACGCCGTTACCAGCTGACAATCAACAATCCACAAGAGCATGGCTATGATCATAATGTTATCAAGGCTGCTCTTGAAAAAGGAGCCAAGCTCCTTTATTGGTGCATGGCTGATGAAGTGGGGCAAGAGGAAACCTATCACATACACTTATTTTTAGTATATGAAAATCCTGTAATGTTCACAACCCTAAAGAACAAGTTTCCTACTGCGCACATCGAAGTGCCTCAATGGGGAAAAAATTCCGAAAACTATGCTTACATCCGTAAAGAGGGTGCTAAGTATAACAAGGATGCAAACGGTCACTACAAGTATACCGACTCCAAGGGAAAAGTACATGAAGGGATAAACTACTCTGACACGTTTGAAGAAAGTGGCAGTTTACCCCCTGACAGCAAGCAGGGCGACCGTAACGACTTACGGACTCTGTATGCACTGATTGCATCCGGGGCAGACAATGCGCAAATCCTGGGTGAGCACCCGGAATACCTGCGAGATATCTCCCACATTGACCGGACAAGGCAGACCATCCTGGAGGAGAAATACCGCAATGTATTTCGCCAGATGACAGTCACCTATATCTTTGGCCCTACTGGCACAGGAAAAACTAGGTCGGTAAAAGAAGGATGCGGATACTCAAACTGCTACGCGGTGTCTGACTATCACCATCCTTTTGATGGCTACCGGGGGCAGAAAGTGATGCTCTTCGATGAGTTCCACAGCAGCTTGCCCCTTAATAGCATGCTGCAATACCTGGATGGCTATCCTTTGGAATTACCCTGTAGGTATGCTAACAAGCAGGCTTGCTACACGGAAGCATACATCATTTCCAACTTGCCGTTGGAGAAGCAGTATGTTTCCGAGCAGCACGAAAAGCCGGAGGCTTGGGACGCGCTCTTGCGGCGCATCAACTGCGTTCGGGTTTTTGACCTCGACGGCAGTCACAAGGACTATACGGTTCACGAGTATTTTCACCCTTGCACCACACCGACATTTGAGCAAATAGAGATTGATGATTGTCCGTTCTAGCGGATGAAAGCTGTGCTATCAGGCTATACGGGCATTTATTTTGAAAGGAGATTTAATCATGCGTAATGATTCTGATCGCCTGCAATGGCAGACGGAAAAAAATTATATCATGAATACGTTCCACAATGGGCTTAGACGTATTCAAACCGATTCAAAGACCGCACAGCAATATGTGCTGCTGTGCCTCGCACTCGCAGTTGCCGCCCTGATTATGGTTTCGGGCGGCTCTGGCGAGGACGTGATTTCGGTAGTATTTAGACCGTTCGTTAATTTTATTCGGGTAATTGCATGGCTGGCAGAGTGCCTTGGCGTCATTTACCTCTTTGGTTATATCCCCCACAGTTGGTCATATTACGACGATTTTTCGCGTGCTGGTATCTGCAACCAGGCGCATGAAGCACCACTGCTAGTTAAGGCCAACAGGGATGGTAATATTCAACAGCTTACTTTCAGCCTTAAAGGCTGCCCGCTCGAATACTGGGAAGACAATCGGACAACAATCGAATCCGCACTTAATGTGACCGTCCTCTCTATCACTCAGGGCAGCAACAACCAGCTCTTTGACCTTCGTGTTGTTGCCGGGTGCAACCTTATGGGGCGGCTAATCCCGTGGGCAGATACATATATGGACGATAGCGACACAAAAATCGTCTTGGGCATCAATGCGGCAGGCATTCCCGTTAGCATTGATTTTAGCCAGCTGCCTCATTGGCTTTTGGCTGCTGCCACCGGCATGGGTAAGACGCAGTTGGCACTGTTGATTCTCTACCAGCTGTCGCAAAAAGGCTACGACATCTACCTCGCCGATTATAAAGGTGTGGACTTCGGCCCCGAATATTGTAAGACGGGGCATTATGCAGATGATGATGCTGCCCTTGAGCAGATGCTTGACAGTGTTGTACATGAGCTTAACCATCGCCGTACAGAGTTTTCTATCGCTGGCTGTGCAAATCTTGAGGAATATGTCCAGACGACCGGAGAAGAACTGCATCGAATCGTCGTTATCCTGGATGAAACCTCGATGATTCTCGATACAACTGGACGTGATAAAGATGGCAAGGCAGTAGTTGCCTCGATTACGAACAAGCTCCTCGCCATTGGCCGTCTGGGCCGTGCGCTCGGTATTCATCTGCTTGTGGCAACTCAGCGCCCCGACGTAGGGTCTGTTCCGGGTAGTCTTAAAGCACAGCTTGACGGTCGTATTTGCGGCCACACTGCCGATGCACAGAGTTCCATTGTTATCTTGGATGACGGCAGTGCCGCAAAGCTCCCTGCTATTCCCGGACGCTTCATCATCCGCAATGGCAGTGGGTCGGACGAAATTATTCAGGCTTACTACTATCACCAGTGACCAAGGAGTCGACTATGAAAAATCCACCTCTACAACAGGGCCATGACGGCCCGCGGGCACCACCGTTGCGTCCTTATCAGGCTGACACCCTTCAGCGTATGAAATCCTACGAGGGAAATGCCGCCCTGTGCGTTATCGCAACCGGCCTTGGCAAGACACGAATTTTTGCTGAGTACATCCGCTGTGATGTACTGGAAAATGACCACCACATACTGATTTTATCTCACCGGGAAGAACTCGTGATACAGCCGTTGGAATACCTCAAAGGCCTTCCCTGCGGCATCGAGCAGGGAACCACACATGCACACGGGGAACCCATCATCAGCGCTTCGGTGCAAAGCCTTGTGGGGCGGCTCGACAAGTACAACCCCTACAGTATCGATACCATCATCATCGACGAGGCCCACCACAGTGCTGCACCGACCTACCGCAAAATTTTTGAGTACTTCAAAAATGCCGTTCGTTTTGGCTTCACTGCAACCGCAATCCGCGGTGATGGTGTCGGCCTGGATGTGGCTTTTGACGACATTTTGTGCGAGTATAACACCCTATACGGCATTGAGCACGGGTATCTTAGTCCTATAGAAGCTTGTCAGGTTAATCTCAAGTATGACTTGGGGACAGTGCAGTACCGTGAGGATACTGGCGATTATGATGCCGCAGATATAGCACGCGTTATGTCTGGCACAGCAGCGGGTATCGCGGAGGCCTACACCTCAAACGCACGTGGGCAGACCATCATTTTCGCACCATCCATTGAAGAGGGCAAAAATGTGACAGCACTGCTCAATTCCCAGCATGGTGCCAGTACCGCGGCCTTTATCGATGGCACTACTCAAAATAGAGGACGTCTGTTGGAGGCCTACCGTTTGGGCCTAATTAAAGTACTTGTCTGCTATGCTGTCCTGACGGAAGGTGTTGACCTGCCGATGACAGAAACCGTTCTGCTGGCCCGCCCGGTTGCCACAACCAATGTCGGCCTGTATGCGCAGATGGTAGGTCGCGGCCTGCGGTTGCATCCGGGAAAAAGTGCCTGCAAGATTATTGATTGCGTGGGCATTTCCAGGATGCCGATATGCACGGCAGCAACGCTAATCGGCGAGGAACCGCTAGCTCCCAAACCTAAAAAGGAGCAGGTGGAAAAGTTGCCGGAGGAAACCGAACCGATAAAGGTACTTACAGGTGCGGACATTCCCGATACCTGGATACAAAATCAGAAGGAGGTAGACGTTATGGCACTTGGCGAAGGTGTTACCACCCATGATGTCGCATGGATTACACTCAAGGATGGCGGCTATATACTGCCTATCCCGACCGTAACCTACCGCATCAGCAAACCGCTGACTAACGGCATGGTGTACCTGCGGAAAAATAAAGCGTGCTCCAAGAGTGCGGTGCCATTACAATTTGCATTAGACTATGTGTATCAGGACTTGAAACAGAAGCATGCTAAATATCAACATATCTGGGACAAAAAACAGCGCTATAAGTGGGATAGACAACCCATCACCAATGAGCAAATTGCCCTTATCCACAAGCTGGCCCCGGATTACAAAATTGACACCCATAAAATGACACGAGGGGATGCCTCGCGGGCGATACAACTGCTGACCTACAAGCCGGAAGAATGGACGCCCCAAACGACACCCTCGGAGGTGCAGGACGATGCCAAGAAAAGCCCGTAAACTTTCGTCCTGCGGCGTGTATCACATCATGATCCGTGGAATTAACCGCATGACCATCTTTAATGATGATGCCGACAATCTGAACTTTTTACATATTCTCGATTTTTGCGCAGATGAAAATTTTATCATCATGGCATACTGCCTGATGGGCAACCATCTGCATCTGCTCGCGAAGGATTGTAACGATTCCTTGCAACACATGATGAAGGCCATCGGGGTACGGTACGTTGCCTACTACAACCGCCGCTACCAGCGGACAGGCCCGCTCTTCCAGGGCCGTTACAAATCCCAGCCTGTCACAACCAAAGGCTACTTCCTGCGGGTACTGCGCTATATCCACCGCAACCCGGTCGCTGCCGGAATGGTGCAGGATATGCAGGACTACCCGTGGAGCAGCTACATTGACTACTTTGCTAGTCGAAAAAAGCCGTTATGTCATGTAGACACAAGCTACGCGCTTGCACTGCATGATTTAGATTGGCTGCGGCACTACCACCAGCAGCCAGAATTAAATGCCCGCGGCATTCTGGAGGATTCTCCGCTGCCTGCCTTTACGGATGCTGAGCTTTGTGACTTTGTACGTGCAACGGCAGGCATGGAATGCCACGAAATCCAGCTTTACCCCGAATCCACCGCAACCCCGCTGCTGCGCCGTCTGGTAACACAAGAGGGCGTCAGCATTACACAACTCTCACGGCTTACAGGGATGGCACGCGGAGACATCCGCCGCCGTCTGCTGTGAGCGGTGATACAACTCTCAAAGGAGAAATCCCATGAAGAAAGAAAGCTTTATTTACAGCACTCTCACGATTGGCGGTTCGAAGGAACAGGTCAATGAAGTAATGAAGTACATCTGCGATGACATCTATGACATTGGGAGCATTGATTTGAATAAAATCTGTGCTGTGCCGGTACACCTGAACATTGGCCCCGATGATGAAGTTTCTTGCGGCGAAAAGCTTTACCGCCATTATCTTGATTTAGTTCCTTACCCTACAGAAGAGGAAGAAGAAAATTTTCTTGCTGTTCTTAGCCGTGCAGATCAGCGCCGGTTCCTTTTGGGAAAAATGGCTGTGCTGAACCGGAAGGAATACGGCTATCCTACTTATACCGGCTGGTGCACGGAACACTGGGGTACAGACGAAAACGTGATATCTTTTGAAGAATGTAATGAAAATAGCATTGCATTTCTCACCCATAGCGCACCTGCAAGTGAGGCTATTCATACGCTCTCAATTCTTTTTCCTAAAGTAAAACTTACTTTCGCGTGGGAGGAAAACAAGGTCGCCCTTATGGACGATGAAGTAGTTTTACATTATGAAGTATATCGTTACGGGGAGCTGGCAGAATCCAAATCTGCCATTGCCGGAAAGACCCACTGGCAATATAACGGCAGCTTAAAAAAACCGTTGTACTGCACGCCCCAAGAAGATAATGATTATGGGGAAATCCCTGAAGGAATTTCTGCGGAGGATTTTGAGGAACCGGACGCTATGCCTTTCTAACCCTGCCTCGTTTGAAAAGTAAACATCAAAAGGACGACAGCCTTTATTGGCTCTCGTCCTCTTTTTGTTGTCTAGTCTCAATATTGTCAAATAAAGGGCTGTCCCAAAAAGTTTTAAATGGGATTCCCAACCCCACACATATCCGTGCAACTATTTCAGTTGAAGTATTTTTAGTGGTAGCATAAGGCTTGACAGTCTTTTTAAGGACAGATGGTGCAATGCCGGAACGCTCAGCCAGCTTGTTGACACTGTAGCCGCGCTCGTCTGCAAGCTCCAAAATGCGCAGCTTAATTGCCTCCTGTAGTAGCATTTGCCCTCACCACCGTGTACAATAAAGTATATTTATTGTACCGATTTGCTAAGGGAAAAATCGTCTACCTGGAGACGATTTGAATCTTGCTCTTACGTGCTGATGTGCTATAATATAAAAGGAAGGTGATAAATGGATGCAAAAACTATCCCACACCGCACCGTACATAGCCTATGCTGTGGCAACTGCTGGGATGGCTGTGCTGCTACTCCTTGGCAGCTCGCCGGGAGCAATAGTTGCCCGCAGTTACCGGGCGTATAATGGGCGCGCTGTTCCCGGCTACACAGAATATACGTACCGGGATGTTAATCTGTCCTTCTCGGTGCCGCTATCACCTGTGACCGCGGTGGAAGCACGCGCGAAAAAAGACGGTTATATCTTGTTTGCCTATCCGCGCTGTCCCTACTGTCGCAACCTGCTCCCTGTGCTTGCCGCTGTTGCTACAAGTGAAGGGGTCACGATGGACTACTGCCAGGTAGACCTATATCGGGATATATACACCTACAACTCGGATACTGCCGCACCAGTGCAAACCAGACCAGCGGGGGAAGGCTACACCGAACTGCTAACCTGGCTGGATGACTACCTGGCCGAGTACACCGTCTCCGACCCGGAGAAAAATGAAATTGATGTCGGGGAGAAGCGTATCGGTGCACCGACCATCATCAAGGTGGAAGATGGCAAGCCCGTGTCAAAATGGCAACTATCGGATGCTTCAATATTTGTAGGTGGATACCCGGAAAACAAATACGCAGTCTGGGACAATTCCATACAGGAAGGAGTTGCAGATTCCTTGCGGGAGTATCTGGAAACTGCGTGATGTATCGGGGACGGTGAGTCGCGCAGCGATCTCCCCCGTCCCCGATTTAAAAGAATCCAAAGCCGCCACTTATCAATAGAGTGGCGGCGGCAAAATTAAAAAGTAGCCTCGGCGCTAGATGCCGAGAAGGAGTGTTTTTATGAAAAAGAATATCGTATTGGCAGTTATTGCGACTGCGGCTATGGCGCTCAGCCTGGTAGGATGCGGCGTTAAGGTCACGAACATTTCGGTTCCGGATGCTGCGACCCTCGAAAAGGGCGAGAGCATCACGCTGCCGGTAAATTTCGGCACGGAGGATGCGCCCGCAGAGACGCCTGTCATCGCAACTGGTGAGTCTGCTACGGCAGAAACTGCTGCGCAGGATGAAAAAATTGCCAAGGCGGCTGAGAAGCTGACGCTCGCGTGGACTTCTTCCGATGAGAGTGTTGCTACGGTTGATGAGACCGGCACCGTTACGGCAGTCGCAGCCGGTGAGGCTGAAATCACCGCAGCAGTCAAGGATACTGAGATGCAGGATGTCTGCGTCATCACCGTCAAGGTATCCGCGAAAGAGTTGAAGGTTCCCGATACCATGGAAGTCAAACTCAACGATACCGATGAAACCGCAATCGAAGCGAAATGCGAGCCGGAAGATGCGTCCAACATTTCGTTTGATTTCGCTTCCAGCGATGAGGAAGTCGCCACCGTCGATAAGGACGGCAAGGTGAAAGTCCTTAAAGCAGGTGAGTGCGACATCACCACGACCCTTATGCAGGATGGCGAAAAGGTCACCGAGAAGACGACTCATGTGAAAGCGTTCTATGAGGTTGAAAGCATCACGCTCGATTCCAACGAAGGCAAACTGACGGTCGGTAACTCTCACACCATTAAGGCAACTGTTGCCCCAGAAGAGGTTGCCGCCGAGACCACCATCGAGTGGTCGTCCAGCAACGAAAAGGTCGCTACCGTCGATTCCAATGGGAAGGTAACTGCTGTTTCCTCTGGAAATGCAACCATCACGGCGACTGCTGGTGAGGAGAGTGCCAACTACGAAGTGACGGTTGAACAGCCGAAGAAGGTCACGACCAGCAACAAGACCTATACCAAGAACGGTTCCAGCAACAGTTCTGCTGCTGTGACGCCTTCTAACCCGGCACCTGTTACACCGACCGCGCCAGTTACGCCGTCCGCTCCCGTTACGCCGGTACAGCCCAGTAATCCGGAGCCTGCTGCTCCGGCTCCTGCACAGCCTGACCCGGCACCGGCACAGCCTAGTAACCCTGAACCGGCGCAGCCGAGCAATCCCGAGCCTGCACAGCCGTCTCAGCCGAGCGGTGGAGACTCCAACACCGACTGGTGGGGCACAGTGATTCCCGGTGAGGCTGATAAGAGTTGCCCTCCGGAGGAGCATGCTGGTGGTCTGTGCTGATTCCGGATATCAAACCATGTAAGTAATAACCAACTCGTAGTAGCGGAAAAATGGGGACGGTTCCTAAATTGAGAAGTTGACATCAAAACCTCAAAAACGGGGACGGCGCAGTCGTTTTAACGACCTGCACCGTCCTCTTTTTGTAAAAGCATTCGCTCGTAGAAACGTAGAAAAGAACCGGTGAGGTAACAGCTTGTTACCCCACCACGAATAAAGTTGACTCGTTTTGAATAGTAGACATCAAAATGGAGTAAGGCCGCTTGCGGCCCGAATTTTGCAGCAAAAAGCCGGGAGCTTTCACTCCCGGTTCTCTTTATTGTGCGGTCATCATCATGTCGCAGTCGGCACATTTTATGCGCACAACCTTTGTCCCTCGCACGCTGTTGTGACAGCAGGGGCAAACATACTTGATGCTGTGGCTGTTGGGGTTACTTCCTGTCGGCTTGCCCGTGGCGTCCCCTGCGCCCTTGCCACGCGGGGCGTAGAAATCTTCAATGCGGTTCATGCTGATGTCCTGCCAGTCTTGTTCCAAAATGAACTCACACAGCGCGTCGGTCGGCTCGGTGATGCTCCATCCAACGCGCGGGTCGTAACTGATTTTCAAATCGCGGGCCTCGGCGGCCTCCTTAAATTTTTTGTTGTGGTATGCGCCGCCCCTGCTGCAATCCTGTATGCCGTTTTGAAGGTTCCACAAGTGTACACACTCGTGGAGGGTGGTCGCCACCACGTTTTCTATGGGCCGTGCAAGCGTCCCAGCGCCGATGTTAAGCTCATGGCGGGTTGTGTCTCCTCTCTGCCATGCCTTGGCTACGGTGACGTGTCCGTAGGCTCTGGGCGTGCTCTGTATCGTGATGATAGGCTCCTCCAACTCACCGTTGAAATACTTTACATTCAACGCGCGGAAAATTTTCTCCAAGTAACCAGCCGTCCGGGAAGTCTTAACAGTCTCTTTCATTTTCGTGTCCTCACTTTCGTTTTCCCAATCTTTGCCCGTGTTATCCCACCGGGATAAGGGGTTGCGGGTTGTTCCGCGATTAGCGGACAAAAGTGAGGTTGGATAGTTGTCAAGGTGACTGTGGAATACCGCAGCCATAATTTTAAAAAGCGAGGATATGCCGCAAAAGCTCCTTTACAATTTTCCAATCCACGCTTTTATAATTTTTAAAGGAACAACAAAAAACAGGATTGCCACGGCTATAATTTACTCCGCGGCAATCCTGTTCCCATGTTACAGGGCTTGCGTTTATTTTAAAAGTGTGGTACGATTGTGGTACTTGCAAAAAGGGTAATAAAAAAGCTCCTAATTTTCAACGCATCATCGAAGAAAATCAGAAACTTAGTTTGGTGACCCGTACGGGAATCGAACCCATGTTACAGCCGTGAAAGGGCCGTGTCTTAACCGCTTGACCAACGGGCCTAAGAGATACAGGATTTTGCTAAAACAGCAAGCAACTTACCAGTCACGACTGCAACCGGCCCCCAAGTATTTTAGCGAAACCCTGCATTGATGGTAGCGGTAACTGGATTTGAACCGGTGACACTTCGGGTATGAACCGAATGCTCTAGCCAACTGAGCTATACCGCCATGTGGTGTGCATCTCAAACGGTGCTCTATTAGTATACGGGTTTCGGCACCATTTGTCAAGCATTTTTTGAATTTTTTCAAAAAGTTTTTTTCTTCCTTTTCTGCGCCGGCAGTGCTGCGGCACAAATAGCGCAGCCATAGGCTTTGCGAGCATCAGCCGGCAGCCATTCCCGGTGTTGTTCCGATTTTTGTTCCTGCATTATACAACAATAGCGCAATAAAGTGCAGTACAAAATTCTTCATTTTTTCAAGTTTCACCCGGTTTGTTCATTTTATTTTAAGCTACGAAACTTTTTGCGGATTTTTCGCATTTAATATATTGACATAGTAATACCCCAGTGTTAAAATAAGTTAAAAATCGGCGTTCGTTAAAAGTGTGTCGAAGATGAACCATCCGTAACTTTAAGGAGAACACTCGCTATGAAATATTCTTGGCAGCGCCAGATTATTCTGGAAACCATTCAAGAGCATAAAGAGCATCTTTCTGCGCAGCAGATTTACGGTTATGCCCGTGAGCGCTGCCCTCATATCAGCCTGGGCACGGTGTACCGCAATCTGAACACCCTGGCTGATAACGATATGATCGGCCGCGTTGGCATGATCAGCGGTGCCGAATGCTTTGACTGGGACCCCAACTCCCATGAGCATTTTTACTGCCGCAAGTGCCACAAGATCATTAACCTTGATCTGCCGGAAGGCGAGCTGAACGCCCTGATCAAAAATGTTCCCGGCCTGCGTATTGAAGGCCACTGCCTGACCGTGACCGGCGTTTGCGCCGAATGTGCCAGCAAAGAATAACTTTGCCGGGACAAAGCGCCACTGTCCTACCCTTGCAGGATCAATCCTCCCAACTTGTCATCATCTTTTCCTCTCCGCTCTTCCCCGTTTTTGTGGGGAAGAGCTTTTTTGTACCCTTTGGCACTTTTCTGCATCCTTTTTCAACTGCGATATGCGGGCTTTATGCGGCAAATATTCAATTCTATGAATAAAAATGCAAATAGTCCGTTTTGTTTTTTCCCTTTACGCCGCAAAATGCAAGTTCTGGAACAAAGTTATCTCTATAAGTTGAAATTTCCTTGTGCAATATGCCGTGTTGCAATTTGTTGCAGGGCGTGTATAATAAGAAGCATCAAATGAATAAATATTCAGCCGCTTCGGCGGATAGAATTTTGAAAGAGGGCAGTTCTTATGAAAAAGAAAAAGGAAGATATTAAAAAGGTTGTTCTGGCTTACTCCGGTGGTCTGGATACCTCCATCATCATTCCCTGGCTGAAAGAGAACTACAACAACTGCGAAGTTGTTGCTGTTTCCGGCGACGTTGGCCAGGGCACTGAGCTGGACGGCCTGGAAGAAAAGGCCCTCAAGACCGGCGCTTCCAAGCTGTACGTTCTGGACCTGAAGAAAGATTACGTTGAGAACTACATCTGGCCCTGCCTGAAAGCCGATGCCAAGTACGAAGAGTACCTGCTGGGCACCTCTCATGCTCGTCCGTGCATCGCAAAGGCACTGGCTGAGATTGCCAAGAAAGAAAATGCCGATGCCATCTGCCATGGCTGCACCGGCAAGGGCAACGACCAGGTTCGTTTTGAGCTGGCCCTAAAAGCACTGGCCCCCGAAATGGCCATCATCGCCCCGTGGCGTGAGTGGGACATCAAGAGCCGTGACGAAGAGATCGATTACGCCGAGGCACACAACATTCCCCTGCGTATCAACCGTGAGACCAACTACTCCAAGGACAAGAACCTGTGGCATCTGAGCCACGAGGGTCTGGACCTCGAAAAGCCCTCTCTGGAGCCGCAGTACAACAAGCCCGGCTTCCTGGAGCTGGGTGTTTCCCCGGAGCAGGCACCGGATACCCCGTCCTATGTTACCATCCACTTTGAGAAGGGTATTCCCACCGCTGTGGACGGCAAGGAGATGGACGGTGTTGCCCTGATTGAGTACCTGAACAAGATCGGCGGCGAGAATGGCATTGGTCAGCTGGATATCGTTGAGAACCGTCTTGTCGGCATGAAGAGCCGCGGCGTGTACGAAACCCCCGCCGGCACCATCCTGTACAAGGCTCACAACGTTCTGGAAACCATCACCATCGACAAGGATGCTTTCCACTTCAAGGAGTCCGTTGCTCAGAAGATGGGCGAGCTGGTTTACGATGGCAAGTGGTTCACCCCGCTGCGTGAAGCCCTGAGCGCATTCACCGACGACCTGCAGAAGACCGTTACCGGTGATGTGAAACTGAAGCTGTACAAGGGCAACCTGATCAACGCTGGTGTTACCAGCCCGTTCACCCTGTACGATGAGCAGACTGCTTCCTTCGGCGAGGATGAGGATTACGATCAGTTTGATGCAAACGGCTTTATCAACCTGTTTGGCCTGCCCATTGCTGAGCGCGCCAAGCTGGCAAAGAACTGGCCGGAAGTAAAGTAATCGCATTTTTCCATTAACAAAACTGCCGCCAGGGAGGCATTGACCCCCTTGGCGGCTTTGGCGTTCCAGTATATACTATAAAAAGAAAAAAGAATGATGATGGTGGACCGCCGTGCCTGCGGCACGGCTCAAAAAAAGCCAAGGTCGCAGCAAACATCAGACTGAGCCTCCATTAAAAGGCTGTATCTATTTTATTTGCGCGCGCGGCGCGCACACCAACATGTTTCATTATTCTTTATTCTCTATTCATTACAATAACACCGGAGGTTTTCTTATGCCCCAACTTTGGCAGGGACGTTCCAGCAAAGCGGTGGACAGCCGCGTGAACGACTTTAACTCTTCCATCCGCTTTGATGCGCGGATGATCGAACAGGATATCCACGGCAGCATGGTACACTCTGCTATGCTGGGCAAGCAGGGCATCATCTCCCAGCAGGATGTGGACGATATTCACAAGGGCCTGCAATCCATTTTGAACGATCTGCACAGCGGCGCGTTGGAGATTGACCCCAATGCCGAGGATGTGCACACCTTTGTGGAGCAGACTCTGACCGCCCGCGTGGGCGATGCTGGCAAGCGGCTGCACACCGGCCGCAGCCGCAACGACCAGGTTGCGCTGGATATCCGCCTGAACCTACGGGAAGCATCGCTCCACTTGCAGGGGCAGATCAAGGAATTGATCCTGACCATCTGCGACCAGGCAGAAAAATCTTCTTCCTATGTTATGCCCGGTTACACCCATCTGCAGCGTGCCCAGCCGGTCACCTTTGGCCACCAGCTGATGGCTTACGCCTGGATGCTGCTGCGCGACCTGGGCCGCATGCAGGACGCCACCGCCCGCATGGACGCTGAGTGCCCGTTGGGTTCCGGCGCTCTGGCTGGCACCACCTACCCGCTGGACCGTTTTTATACGGCACAGGAGCTGGGCTTTGCTGCTCCCTGCGGCAACTCGATCGATGGCGTATCTGACCGCGATTTCTGCATTGAGCTGACCAGCGCCATGGCCACCTGCATGATGCATCTGTCCCGCCTGTCGGAAGAGATCATCCTGTGGTGCAGCTGGGAGTTCAAGTTCATTGAGCTGGACGACGCTTTCACCACCGGTTCTTCCATTATGCCGCAGAAGAAAAACCCGGACGTGACCGAGCTGATCCGCGGCAAGACCGGCCGCGTTTACGGCGACCTGAACACCCTGCTGGTCATGATGAAGGGCATCCCGCTGGCTTACAACAAGGACATGCAGGAAGACAAGGAAGCCATCTTTGACGCCGTGGACACGCTGGAACTGTGCCTGAAAACGGTGACCCCCATGCTGGACACCATGAAAACCATCCCGGCCAACATGCGCCGCGCCGCTGCCAAGGGATTCATCAACGCCACCGACTGCGCCGACTACCTCACCAAGAAGGGCATGCCCTTCCGGGATGCCTACAAGCTCACCGGCTGCATGGTGTCGGACTGCATTGCCAAGGACAAGACGCTGGAGGAACTGACCCTGGACGAGTTCAAGGGCTACAGCGGCCTGTTTGAAAAGGATATCTACGAAGCCATTGATCTGGTCAAGTGCTGCGAGGGCCGCACCAGCTACGGCGGCCCCAGCGAAGCCAGCGTGAAGAACCAGATCGCACTGGCGGCCGCACAGCTGACCGCCTGGGAGGAAAAGAACGCATGAGCGTGAAAGTTTTTATTGATGGCTCTTCCGGCACCACCGGCCTGCGCATTGCCGACCGTCTGGCACAACGCCCGGAGATCGAGCTGCTGTCCATCTCTGCCGAAGGGCGCAAGGACGTGCACGAGCGGGCAAAGGTCATCAATTCTGCCGACCTTGCCTTCCTCTGCCTGCCGGATGCCGCCTCCAGAGAGGTCATGCCCCTGCTCCGCCCGGATGTCAAGGTGCTGGATACTTCCACGGCTTTCCGCACGGATCCCAACTGGGTCTACGGCTTCCCGGAACTCAGGGGCCAGAAGGAAAAGATCAAAAATGCCTGCCGCGTGGCGGTGCCCGGCTGCTATGCCAGCGGCTTTATCAGCATCGCCCGCCCGCTGGTGGAGCTGGGTCTGGCCCCGAAGGACTATCCCTTCAGCTGCACCGGCATTTCCGGCTACTCCGGCGGCGGCAAGAAGATGATCGCCGAATATGAGGCAGACGAGCCCGACCCCCTGTACGCCGCGCCCCGGCAGTACGCCCTCACGCAGCAGCACAAGCACCTGCGCGAGATGTGCGCCATCCCGGGCCTGACGCACGCGCCGGTGTTTGCGCCGATCGTGGCGAATTTCTACAGCGGCATGGAGACGAGTGTCGCGCTCTTCGCCTCCCAGCTCTGCCCCGGCAAGACGATGGCAGACATCAAGGCCGCCTACGCCGCAAAGTACACCGGCCCCGTCGTGCACTATCAGGACCCCGCGTGCACGGACGGCTTCCTGTCCGCCGCCGCCATGTCCGGCAAGGACAGCATGGTCGTGTCGGTGTCCGGCAACGACGAGCGCATCGTGCTCACAGCCGTGTTCGACAACCTCGGCAAGGGCGCGTCCGGCGCGGCGCTCGAGTGCCTGAACCTCGTCATGGGCAAGGAAAAGGGCTTCGGCCTCGAACTGTAAGGAGGAAAACCATGAAGCAAGTCACCGGCGGCGTGTGCGCCGCACAGGGTTTTTCCGCCGCAGGCATCCACTGTGGCATCCGCAGAAATCAGTCCAAGCGCGACCTCGCGCTCATCTACAGCGCCGTCCCGGCCAGCGCCGCGGCGGTCTATACATCGAACCTCGTCAAGGGCGCGCCCCTGACCGTGACGAAGGCGCACCTGGCTGATGGCAAGGCCCAGGCCGTGATCTGCAACAGCGGCAACGCCAACACCTGCAACGCTGACGGCGTCGCCGTCGCCGAGGAGATGAGCGCGCTCACGGCGGCGCAGCTGCACATCGCGCCGCAGGACGTCATCGTCGCGTCCACGGGCGTGATCGGCCAGCCGCTCGATCTCACGCCCATCCGCTCCGGCCTGCCGCAGCTCGCCGCCGCGCTCGGCGACCACTCCGATCAGGCGGCCGAGGGCATCATGACCACCGACACGCACCCGAAGGAGATCGCCGTGCAGTTCACCGTCGGCGGCAGGACCTGCACGATCGGCGGCATCGCCAAGGGCTCGGGCATGATCCACCCGAACCTCGCGACCATGCTGGTCTTTCTCACGACTGACTGCGCCATCAGCGCGCCGATGCTGCACGCGGCACTCACCGGCGACGTGAGCGACACGTTCAATATGGTCAGCGTCGACGGCGACACGTCCACGAACGACATGGTCGCCGTGCTGGCAAACGGACTCGCGGGCAACACCGAGATCACCGCACCCGGCGCGGACTTCACGGCCTTCTGCCGCGCGCTCAACAGCGTGACCGTCTGGCTCTGCCGCCAGATCGCGGGCGACGGCGAGGGCGCGACGCGCCTGCTCGAGTGCTGCGTCACCGGTGCTGCTGACCACTGCACCGCGAAAACCGTGGCCAAGAGCATCATCTGCTCGTCGCTCGTCAAGGCCGCCATGTTCGGCGCGGACGCCAACTGGGGCCGCGTGCTGTGCGCCATCGGCTACAGCGGCGCTCCTGTAAACGTGCACAAGGTGGACGTTGCCTTCCGCTCGGCGGCCGGCACGGTGCGCGTGTGCGTCGACGGCGCGGGCATTCCGTTTTCCGAGGAGGAAGCCAAAAAGGTCCTGCTCGAAAAGGAGATCGAGATCCTCGTCGACCTCAAGTCCGGCGACGAGGGCGCGACCGCCTGGGGCTGCGACCTGACGTATGACTATGTGAAGATCAACGGCGACTACCGCACCTGAACCGGGAGGAACACCATCATGGACATTACGAATCCGCAGCGCGCGAAGGTACTCGTCCACGCGCTGCCCTACATACAGGAATACAGCGGCAAGATCGTCGTCATCAAATACGGCGGCAACGCCATGATCAGCGAAAAGCTCAAGGACTCCGTCATGCGCGACATCGTGCTGCTCTCGCTCATCGGGGTGCAGGTCGTGCTCGTGCACGGCGGCGGGCCCGAGATCACGGATATGCTGCAAAAGCTCGGCAAGCAGACGCAGTTTGTCGACGGTCTGCGCGTCACGGACGCCGAGACCGCCGACGTCGTGCAGATGGTGCTCGCCGGAAAGATCAACAAGACGCTCGTCAATCTCATCGGGCAAAAGGGCGGCCGCGCGATCGGCCTGTCCGGCATCGACGGGCAGATGATCCAGGCGCGCGTGCGCGACGAGCGCCTCGGCTACGTGGGCGAGATCACGAAGATCGACGTGCGCCCCATCCTCGACGTGCTCGACAAGGGCTACATCCCGGTCGTGTCCACCGTCGGGTGCGACACGCAGGGCCACGTCTACAACATCAACGCCGACACGGCGGCCGCGCGCATCGCGGGCGAGCTGGGGGCCGAGAGCCTCATCGCCATGACCGACATCAGCGGCATCCTGCGCGACAAGGACGACCCCTCCACGCTCATCCCCGTCATCCACACGGCGGACGCGCTGCAGCTCATCGAGTCCGGCGTCATCAACGGCGGCATGCTGCCGAAAGTGACCTGCTGCATCGACGCCATCCGCTGGGGCGTGCACCGCGTCTTTATCATCGACGGCCGCGTGCCGCACGCCATCCTGATCGAAATGCTGACAAACGAAGGCATCGGCACCATGTTCGTTGCCGGGCAAGGAGGAAAAACAGATGAACATTCCGCAACTTGACAGTACCTATATCGCCAACACTTACGCCCGCTTCCCCGTGACGATCGTGCGCGGCAAGGGCTCGCTCGTCTGGGACGCGGACGACAAGGTCTATATCGACATGGCGACGGGCATCGCCGTCAACAGCTTCGGCATCGCCGACCCCGCGTGGATCCGCGCCGTGACCGAGCAGCTGTGCACCGTGCAGCACGCCTCGAACCTGTACTACACCGCGCCCGACGCGCAGCTGGCGCAGCTGCTGTGCGAAAAGACCGGCATGAAAAAGGTCTTCTTCTCCAACTCCGGCGCGGAGGCCAACGAATGCGCCATCAAGGCCGCGCGCAAATACGCGGCTGAGCACAAGGGCCCGGAATACCACACCATCATCACGCTCAAAAACAGCTTTCACGGCCGCACGATCACAACGCTTGCCGCGACCGGTCAGGACGTGTTCCACCACGACTTTCTGCCGCTGACGGAGGGCTTTGCCTACGCCGAGGCGAATAACCTCGACGATCTCAAGGCGCAGGTCGCCGCGCACAAGTGCGCCGCCATCATGATGGAGGTCGTGCAGGGCGAGGGCGGCGTCATCCCGCTGACGCAGGAATTTGTCAAAGGTGCTGCCCAGCTCGCCGCCGAGCAGGACCTGCTGCTCATCTGCGACGAGGTGCAGATCGGCAACGGCCGCAGCGGCAAGCTCTACGGCTACATGCACTACGGCATCACGCCGGACATCGTCTCCACGGCCAAGGGCCTCGGCGGCGGTCTGCCGCTGGGCGCGACGCTGCTCGGCGAGAAAGTGCAGGACGTGCTTACCCCCGGCAGCCACGGCTCTACCTTCGGCGGCAACCCCGTCTGCTGCGCCGGCGCGCTGAGCATTCTGCACCGGCTCGACGGCCCGCTGCTGCAGTCCGTGCAGGAAAAGTCCGACTTCATCGTCAAGGCTCTCACCGGCGCCAAGGGCGTCAGGAGCGTCACGGGCCTGGGCCTGATGCTCGGTGTGGAGACCGAGTGCCCGGTCAAAGACGTCATCAGTGAATGCATGGCGCGCGGCGTGCTCGTCATCTCGGCAAAGAACAAGGTGCGCCTGCTGCCGGCGCTCAACATCCCCATGGCGCAGCTCGAGCAGGCGGTCAGCGTGCTCAAAGACGTCTGCGCCGGAGAATAAGGAGGAACACCGTCATGAATCTCAAAGGCAACGATTTTCTCAAGCTGCTCGACTACACCCCCGAGCAGATCGACTATCTGCTCCGGCTCGCCGCCCAGCTCAAGGCAGAGAAAAAGGCCGGCATCCCGCACCGCCTGTGCGAGGGCAAAAACGTCGCGCTCATCTTTGAAAAGACGAGCACGCGCACGCGCAGCAGCTTCGAGGTCGCGGCGCACGATCTGGGCATGGGCAGCACGTATCTCGACTCCACCGGCTCGCAGATCGGCAAGAAGGAGAGCATCGCCGACACGGCGCGCGTGCTCTCGGGCATGTTCGACGGCATCGAGTACCGCGGCTTCGGCCAGTGCATCGTCGAGGAACTGGCGCAGTACGCCTCCGTCCCGGTCTGGAACGGTCTGACGGACGAGTTCCACCCGACGCAGATCCTCGCGGACTTTCTGACCATCCGGGAGCACTTCGGCTCGCTGGAGAACATCCACCTCGTCTACATGGGCGATGCGCGCTTCAACATGGGCAACTCCCTCATGGTCGGCTGCGCAAAGATGGGCATGCACTTCACGGCCTGCGCGCCGGAGGGCTACTTCCCCGATGCGCAGCTCGTCGCGGAGTGTCAGGCCATCGCGGCGCAGACGGGCGCGACGCTCGACTTCATCTCCGACCCCGCCGCGGCCGTGCAGGGCGCGAACGTGATCTATACCGACATCTGGGTCTCCATGGGCGAACCCGAGAGCGTCTGGGCCGAGCGCATTGCCGCGCTCGCACCGTATCAGGTCAACGCGGCGCTTATGGCCAAGGCCGACCCCAACGCCATCTTCATGCACTGCCTGCCGGCGTATCACGACAAAAAGACCGCCATCGGCAACGAGATGTGCACGCGCTTCGGCCGCGAGGCTATGGAGGTCACGGACGACGTGTTTGAAAGCGCGCAGTCGGTCGTGTTTCAGGAGGCGGAAAACCGCATGCACACCATCAAGGCCGTCATGGCGGCGACGCTTGCGGAGATCGAACTATGAAGCGCTATCTCGTACTTGAAAACGGCGAGGTCTTTGCAGGCCTCGCCCTCGGCGCACCATGCGGCACGGTGGGCGAGCTGGTGTTCACCACCGGCATGAACGGCTACATCGAGACGCTCACCGACCCCAGCTACTGCGGCCAGATCGTGCTGCAGACCTTCCCGCTCATCGGCAACTACGGCATCATCCCGGCCGATTTTGAGGGCAAGTGCTGCGTGCGCGGCTATGTCGTGCGCGAGCAGTGCCAAACGCCGTCGAACTTCCGGTGCGAGGAAACGCTCGACGCATTTTTGAAAGCCAACAACATCCCCGGCATCGCCGGCATCGACACCCGCGCCGTCACGCGCATCCTGCGCGAGGCCGGCACGATGAACGCTGCCATCTGCGACACGGTGCCGGACGATCTCGCGCCCCTGCGCGCCTACCGCATCACGGACCCCGTGCCGCAGGTGACAACGCCGGAATCCTACACCCTCCGGCCGGAGGGTGACGTGCTGCACCGCGTGGCGCTCATCGACTACGGCGCCAAGCGCAACATCGCGCGCGAGCTCTGTAAGCGCGGCTGCGCCGTGACGGTGCTGCCCTGCTCGGCCAGGGCGGAGGAGATCCTCGCCGCCGGATATGACGGCGTCATGCTCTCCAACGGCCCCGGCGACCCGACGGACAATGTCGACCAGATCGCGCAGATCGCCAAGCTCTTCGGCCGCATCCCGATGTTCGGCATCTGCCTCGGCCACCAGCTCATGGCGCTGGCGCAGGGCGGCAGCACCGTGAAGCTCAAATACGGCCACCGCGGCGTGAACCAGCCGGCGCGCGACGTGTGCGGCACGCGCACGTTCCTCACCAGCCAGAACCACGGCTACGCCGTCGTGCCCGAGAGCGTGAAGACCGGCGTCATCCGCTACATCAACGCCAACGACGGCACGTGCGAGGGCATCGATTACCCCGACCTGCGGGCCTTTTCCGTGCAGTTTCACCCCGAGGCGTGCTCGGGCCCGCACGACACGGCCTTTCTCTTCGACCGATTCTGTGACCTGATGGGAGGTGCGCACCATGCCGATTGATTCCAGCATCCGCAAAGTCATGGTCATCGGCTCCGGCCCGATCGTGATCGGTCAGGCGGCGGAGTTTGACTATGCCGGCGCGCAGGCGTGCCGCGTGCTGCACGACGCGGGCGTGAACGTCGTGCTCGTCAACTCCAACCCCGCGACGATCATGACCGACAAGGCCCTCGCGGATGAGATTTATCTTGAGCCGCTCACGCTGACCTCCGTCAAGCGCATCATTGAAAAGGAGCAGCCAGACAGTCTTCTCGCCGGTCTCGGCGGCCAGACGGGCCTGACGCTGGCGATGGAGCTCGACAAGGAGGGCTTTTTGCAGCAGCACAACGTCCGCCTCATCGGCACGAACGCCAAAGCCATCGACAAGGCCGAGGACCGCGAGCTCTTCAAGGAGACCATGGCCGCCATCGGCGAGCCGACCATCCCCTCCGGCATCGCCAACACCGTGGCGGAGGCGCTCACCGTAGCAGACCGCATCGGCTACCCCGTCATCATCCGCCCGGCGTTCACGCTCGGCGGCGCGGGCGGCGGCGTGGCCTACAGCCCGGAGGAACTCACCGTCGCTGCGCAGACCGGCCTCGATGCGTCCCCGATCACGCAGATCCTTGTCGAGCGCTACATCTACGGCTGGAAAGAGATCGAGTTTGAGACCATGCGCGACGGCGTGGGCAACGTCATCGCCGTGTGCAGCATGGAAAACTTCGACCCCGTCGGCGTACACACCGGCGACAGCATCGTCGTCGCCCCGGCGCTGACGCTCTCGGACAAGGAGTTTCAGATGCTGCGCAGCGCGGCGCTGAACATCATCTCCGCGCTCGATATCGTCGGCGGCTGCAACTGCCAGTTCGCGCTCAACCCCGACAGCTTTGAGTACGCCGTCATCGAGGTCAACCCCCGCGTGTCGCGCTCGTCGGCGCTCGCGTCGAAGGCGACCGGCTACCCGATCGCCAAGATCACAACGAAGATCGCCCTCGGCTACACGCTCGATGAAATTCAAAACGACATCACCGGCAAGACCTGCGCCTGCTTCGAGCCCGCGCTGGACTACGTCGTCGTGAAGTTCCCCAAGTGGCCGTTTGACAAGTTCGTCGGCGCGTCCCGCCGCCTCGGCACGCAGATGAAGGCCACCGGCGAGGTCATGGCCATCGGCACGAACTTTGAAAGCGCGCTGCTCAAGGCCGTGCGCGGCGCCGAGATCCATCTCGACACGCTGCACGCCAAACCGCTGTCTGACCGCCCGGTGCGCGACCGGCTCGCCGACTGCGACGATCACCGCCTGTTCACCGTCTTTGAGGCGCTGTGCAGCGGCGTGTCCATCGACGAGATCCACGACATCACCCGCATCGACCGCTGGTTTTTGTCCCGGCTGCAAAACCTCGTGGACTACGAGGCGAGCATTCAAAACGGCCTGACGCCGGAGCTTTATCAGCGCGGCAAGTACCTCGGCTATCCGGACGCGGCGCTGCGCCGCCTGTCCGGCAGCGAGACGCTGCCCCCCTTCCGCGCGGGCTACAAGATGGTCGACACCTGCGCCGCCGAATTTGACGCGCAGACGCCGTATTTCTACGCCAGCGCGGACGCGCGCTGCGAGGCGCGCACCTTCCCGCGCAGCGGCAAGCCCGTCGTCATGGTGCTCGGCTCCGGGCCGATCCGCATCGGCCAGGGCATCGAGTTTGACTATTCGTCCGTCCACTGCGTGTGGACGCTCAAGGCCATGGGCTATGACGTCGTCATCGTCAACAACAACCCCGAGACCGTCTCCACGGACTACGACACCGCCGACCGGCTGTATTTCGAGCCGCTCACGGCTGAGGACGTGCTGCAGATCATCGACGTGGAGCAGCCCGTCGGCGTCGTGGTCGCCTTCGGCGGCCAGACCGCCATCGCGCTCACGCAGACGCTCGACCGCCACGGCATCCGCATCCTCGGCACATCGGCCGAGGGCATCGACATCGCCGAGGACCGCGAGCGGTTTGACGAGCTGCTCGAGCGCTTCCACATCTCCCGCCCGAAGGGCATGGGCGTGCAGACGCTGCCCGAGGCCCTGCACGCCGCGCAGACGCTCGGCTACCCCGTGCTGCTGCGCCCGTCGTACGTCATCGGCGGCCAGAACATGAAGATCGTCCACGACGATGACGAGGTCACGACGTATATGCAGCGCATCCTCGCGCAGGGCATCGACAACCCCGTGCTCGTGGACAAGTACATGATGGGCACGGAGCTGGAGGTGGACGTCATCTCCGACGGCACGGACGTGCTCATTCCCGGCATCATGGAGCACATCGAGCGCGCCGGCGTGCACAGCGGCGACTCCATCGCCGTCTACCCGCCGTACAACCTCAACGACATGATGACGGACAAGATCGTTGACAGCTCGCGCAAGCTCGCCCTCGCGCTCGGCACGAAGGGGCTTGTGAACATCCAGTACCTCATCTGGGAAAACGAGCTCTACGTCATCGAGGTCAACCCCCGTGCCTCGCGCACCGTGCCGTACATCAGCAAGGTCACGGGCGTGCCGATGGTGGATGTGGCGGCGCGCGTCATGCTCGGCACACCGCTCAAAGACCTCGGCTACGGCACGGGGCTGCACCCCATCCCGCCGTATTACGCGGTCAAGGTGCCGGTGTTCTCGTTTGAAAAGCTCGGCGACGTCAACGCCTACCTTGGCCCGGAGATGAAGTCCACGGGCGAGGTGCTCGGCCTCGGCAAGACGATGCAGGAGGCGCTGTTCAAGGGCCTGACCTCGGCCGGCATGGTCGTCGGCCAGCACCCGGACGGCCGCCACGGCGTGCTCGTGAGCGTGGACACACACGACCTCGGCGAGATCGTGTCACTGGCCAAGAAGCTCGACGACCTGCACTTCGCCCTCTACGCGACCGAGGAGACCGCCGCCGCCATCGCGCGCCTCGGCATCGACGTCGTGACCGTGGACGGCATCCGCGAGAGCGACCACGCCTTCGCCCTGCTCGAGAGCGGCTGCATCGACTACATCGTCTACACCGGCGCGCTCAAGGACGCGACCACGGACGATTACATCGCCCTGCACCGCCGCGCGCTGCAGCTCGGCATCCCGTGCTTCACCTCGCTCGACACGGCCAACGCCCTGGCGGACATCATCGCCAGCCGCTACAACGAGCGCAACACCGAGCTCGTGGACATCAACCACATGCGCACCGAGCGCCAGAGCCTGAAGTTTGCGAAAATGCAGGCCACCGGCGACGACTATATCTACGTCGAGAACTTTGACGGACACATCACCTGCCCCGAGTCGCTGTGCATCCCGCTCTGCTCGCGCCACCGCGGCATCGGCGGCTACGGCATCGTGCTCATCGAGCGCAGCGCCGTGGCCGACGCAAAAATGCGCGTGTTCAACCGCGACGGCAGCCCCGGCGGCATGGGCGGCAACGCCATCCGCTGCGTGGCCAAGTACCTGTACGACAACGGCATCGTGCCGCGCGATGATCTCACGATCGAGGCCGGCGGCACCGTGCACCGGCTGCACTTGTACACGCGTTTCGGCACGGTCGGCCTCGTGACGGTCGACATGGGCAAGCCCGCGTTTGAGCCCGCTAACGTGCCCGTGACGCTCGAGGGCGAGCGCGTGATCGACCGGCCGGTGACGATCGCCGGCGGGGAGTACCGCATCACGTGCCTCTCGATGGGCAACCCCCACTGCGTCGTCTTTGCCGACCGCGTGGATGAGGTGGACGTCGCGCACCTCGGCCCGCAGTTTGAGCACGCGGACATCTTCCCCGCGCGCACGAACACGGAGTTTATCCGCGTCGTCAACCGCACGACGATCAAGATGCGCGTCTGGGAGCGCGGCAACGGCGAGACCCGCGCCTGCGGCACGGGCGCGTGCGCGGCCGTGGTGGCCGCCACGGAAAACGGCCTGTGCCCGAAGGGCGAACCCATCACCGTCAAGGTCAGCGGCGGCGACCTGATCGTCACCTATGACGACGACGGCGTGCGTCTGACCGGCAACGCCGAGCTCGCCTTCACCGGCGTGACCACGTACTGAGACCTCAAAAGCAAAAAATCACCCGCATCCGACCCGGATGCGGGTGATTTTTTCTGCCGGCCGCTCAGCCGCGCATGGCGGCGGCGAAGGCGTCGATGCGCGCGATGTCGAGTTTCGGCTCGGCATACTGCGCGCGGTACTGCGGCGATGTCATCAGCGCGCCGAAAAGCTGCTTGTAGGCATAGCTCATCTTCGCGTACTGCATCTTGCCGCCGAGGATATCCTTCGCCGCCGCGTGCTCCAGCAGCGCGGGCGAGAAGAAGTGCTCGAGATAGCCCTCCGTACCGGGCGTGGTATAGCAGCACAGATACAGCCCGAGTTTCTTGCCCAGAAGCGCCTTCTCGTTGCGGCGCAAAAAGCGCTTGATGTGCTTGTCGAGCTTGAACATATACACGCAGCTGCCGATGATGACCGTGTCGTACCCGTCGAGCGTGATGCCGCGCTCGCGGATGTTGCGCACCGTCACATCGCCGCCGACGGCACTTTTGAGCATATAGGCGATCTCCTCCGTCGCGCCGTAGCGCGAGGCGAACAGGATCAGCGTTTTCATGCAGTGACCTCCTTTGTCCGCCCTGCCGGGCGGCCCCTTCTTTATGTAAGAGTATAGGAAGCCGCCGCGCCGCTGTCAAGCGCTGCGCGCGATTTTTTTACCCGACCGGCACGGGCTCGCCCTGTTTCGGCGCCGGCTCTCTGCGCCGCGCCTTGGGGATGTTGATCGTCAGGATGAGCGCTTCGTCCGTCTCCTGCCGGTGCATGCCGGCGTCGATGCCGCCCTGCTTCATGAGGTCGAGGCTGTGCGAGATCGTGTTGAGAAACACGCGCACGTCCTTGAGGATGAAGGTCTTCTGCCGCTCGCTCTCGGGCGCGGCTTTGGCCTCGAGCAGGCGGTCGATGTAGGCGTCCGTCGCGGCGACGTTCAGGTCGCGGCTGAGGATATAGGCCAGCGCCGCGCGCTGCTCGTCCGGCGTCTCGAGCCGCAGCAGCGCGCGCCCGTGCCGCTCGGTGAGCCCGGCGTTGCGCATGGCGTTGAGCACATCCTCCGGCAGGCGCAGCAGGCGGAGCTTGTTCGCCACGGCCGACTGCGACTTGCCCAGCCGCCGCGCGCACTCCTCCTGACTGAGACCGAAGAGCCGGATGAGCTGCGCGATGCCGCGCGATTCCTCAAGGAAATCGAGGTCGTTGCGCTGGAGGTTTTCCACCAGCGCAATGAAGCTCGCCTCCTCCAGATCGAGCTCCATGACGATGCACGGCACCTCACTGAGCCCCGCCATGCGCGCGGCGCGCAGGCGGCGCTCACCGGCCACGAGCTCATATCCGTCCGGACGCGGGCGCACGGTCAGCGGGCTGAGCACGCCGTACTCGGCGATGCTGCGCGAGAGCTCCTCGAGCTGCGCCGGGGAAAAATTCTGCCGCGGCTGGACCGCGCTCGGCGCGATCGCGTCCACCGCCAGATACACGATGCTGCCGCGGGCCGCGCGGCTGCGATGGTTGGAAAACTGCATAGCACACCCTCCATATCTTGCGTTTTACAACACAAAAATAATCCACATATTGCGCAAAACGCGGCGAAATCGGGCGCGCGCAGAAAAAAAGAGGGCGGGCTGAAAACAGTCCGCCAAAAACAGGGTCGTGGGATAAAGATATGAGCCGTGGCTTCCAAGGTGCGGAAGTCAATTGGATAAGCTGTATTGTTATTGTAGCGCCGGGCGCGGAAAATGTAAAGAGCGAACGGTGTCGGTCGGGCACCTGTTTTGTCGGCGGCGGAATCTTTTTTCCCGCGCCGGGGCATACTGTCCGGGAATACACGGAAAAGGAGATGGAAGCATATGCAGGTGATCGACCGTATCGCGCTGATCCTTGCGATCATCGGCGGGCTCAACTGGGGCAGCATCGGTCTGTTCCGGTTCGATCTCGTGGCGTGGATCTGCGGCGGGCAGGCCTCCGTGGTCGCCCGCGTGATCTACACGCTCGTGGGTCTGGCCGCGATCTGGTGCATTTCCCTGCTCTTCCGCGGCCGCGACGAAATCGACGGCGACACGGAGGAGGCATAATGCCCCGGCAGCAAAAAAACGGCATGGCCGACGCCATGCTGTTTTTTTCTCCAACGAAAACCACTTCGCTGGGTCCTCGTTGGAATATGTTTATCCAAGTCTCTGCATCGCCAGCGCGCTGCTGCCCGGGAAGCGGTCGAACGCATCGAGCGGCGGCAGATACGCTTCCAGCGCGTGCACCAGCTCGCCGCCGAGCAGGCCGCCGAGCGTGTTGAGCATCAGGTCGTCCACGTCGCACAGGCGGTACGAGCCGCGGAACACGAAAAACAACCCCGTGAGCTGCCCAAGCTCAATGAACGCCGAAAACGCGAGCGACGCGAGCGCGACCTTGCCGAGATCCAGCCCGCAGACATAGCGCAGGTACATACCAAACGGCAGCAGCATCAAAATGTTGCACACGACCTGCAGCACCGTGCGGTCAAAAAGCGCCGGCAGATACGTGCGCGCATCGGAGAGCACGAGCGGCGTCTCGCGCAGGAAATCGGCCACGAACTGAAACGGCACGAGCTGGATCTCATACCCGCTCAGCCGCGCCGCCTGCGCCGCATCCGGCAGCGGGAAGAACACGAGCGCCAGCACGCACAGCACGTAAAACAAAAACAGACCGCCGAACACGGTGCGCACCCAGTTGAAGCAGCGCGCACGCACCTGCCGGTCAAAAAACGGCACGGCCACCAGCACCGCGATGAGCGGAAACGCATAAGCCGCCAGCCGGATACTGCCCAGAAGATTTGTCATGATCCTTGCCTCCCATGGGGCGCTCCCGCCCCGGTTTCTGGCATCAGTATAGCCCCGGACGGCATCACATCGCCATCGTTTTGGCTTACAGTTGGCTTACATCTTCGTAAGGCAGCGCGCAGGGCGCAAAAAACCGGGCGCGTCCATTCAGACGCGCCCGGCCGTGCGGACGGATATTTTTCCTCAGGCGATGAGGAAGAACTTCACGAGGAAGATCACCGAGATGACATACGTCAGCACCGAGACCTCCTTGCCCTTGCCCGTGCAGAGTTTGAGCACGGAATAGCTGATGAGGCCCAGACCGATGCCGTGGCCGATCGAGCCGGAGATCGGCATGGAGATGAGCATGATGGCTACCGGCAGGCTCTGATAGATATCGTCAAAGTCGATCTTCTTGAGGCCGCCGAGCATCAGCAGGCCGACGTAGATGAGCGCGGAGCTGGTCGCGGCGGCGGGGATGATGGCGGCGATGGGCGCGAGGAACATGCTCGCAAGGAAGAGCACGCCGGTCGTCAGAGCGGTCAGGCCCGTGCGGCCGCCGGCCTCGACGCCGGAGGCGGACTCGACGAACGTCGTGACGGTGGACGTGCCGGTGCACGCGCCCGTGACGGTGCCGACGGCGTCGGCCAGCAGCGCCTCGCGCATGTGCGGCATATTGCCGTCCTTGTCGACCATGCCGGCGCGGCTCGCCGTGCCGACGAGCGTGCCGATGGTGTCGAACATGTCAATGATGCAGAACGTGATGACGAGCGTCACGACCGTGAACCAGCCGATCTCGCCGAGGGCGGCAAAGTCGAACTTGAACAGGGTCGTCTCGGCCATGTCGCCGAACGCAGGCACGAACGACGCGCCCTTGAGCGACGCAAACGGGTTCGTGTGCAGGAAGATGGCCTCACCCGCCCAGTAGATGCCGGACGCGCAGAGCATGCCCAGCAGCACGGAGCCCTTGATCTTCTTGTGCGCGAAGAGCACGATCAGGAACAGGCCCACGAACATGGTCACGACCGTGAGCACCATCTGCGGGTAGCCGTCGCCCATGTTGGCCTTGGCAAGGCTGGGCGTGAGCGCGCCGAAGAAATCGCGCATGACGTAAAACGGGCCGCCGTCGCTCGAGTACACACCGGCGTTGGAGCCGATGCCGATGTTGAGCAGCATGAGGCCGATGGCCGGCGCGATGCCGAGCCGGATGCCGAGCGGAATGGCCTCGACGATCTTCTCGCGCACCTTGAGCACCGAGAGAATGATGAACACGATGCCCTCGATGAGGATGACGCACAGCGCCGTCTGGAACGACTGCAGGTAGCTCATGCCGGTCAGGGTGACGATGTTGGCCACGACGACGGCAAAGAAGCTGTTGAGACCCATGCCGGGCGCCATGGCAAAGGGCTTGTTGGCCGCGAACGCCATGACGAGCGTGCCGACGGCGGAGGCGATGCAGGTGGCGAGGAACACGCCGTTCCACAGCTGCGAGCCGCCCTGGGCACCGAAGCCGGTCAGCAGGTTCGGGTTGAGCGCGATGATGTACGCCATGGTCATGAACGTCGTCAGGCCGGCGACGATCTCGGTGCGTACGGTGGTGTTGTTTTCTTTCAGATGAAAGAGCTTTTCCATTGAGATCCCCTCTCCATAAAGTTTTTGCCGGGAACGCAAAACGCCGTCAGTATAACGCGATTTGCCCCGCCTGTCAACGACAAAAACCGGACACGGAATGTCCCGTGTCCAGTCCTGCTGTTTTCGCGTGTTTTACGCCTGCGCGGGGCAGTCGCGCTCGTGGCAGGTGAAGAGAATGACCTGCCGGTGCTGCGCGATCTCCCGGAAGAGCGCCATGGCGCGCCCGGCGCGCGCATCGTCGAAATTCACGAGCGTGTCATCGAGCACGAGCGGGCACGGATCGTCCGCCGGGCACGTCAGCTCACACAGCGCCAGGCGCACGGACAGGTACAGCAGATCCGCCGTCCCCGCCGAGAGATAGGCCGTGTCACGCGGCGTCGGGTCATCGGCGCTGCGCGCCTTGGCCGACAGGTCGCGCGCGAGCACGAGCTCGTCATAGCGTCCGTCGGTGAGGTAGTCCATGTAGTCGGCCGCCTTCTGCGCAAGCTGCGGGGAAAAGCGGCTCTGCAGCTCCGCGTCCGCACGGCCGAGCGTCTCGATCGCAAGCGCGATGGCCGCATACTGCCGCTCGAGCGCGTCGCGCTGTTCGAGCAGCTGCGCGTGTTCGCTTTTCAGCGCCATCGGGTCGCCGATGGCGAGGGCCGCGCCTGTGAGCTGCGCCTGCTGCGTGCGCAGGCGCGTGCACACGCTCTCGAGCGCGCTCCTGCGCTGATAGAGCGCGGCGGCCTCGCCCGTGCCGCTCTCAAAGTCCAGACTCTGCAGCAGCCGCTCGTGCGTCTCGCACTGGTGCTCGCGCGCATCCTCGAGCGCGGCGGCGGCGCGCCGCTCGGTCTCCATGGCGGCGGCGCACGCGCGGTAAGCGGCGCGGTGTACCTCCGCCTGATAGTAAATGCCGTCTGCATCCTGCGCGCCGTAGCTGCGCAGGAGCTCCCCGAGCGCGGCGGCGGCCTGCTGCGCGCGCTTCTTGCCGTTATTGGCAGCGACCAGCAGCACGACGGCCAGCACCGCGAGCGCGATGGCCGCATAATACAGCGGCTGCGCCACAAGATAACCCAGCACCGCGCACAGTGCCGAGAGCACGAGCGCCGCGATCCAGAAGTACGGCTTGCCGCCGTGGGCTGCCGTGTCAGCAAGGGCCTCCGCCCGCTGCGCGTCGCGCTCGGCGGTCTCGCCCGCCTCGTCCGGCGTCTGCACGCCGAAGTGCGTCTGCTCGAGCGCGGTGCGCCTGGCCGCGGCGTCCCGCCGCGCCTGTTCGAGCGTCTGCTCGAGCGTGCGCAGGTTGGACTTTTCCTCGCCCATGCTGCTCAGCGCCGCGCGGCGCTGCCGCTGGCGGGCGGCGTTCATCTGATCGGTGACGGTCTGCAGCTCCGCCTCCGTCTCCCGCAGCTCGGCGGCACAGGCAGCCTGCTCCTGCGCGTTGCGCTCGAGGCGGTGCAGCTGCGTCTCCGTGTCCGCGATGCGCTGCTCAAGCTCCGGCAGCGCGCCGTGCTGTCCGCTGCGGCGGCGGCGCAGCCACGCGCGCAGCTGCGCATCGGCCTCGGTGTAGGAGCTGGCCTCCTCGCCGGAGGTCACGATGGCGGAGATGCGCTTTTCCAGCTCCGGCGTACCCGTCACGACGAGGCCGCCCTGCCCGATGAACGCGCTGCGCGCGAACACCTCGGCCGACACGCCCGTGAGCTGCTCGCCCGCGTCCGTCGCCGTCAACCCCGGCACCGGGATGTCCGTGCCGGTGTACACCGCCGAAAAGCCGCGCAGCGGCGCGCCCGGCGTCTCCGTCCAGCGGCGGATCGTGATGCATTTTCCGCCCTGTTCGAGCTCCAGCTCGCCCGCCATGGGCTTGCCGCTCCAGGGCGCGTATTTCTGCTTGTCGGGCACGAACCCGGCGCGCGCGCGCTGGGACGTGTCGATCCCGTAGAGCATGGCGCGCAGAAACGCGCACCACGTGCTCTTGCCGCTCTCATTCGGCGCATAGATGATATTCAGCCCCGTGTCGAGCCGCAGCTGCTCGCCGTCGAGCGTGCCGAACGTGCCCTGCATATGCCGGATGATCACAGCGTCACCACCTCCTCATCGTGGTCCAGTGCCGCGAGCCCCCAGCGCGCGGCCATGACGATCGTCTCTCGGTCGCGGTCGGAGTCCGCCGCGTCGTATTTTTGCTTGAGCTGCGCGAGAAACTGTCCGCGCAGCGTGCCCTCGCCCGCGCGCGCCCAGAGATCCCGGCGTGCGCGTGTCTCGTCGCGCAGCTGCATGGCGAATACCCGCCCCTCGAGCGCGGCGCGCAGCGCAGGCGCGGCAGTGTCCCGTTCGCGCGCGAACGCCGCGTCCCAGAGCGCGGTCCTGCCCGCGTGCACGCGGTCATAGTCCACACGCATGGGGTCTGCGCCCCAGTCGATGGCACGCACCTCGCCGGCCGTGAGCGCGCCGCGCGCCAGAAACGGCTCGGGCGAGAGCAGGTCGGTGCTGCCGGCAAACGTCGAGGCCGACAGGTACGGCGAGTGCGCACCGTCCGGCGGGTTGAGGGGCAGGATCTGCCAATAGCGCTGCCCGGCGGCAGCGAGAAAGTCGATAAAATCCCGGGCGTCTGCACCCAGGTCGCCGATGCCGCACGGCCCCGGCAGGGCCGACACCGGCAGCAGGATACCGCTGGAACGGTTCATGCTCCGTCACTCCTTTTGATAGCTGCGGATGATCTCGCGGAACTTCGGATTGCGCGGCAGCAGGCGCATGAGCGGCAGGCCCAGCACACCGAGCACGATGACCTCGCCGAGCGCGACCTGACCGCCGAAGAGCCAGAACGATGCATTCAGGTGCGGGAACGCGGCGTCCGTGAGCGACCACGTGAGCACCGCGCCGACAAACGCAAAATTGAACACGACCGGCATGAGCGCGGCGAGGATGCACCGCACCCACGACTGCGCACCGCGGCCGCGGCCGAGCCACGCCGTGCACAGCGCCGCCAGCAGCGTCGCCAGCGAGCCGAAGACGACGTCAAAAATGCCCGCCGCGCTCAGCAGATTCGCGATCGCGCAGCCGGCGAACAGCCCCCATGCCGTGCAGGGGATGAAAAACGGCAAAATGCACAGCACCTCCGAGACCCGGCACTGGATCGCTCCGTAACTGATCGGCGCCAGAAGCATCGTCAATGCGGCATAAGCCGCGCCTGTGACCGCCGCAGCGGTCAATTTTCTCGTGGTGATGTGCATAATTCAATTCCTCCCATTTTTTTCGTTGCACACGTTGTGCGCGCAGGGGTATGGCACCTGCGCCTGTTGAAATTGTGACGGCGGTTATTCTACTCCTCCGTCCGGCCGTTGTCAACTGGTTTGCTGTACAGACAGCCGCAGTATTCCTGCCGGTAGAGGCCGTACTGTTTGGACAGCTCGATGCTGCGCTTATAGCCCTCGCGCTTTTTGAAGTCCGACGGCAGCCAACGCACGCCGTATTGCTGCGCAAGCTCGGCGCCGATGACATTGAGACGCTGCGCGTCCTTGTGCGGCGAGACGGTGAGCGTCGTGCCGAAATAGTCGAACCCGTGCGCCTGTGCCTGCCGCGCCGTCTCCTCGAGACGCAGACGGAAGCACACCGTGCAGCGCGCGCCGCCCTCCGGCTCACGCTCGAGGCCGCGGACGGCGTCGATGTAGCGCTGCCCGTCATAATCGCACGCGAGCAGGTCCACCGGCTCCGGCGTCGGGAGGCAGCGGATGAGCTCCTGCTGCCAGTAGAGACGGCGGTCATATTCCGCGCGCGGCTGGATATTTGGATTGTAGTACAGCACGGTCACGCGAAAATACTGCGTGAGGTACTCCAGCACGTAGCTGCTGCACGGCGCACAACAGCTGTGTAAAAGCAAGGCAGGAACTTTCTGCTCCTGCCTGTTGTGTGCGATTTCATTTTCCATTAATTTCTGATAATTTATTTTCTGCATTTTTCCACCTTATCTCCTACAGCCTCTCCCTGGGTTACTTTTGTTTCGTAACCGTCCCGGCTGTTGTCCAGAAGCTCCTGATCCGGCTGAACCTGTCCCCGCTGGTAAAGCACCACGATCGTAGATCCGCCGAATGCAAATCTTCCCTTTTCCTCTCCCCGGTGT
>OKVC01000217.1_pt1 | contig 36358 bp, 30 predicted proteins | sample 1606641 | NCBI WGS metagenome assembly OKVC01 (sample SAMEA3882518, study PRJEB24775) | human gut metagenome | biome: human-associated habitat; feature: intestine environment; material: feces | place: Netherlands | collected 2009/2010
TCTGCCGCACCTCGCTCGCCGTATCGGCACTTAGAATTATGCGGTATTGCCTTTATAGTTCCACCACGTGCCGCACACGCCTTCCAACACGCTGCCGCAAGCCCAGGGCATCAGCGCAAACCATGTGCTGGCAAGACTGCCGTCGGGGTAGGTCTGCACCAGCAGGCCCTCGCAGTGGCAGAACCGCTCGGACATCCAGCCCGCGCGGCCGTAGTCGTACTCGCGGTCAAAGGTGTTGAAGGTCTGCAGCGACCAGCCCACCGTATCCTTTAAACGGGATTCAATATAGGCATCGGGGCGGCGGCGCAGATAGTAGAACATCTCGTCGGCAACTGTGCAGGACATGGGGTGAATGTGCGGGTTGGCCACCGAAGTGATGCTGCCGCCGCAGCTCGACCAGCCGAGGCGGGACAGCGGCGGGACCTGTACGGGCACATTGTAGCAGAATTTAAAGCTGTACTCATAGCACAGTGCGTCCCGCAGGTGGTCGAGATAGACGGCCTTGCCCGTCAACTCGTGCAGCAGCCGCGCGACGCGGATGTAGGCCAGCACACCCTCGCTGTCCACGGCTTTGCTGGTATCCGGCGGGCCGCCGTAACACTCAGCACGACGGATAAAGGCGTCATAGTAGTGTACCTCGCTGCGCTCCATGGCGGGCAGGTCGGCGGTGTCGCCCGTCAGCTGCATCAGCGCAGCCTCAGCGGCCAAGCACCAGGCGCTGCCCAGGGAATCGTATTCCAACCCTGCGCCCGTTTGCTCCGACAGGGTAAACGGGTACTCGCCGTCGCCGTTGCGTGCCGCCGCCAGCCGTGGCACCACGCCCTGCACAAAGGCGAGCCAGTCGGGGTGGTCGATGCCGCGGGCGGCTTCGAGCCGATAGGCTTTTAGGATATAATAAAGCGTCTGTCCGACCAGATAGCCGGAATGCCCGCCCGTGTACATGCCGTCGAACCACCAGCCCCGACAGCTCCAGCCGTTTTCGGCGTCCCAGGTCTCGTTGGGCAGGCCGCAGCGCGGGTCCAAAGAGTTCTGCACAATATTGTCGATGCAGGCAAGGGCCGCAGCGCGGATCGTCTTATCCCCCAGGCGGTGCGCCGCCTGCAGGCAGGGCACGGCGGCGGACAGGCCGTTGGTCCAGCTGATGGAGAAGATCTTGTTCTGCTCATAGCTGCCGTCCGAGCGCTCTTTGGTGATGCCGACATAGTTTTTATCGTCGGGCAGCCAAGCGTCGCGGGTAACGGCCCCGGCCAGCAGCTCTGCCGCGTGGGAGGGGGTCGTGCCGGGGCGCGGCGGCGTGTGCCACAGCCCATAGACGGCCTCCAGCGCCGCGTACAGCGTGCGCTCGCCATCCACTGCGACAAAATCATAGAGGTACAGCGGGAAGGCAACGCTCTCCCCCGCCGCCAGCGTCAAGCAGTTTTCACCCATCGGGGCGCGGGGCTTGATGTTGTGGGACTGCACAAACAGCCAGGGCGCGTTTTCGTACCCCAGCGTGTAGCCGACACTGCCCGTGTTCAGTGAGCAGGTAAAGCCTGCAAACTGTGCGAACGTTCCCGCCCTGCCGGGCTGCCAGGGTTGCAGCACGCCGTTTTGGCGCACGAAATATGGCGCAGCCGAGAGCCCATACCACCGTCCGCCGTCCAGCAGGAAGGCTGCGGGGTGGCTGAGGCGATCAGCGCGGACCATCCACCAAGGCGATGCAGGAAACTCCGGTGTACCTGCCCGCAGCCTTGGGTAGCGGTTGTCAACGCGGATCGGGGCCTCGCCGCGATTGCGGCCGTAGAGGAATCCGGGTAAGAAAAAGCGCGGTGCATCGCAAGCAACGCAGTGTTCCAGCTTAACAACGCCGCGCCATGGGGCATCGGCGTTGTTGGTCAGCGTCACCTGCCAGACCGCCGGATCGGCCAAAGTCGAAACGCCGTGGTCATAGGCAAAGTCCAGCGTCAGCGGCGTTTCAGCCAGCGGGCGGTAGTCCTCATCGTCCGCCGACCGGGCCGTGCAGGCAAATTGCATCATCATAGGATTCTCCTTTTTTACTATATCAGAACGCCTTACAGCGGCCAAATGCGGTATCGGCCGCTGAGGGCCAGCAGGGCAAAGAAGTACAGGCAGTTGTCGTAATAGCGGCGGGCGTCGATCTCCGCCTGCGCATAGCCCAGCTCCGCAAAAACGTTGCGATAGTGTGTGGGCAGGGTAACTGCTGCCCATAAATCGGCCCCTTTCGTTGTTCGGTTTTGGCTCAATATAGCAGGTTGCAGCGGTAAAATCAAGGGGGTACCGGGCTCGATTTTCAACAGGGCAACATAAATACAGCACCCCTGCATTCCACTTATTGCAAGAAAAGCCCCGTCGTTTTCGGGACTTTCGGCTTTTGCAATGCTTATTTTGTGCTATTTTTCAGGCTGTGCAAATTTTGACGATGCCGAACAAGCGCAGCAGGTAGGAAAAATTCGCGGCACATTATGCACCATTTATCCATAATGATGACACGAAAGTTACAATTCGTTTCTCGAATCGCACAAAAACTGTGTTTTTCTTTCTAGCACATTGCACAAAAAACAATCAACAAGCCTGTAAAAACAGCAGATATTGATAAGATACATAGCAAAAAATGAGAAGCGTGCATTTTCGGAATGCGGTATAATAACGGCAGATGATATGTTTGGCCTGTGATGAGCTCACCAAACATAAGACACAGACAATTCAGAAAAGAGTGAAGCAAACGGTGTTGGACAAGATCGCACCCAAGGACCCAACGGCCAAACGCCCGGGATTTTATGTGCTGCTGGACAAGCCGGTCGGCGGCCTGCCGAGCAATGACGGCGTAGGCCGCCACCCCGTTTATATCAATGGTGACCGCCTTGTAACTTTCGCCAAGATGGTCGGCGGCATTGACGATGAGAACATTCTGGAAATGCTCCGCACGGCCAAGGGCTTCCGCAAGCTCGTGCACAGCGTCGGCGTCAGCATCGTCGGCGACCTGCCCGACAAGGTTGTAACCTTCACCCTCGGCTTCTCCGGGGAACTGGGCAGCGGCGGCAGCCGCAACAGCATGAAGATTACCACCGATGGCACCGAGCACATCATGGTCATGGATGAGCAGCAGTGGTCCGACAGCGACGAGACGCCGCAGGAGTTTCTGTTCGAGCTCGTCAAACCGAAGGACATCGCCACGGCCACCGTCAAGCTCTACTTGAATGACGGCTACACAGTCCCCGAGGTTGACCCCGACCCGCCTGTGGCTTTCGATACGCCCGCCTACGGCGAGATGATCGCCCGCAGCTGCCTGAGCACCGGCAACAACATCCGTATCAAGCGTGTGTTGCAGCAGCTCCGCGATGGCAAGCCCACGACGATCGCCTTCCTGGGCGGCTCCATCACACAGGGCGCGGGTGCGGTTCCCTCGCAGGAAATGTGCTACGCGCGCAAGACCTATGAGGCCATCTGCGAAAGGTACACACCCGACCACGGCGCACATGTCCGCTACATCAAAGCGGGCGTTGGCGGCACGCCCTGCCAGCTCGGCATCATCCGCTATGACCGCGACATCACCCGCGATGGTGCGGTGCAGCCCGATCTGATCATCGTCGAGTTCGCCGTCAACGACGAGGCTGACGAGACGAAGGGTCTGATGCACGAAAGCCTGATCCAAAAGATCTGGTCAGCCCCCAATGAGCCCGCCGTTGTGATGCTGTTCAGCGTTTTTGCCAACGACTGGAACCTGAAGGATCGCTTGGCTCCCATCGGTTGGCGGCATGAGCTGCCGATGGTCAATGTGCTGGACGCCGTCAGCCCGCAGTTCCGCGTTGGTGTCGGTGAGCGCAGCGTCATCACCCGCCGCCAGTACTTCTACGATGTGTTCCATCCCTCCAACAGCGGGCACCGCATCATGCGGGACTGCCTCATGTATATGCTGGACCGGCTGGACAAGCAGCAGGAAGGGCCTGCCCCGAAAGAGCTCGCCCCCTACTACGGTTTCGACTTTGCCGAGACGAAGCTGCTGGACCGCAGTGTGAACCCCTTTGACGCGGTCATCGACCCCGGCTGCTTCACCGAGACGGACACCGATTTACAGAGCGTGCCCTTCGACTTCGAGGATGTCAACACCCCCGAGTTCCCCCACAACTGGAAGAAGGGCGCGGGCGACAAGCCGTTCACGATGGACATCACCTGCCGCAGCATCCAGCTCGTTTTTAAGGATTCGGGCAGCAAGGAGTTCGGCGCGGCAGTCGTCACGGTAGACGGCAAAGAGGTCGCGGCCTACGACCCGCGGCAGGCCGGTTGGACCCACTGCCATGCGGCCATTATCTTAAAGGAAGAAACCGCGCAGCGGCACCACATCGAAATCAAGATGCAGGAGCCGGGCACGGACAAAGTATTCACCATTTTAGGTTTCGGCGTTCTGTAAAGGACACGGAAGAACAGGAGAAAGCATTATGAAGAGAACCAAGAATCCCGCTAAAGAGGCTGAGTATCGCAAGCGTGCGGCCGACCTCGTTGCGCAGATGACCCTGCACGAGAAGGTCAGCCAGATGCTGAGCTGGGCTCCCGCGATCGAGCGTCTGGGCATCCCCGCTTACAACTGGTGGAGCGAGGGCATCCACGGTGTCGGCCGCGCGGGCACTGCCACCGTCTTCCCCCAGGCCATCGGCATGGCCGCCGCCTTTGACGAGGACATGATGGAGCAGGTCGGCAACGCCGTCGGCGTTGAGGCTCGCGGCAAGTACAATATGTGCCGCGCCCACGGCGACCGCGACATTTTCAAGGGCCTGACCGTCTGGGCCCCCAACATCAACATCTTCCGCGATCCCCGCTGGGGCCGTGGCCACGAAACTTACGGCGAGGATCCGTTCCTGACGAGCCGCCTCGGCGTCCGCTTTGTTGAGGGTATGCAGGGCAACGATCCCGATTACCTGCAGGCTGCCGCCTGCGCCAAGCATTTCGCCGTACACTCTGGCCCCGAAAGCGACCGCCACCACTTTAACGCCATCGTCTCCAAGCAGGACCTGTGGGAGACCTACCTGCCCGCATTCCGCGCACTGGTCAAGGAAGCCGGTGTCGAGGCCGTCATGGGTGCGTACAACCGCACGAATGGCGAGCCCTGCTGCGGCAGCAAGACCCTGCTAAAGGATATCCTGCGTGACAAGTGGCATTTTGACGGCCACGTTACCTCCGACTGCTGGGCCATCAAGGACTTCCATACCGGCCACATGGTCACGGACGGCCCTGTAGAGTCCGTCGCACTGGCCGTCAACAACGGCTGCGACCTGAACTGCGGCGACCTTTACGTTTACCTTGAGCAGGCCGTCGCCGAGGGCAAGCTTTCCGAAGAGAAGATCGACGAGAGCCTGACCCGCCTGTATGTGACCCGCATGCGTCTGGGTATGTTTGACGCCGAGGATCAGGTTCCTTATAATAAGGTTGGCTACGACGTTGTCGACAGCGCCGAGATGAAGGCCCTGAACCTGAAAGTCGCCGACAGCATCATGACGCTGCTGAAGAACGACGGCACGCTGCCGCTGGACAAGTCCAAGCTGCACACCGTCGGCGTCATCGGCCCCAATGCCGACAGTCGCAAGGCGCTGCTGGGCAACTATGAGGGCACTGCCTCCCGCTACACCACTGTGCTGGAGGGCATTGAAGATTACCTCGGCGACGATGTGAAAGTCCGCTACTCGCAGGGCTGCCACCTCTACGCCGACAACATCCAAGGCTTGGCCGAGTCCAACGAGCTGATGAGCGAGGTCAAGGGCGTCTGTGAGGAGAGCGATGTCGTTATCGCAGTCCTCGGTCTGGATGCCGGCCTTGAGGGTGAGGAGGGCGACCAGGGCAACCAGTTCGCCAGCGGCGACAAGCCGAACCTGAAGCTCCCCGGCCATCAGGAGGAAGTCCTGAAAGCCTGTGTTGAGAGCGGCAAGCCTGTTGTTCTGGTTCTGCTGGGCGGCAGTGCATTGGCTGTCAACTATGCAGATGAGCACGCAAACGCCATTCTCGAAGCCTGGTATCCCGGTGCCCGTGGCGGCGAGGCTGTGGCCCGCGCTCTGTTCGGTGAGACGAACCCGCAGGGCAAACTGCCTGTCACCTTCTACTACAGCGACCGCGACCTGCCGGAGTTTACCGACTACGCCATGAAGGGCCGCACCTACCGCTACATGGAGAAGGAAGCCCTTTACCCCTTCGGCTACGGCCTGTCCTACACGAAGTTCGGCTTCAAGAACGCTGCTGTCAGCGCGAATGAGGCAGACTCCGACGGCCTCGATGTGACGGTGGACGTCACGAACGAGGGTTCCGTTGCGGGCCGTGAGAGCGTGGAGGTTTACGTCAAGGCCGAGCGCGAGAACACCCCGAACGCCCAGCTGAAGGGCCTTGCCAAGGTCGAGCTGCAGCCCGGTGAGACGAAGCAGGTCAAAATTCACCTGCCGCTGGCCGCCTTCGCCCTCTGCAATGAGGAAGGCACGCCGATCGTTGAGGCAGGCAGCTACAGCGTTTATGTCGGTGCTTCCCAGCCTGATGCCCGCAGCGTAGCGCTGATGGGTCAGGCCCCCGCAAAGCTGACTGTCACCCAGTCCGCAACGCAGGCCCTTGACCTGTGATTGATATTAGGAAGGAGAGACAGAACCATGCCCAAGACCGCACAAAAAGACGCTTCTGTGGCCACTGTCAAGAAGCAGGGTGCTGCGATGAAGCACATTAAAAAGTACTGGCAATGGTACGCAATGATGCTCATTCCCGTTGTGTACTACATCGTGTTCCGCTACATCCCGATGTTCGGCAACATCATTGCGTTCCGCCGCTACCGCGCCGGCAGCAGCATCTTCGGCGATGAATGGAGCGGCCTGAAGTACTTCAACCAGTTCATGAAGGATCAGAACTTCTGGCGTGCGTTCAAGAACACACTGCTGTTGAACTTCAAGTATCTGATCATCAGCTTCCCGCTGACGCTGATCTTCGCCCTGTTGCTGAACGAGGTCAAGAACGTTCACTTCAAGAAGATTGTGCAGACGATCTCCTACCTGCCCCACTTCATTTCGATGGTCATCGTTGCGGGCATGGTCCGCGAGATTCTGTCCACCAGCGGTCCCATCAACAACCTCATCACCAAGCTGGGCGGCGAGGCCATCACCTTCATCTCCCTGCCCGAGTGGTTCACGACGATCTTTGTTACCACGGGCGTATGGCAGGGCCTCGGCTGGGGCACCATCCTTTACTTGGCTGCCATGTCCGGCATCAACACCGAACTGTACGAGGCTGCTGAGCTGGACGGCGCAAACCGCTTCCAGCAGTGCCTGCACGTTACCATCCCCGCCATCCTGCCCACCATCTCCACCCTGTTGGTTCTGAACATCGGCAGCCTGTGCGGTTCCGCCGCTTTCGAGAAGGTCTTCCTGCTGTACACCCCCACCACCTATGAGACGGCCGACATCATCGCCACCTACGTCTACCGCATGGGCCTTGGCTCCGGCAACTACAGCTACGCAACGGCCGTCGGCCTGTTCCAAGGTGTCATCAACCTGGTCCTGCTCACGGTTGCCAACAAGGTCTCCTCTTGGCTGACCGGCAGCGGTTTGTGGTAATTAGGAGGATAAAATAATGGCAAAAGCAACTACTATGGGCCCCATGAAGATCAAGGAATCCGCCAGTTACCGCGTGTTCAAGGTCTTTAACGCCATCATCCTGACGCTGATCAGCGTTGCGATGCTCTACCCGTTCCTGTACTTGGTCGCCCAGTCCTTCTCCTCTACGCAGGCGATCGTTGCAGGCGAAGTCGGCCTGATCCCGAAGGACTTCAACATCTCCACATATAAATACGTCATCACCGACGGCAAATTCATCCCCTATTACGGCAACACCATTGTGTACTCCATCATTGGCACGGTCTGCGCTCTGCTGTTCAGCGCCCTGCTGGCCTATCCCCTTTCCAAGGCGGAGCTGTACGGCGGCAAGGCCATCAACAAGTTCATCATTTTCACGATGTACTTTGGCGGCGGCATGATCCCCAACTACATTTTGATGGTTTCCTTGGGTCTGCGCGATACCGTGGCATCCTTCATCCTGCCCGGCATGATCTCCACCTACTACGTCATCCTGATGCGTTCCTTCTTCCTCACTCTCCCCCGTGAGCTGGAAGAAGCCGGCGAGATCGACGGCCTGGACTTGTGGGGCGTGTTCTGGCGCATCGCCATCCCCCTGTCCAAGCCCATCATTGCCACCATGACACTGTTCTACGTCGTCCAGTACTGGAACGACTGGTTTGATGCTTTCCTCTACTTGGATACGACCACGAAATGGCCCGTTGCCTACTATCTGCGCCAGCTCATCAGCAGCGCTTCCGGCACAAGTGCCGATGCAGGCGATGCCATGCAGATCGCTTCCAACATCAAGTCCTGCGCCATGGTGCTGACGTCCGCTCCCATCATTTGCATCTACCCCTTCATCCAGAAGTATTTCGTGCAGGGCATGATGCTGGGCGGCGTTAAGGGCTAACGTTTTCGCGTTAGTGCTCTGCGTCCCGTTTTTCCACTGTCTTAAAACCGACGCCGACTCCGGTGCCGGATGAAAGAAAACGCCTGTTTTCCCAGGGCCTTCCGGGGAGCAGGAAAAAACGTAATGGAGGTTACGAAACATGAAAAAGCTCACATCCCTCGTGCTGGCTACCGGCATGGTGCTGTCTCTGGCTGCCTGCGGCGGCTCCGGCAGCTCCACGGCTGCAAGCACCAACACCGATGGCAGCACTGCTACCACCGACACCGCTGCTGCGGACGAATCCAACCTCGGCTATGAGTACGGCGAGCACTTCCACTCTGACGAGCCTGTCACCTACACGATGTTCTTCAACGACAACCCCGCCTATCCCATGAACGACAAGTGGATCAACGAGGGCGTCTTTAAGGCCATCGAGGAGGCCACCAACGTCCATCTGGAACTGACCGTCGTTGACAACTCCAACTACACCGATAAGGTTTCCTTGGCCGTTTCTTCCGGCACTTCCCCCTACATCATCCCCAAGATCTACACTGAAACTGCGTATGTCACCGGCGGCGGCGTTGTCCCCGTCTCCGACTATGTCCAGTATATGCCCAACTACTCCAACTTCGTCGAGGAGTACAACATGCAGGACGACTTGGCCACCATCACGCAGGCTGACGGCAAGTACTACCGCCTGCCCGGCCTGAAGGAGACCGCTCTGCAGGATTACACCTTCCTCGTCCGCAAGGACATCTTTGACGCTGCCGGCTACGATGTCGCCGAGCTGGAAAAGGATTGGACCTGGGATAAGTTCGCCGACGTGCTGATCGGCGTCAAGAAGTACATGGTCGAGCAGGGCATGTGCGGCGAGAATGACTACATCTGGTCCGATATGTGGTGCGGCCAGACCTCCGGTTACGGTCAGGGCGGCAACCTGCTGAAGCTGCTGGGTGCCTCCTACGATATCAACACCGGCTGGGCCATCACCACCAACTACGGTCTGGTCTATGACGCCGACAGCGATTCCTTCGTTGACGGCTCTGTCTCCGACAAATACAAGCAGGCCTACACTGTCCTGCAGAAGCTCGTCCAGAACAAGGTCCTTGACCCCGAGACCTGGACCCAGGATGACGACACCGCGCTGAACAAGTTCTACCGCGGCGAGACCGTCATCATGTCCACCAACCGTGCCCAGTACGCCGTCCAGGACGCCAAGGTCAAGGAGCAGCTGGGCGAGGGCAACTACGAGCTGTACCGCATCCTCACTCCCATCGGCACATCTGACTATCAGGCCGAGAACCAGCGCCTTGAGTGCGGTATCATGATCTCTTCCAACGCTCTGAAAGAGCTGGGCGAGGACGAGTTCATCAAGATGATGCGCTTTGTTGACTGGCTGTGGTACTCTGACGAGGGCCTGACCCTGACCAAGTGGGGCAAAGAGGGCGAGACCTACACCGTCACCGACGGCACCTACAGCCTGACCCCCGGTTACTACTGCAAAGGCCTGTCCATCGGACAGACCTCCGACGATCAGATCGACCTGCGTGAAGAGCTGGGCTACGCCTGCGGCAACTTCATGTATTCCGGCAACACCGAGCTGCTGACCAGCAACTTCACCGATGATCTGCGTGACTTCTACGACCGTCAGGGCCAGTACCGCAAGCTGCGCCCGCTGGATCCCACCGTTACCTTCGACGAGGATCAGATGGAGATGCTGAACCTGTGGGGCACCCCCATGACCGATACCGTCAACGCTTGGACCTGCAAGTTTGCCATGAATCAGGCCGACATCAACAACGATTGGGATACCTACGTTGCTGAGGTCGAAGCCCAGAACATGCAGAACATCGTTGATATGTACAACGACACCTACAACGCAAACAAGTAATTTGTTTGGAAACTGACTGTCCCTGCGACAGTGATGCAACTGCCGGGGGCAGCCTCACGTAACAACATGGGGCTGCCCCCGGTTTGCTGTTTATGGTACGCAAGTACCGCGCCCCGGTGACGGGGCGCACCGTGTGTGCCCGACACGGCCATGTCGGACCTGCACGGCACTTCCCGTCACATCCCCTTACCCTTATGAAAAGGAGCTGTTCCTTATGAAACGCACCGATTTCAGCGTCGACTGGCTGTTTGCCGCCTGCGCGCCGGATACCGAGCTGCTGCCTTGGAATGCGCAGTTTACCCCCGTCGACCTGCCCCACGATTGGCAGATTCGCCACGCGGACGATCTGTACTGCGATGGCACGCTGTTCTACCGCAAATATTTCTTTGTCACTGATGTGCCCGGCACCCGCCGCATGCTTTGGTTCGGCGGGGCCTACATGGATACGACCGTTTTCGTCAACGGCACCGAAGTCGGCCAATGGAAGTACGGCTACACGTCGTTCTGGTTCGACATCACCGACGCGCTGCATGAGGGCCAGAACGAGGTTCTTGTCCGCTGCAATCTGCGCCACCCCAACTCTCGCTGGTACTCCGGTGCGGGCCTGTACCGCAATGTGGAACTGTGGGAGGCTCCCGACCTCCACTTGATGCCCGATGGACTGTATGTAGCTGCCAAAGAGGGCGACAACGGCGCTTGGACTGTGGCCGTCACTGCCGAGGCGGGTTCCGTCACCGCCGCCAGCGCGGGCCACACGCTGACGCTACATCTGACCGATGACAACGGCAGCCTTCTTGGCACTGCCGCCATCCCTGCCGATGCATGGGCCGCTCTCCCCTCCCCCGATGGCTGGCGCACGGGCAAGGAAACCGCGATTTACAAAGCCTCGCACACCTTCACGCTGCAAGACCCCGCTTTGTGGGACTTGGACGCGCCGAACTTCTACCACATCACGGCAGAGCTAACCAGCGCCGATGGCGTTACCGACACACTAACCACCCGCTTTGGCTGCCGCACCATCGAAGCCACACCCGACTGCGGGCTGCTGGTGAATCACAAGCGCGTTTTGATCAAGGGCGTCTGCATCCACCACGATTTCGGCTGTCTCGGTTCGGCGTTTGAGTACAGCGCCGCCAAGCGTCAGCTTGAAATCCTCAAGTCCATGGGGGTTAACAGCATCCGCACAGGTCACACACCGCCCGCGCCGCAGTTCATGGATCTGGCCGACGAGATGGGCATTTTGATGGATGTCGAGAGCTTCGACTGCTGGCGCAGAGGCAAGAACCCTTACGACTACGGCCGCTTCTTTGACGAGTGGCAGGAAAAGGATGTTGCTGCCTGGATCCGCCGCGACCGCAACCACCCAAGCCTGCTGTTCTGGTGCATCGGCAACGAGATCTACGACACCCACGCGGGTTCCGAGGGCGCGGACACAATGCGGATGCTGCTGGCCGAGGTCGCCGCGCACGACCCTGCGCGCAACGGCATCCCAACGCTCGGTTCCAACTACATGCCGTGGGAAAATACACAGCACTGTGCCGATATCATCAAGGTCGCGGGCTATAATTACGGCGAGCGCCTCTACGCCAGCCACCACGAGAAGCACCCCGACTGGGTCATCTACGGCAGTGAGACGTCGTCCATCGTGCAGAGCCGCGGCATCTACCACTTCCCGCTTTCGCAAAGCCTCCTGTCTGATGACGACCTGCAGTGCTCAAGCCTGGGCAACAGCCGCACAAGTTGGGGCGCGGAGAGCTGGGATGTCTGCCTGCAGAGCGAGCAACGCTGGCCATTCACGCTGGGGCAGTACCTTTGGGCCGGGTGGGATTACATCGGCGAGCCGACACCTTACCACACGCGCAGCAGCTATTTCGGCACGATTGACACGGCAGGCTTCCCGAAGGACGCCTACTACGTTGTGCAGGCCGCGTGGCTCGACCCCAAAACACACCCAATGGTACACCTGTTCCCCTACTGGGACTTCAACGAAGGGCAGCTGATTGACCTCTGCGCTTGCACCAACGCCCACAGCGTAGAACTGTTTGTGAACGGCGAGAGCCTTGGCCGCAAGGTGCTGGACTCCGCCAAGGGCCGTACCGCCAGCTGGCAGGCAGCCTACCGCCCCGGCAGCGTCAAGGTCGTAGCCTACGATGAAAACGGCAAGGTTGTGGCAACCGACGAGCAGGATTCCTTCGATGACAGCGCTATGGTCTGCCTGCAGGCTGACCGCAAGACGATTTCCGGCGATGGCCGTGAGCTTGCGTTTATCACAATCACAACCCGCGACAAGAACGGCAACCCTGTGCGCAACGCGAACGACTGCGTGACGGTCCGCGTAAATGGCGCGGGTGTGCTGGTGGGCCTTGACAACGGCGACAGCGCCGACCCCGACGAGTACCAGACCGACAGCCGCCGCCTTTTCAGCGGCATGCTGCTGGCCGTTGTGGCGGGCAATGGCCGCACCGGCACGATTACCGTGGATGTCACGGCCCCCGGCCTGCGCCCTGCAGTGCTGACGCTGAACGCCGCCCCGTTTGAAGGCCCCGTCCGCCGCCGTCTGCCGCCGCTGACCTTCGGCGGCAGCACGCAGGAAATCCCTGTGCGCAAGCTGACCCTGACCGCCGAGCGCACAGCGCTGGACAAGGAGCACCCCGTAACGCACATCACCGCCGCACGCCGGCCAGCGGCAGCAACCTTCACCGACATCGAGTGGCAGTTGACCGACGACAAGGGTGTACCCGCCGTGAACGCGGCCATGCAGCCAGACGGTGACGTGCTGACGGTGACCGCCCTGGGCGATGGCACACTGCGGGTTCGCGCCCTGGCGCGCAACGGCCACGATGCACCGCAGCTGATCTCCCAATTGGAGTTGTCCATCTCTGGCGTCGGTCAACTGCACAAGAACCCTTATGAATTTATCTCGGCCAGCCGCTTTGATGCGTCCTTCGGCGACATCGGCAACGGCAACGAGCGCGGCGTTTCCACCTCCCGCACGGGCCGCAGCTGGGTGCTGTTCGATGATATCGACTTTGGCCCCGATGGTGCAGATACGGTGGAGCTGCCAATCTTTGCGCTGGACGGAGAACCGACGACCTTCCGCTTCTGGGACGGCGAGCCCTACGCCGAGGGCAGTACAATGATCGGCGAGCGCGTCTACCACAAGCCCAAGCAGTGGAACGTCTACCAGCCCGACACCTTCAAGCTGGACAAGCTCCTGCGCGGCATCGGCAGGTTTGCCGTGGAGCTGAACGTAAAGGTCCACATCAAGGGCTTTATCTTCACCCGTCATTCTCGCGCATGGGATACCCTGGCTGCGGGCGCGTGCGATGCCGTCTATGGCGATTCCTTTACCCGCGACGGGTCGCGTGTGCTGGGCATCGGCAACAATGTCTCGCTGCTGTTTGACCGCATGGACTTTGGCGAGACCGGCTGCTGCGGCATTCGCATTACGGGCCGCAGCCCGTTGCCCGCCAACACGGTGCATCTGATGTTTGCCGCTGCAGACGGCGGTGAGACCGAGCGCCGTGTGGTCGAGTTTGGCCCACAGGCCGATTGGGGCGAGCAAACCTTCACGTTTGAGCCCGTCACGGGGGCGCGGCAGGTCACGTTCCTCTTCCTGCCCGGCACGCAGTTTGACTTTGATTCCTTTACATTTATTTGAGGCAACTACCTATGAACCATGAAATTTATGCGGACCATGCCGCCACCACGCCCATTGAGCCGCTGGCGCTGGAGACCATGTATACCGCATACCAAGAGTACGCGAACCCCGCCGCACTCTACCGCAGCGCCCTGCACACCAAGCAGACCGTGGAAAAAGCACGGCTGACCGTGGCGGAAAATCTGGGCTGCACCCCCGACCATATATTTTTCACCTCCGGCGGCAGCGAGAGCAACACCTGGGCCATCCGTGGCACGGTGCCGCAGGGCGGCCATGTGGTCACAACGCCCATCGAGCACCACTCGGTTCTGAACGCCTGCGCGTCAATCCGGGACGACGGCGGCCGCATGACAACGCTGGAAGTTGACGGGTTCGGCCGCGTTGTACCTGAGAGCTTGACCCGCGCCCTGGCGGCCCACCCCAACCTGGTCAGCTTGCAGTACGCCAACAACGAGGTAGGCGTTGTACAGAACATTCCCGCGCTGGCAGCGCTCTGCCGTGAGGCGGATGTGCTGCTGCACGTTGACGCTGTGCAGGCTGCGGGACACCTGGCCATCCCGCTGGACGGCATCGATTTTCTGTCGGCGTCGGCCCACAAATTCGGCGGGCCGAAGGGCATCGGCTTCTTGTATGTGCGCGAGCCTCGCAAACTGCGCCCGCTGATTTACGGCGGCAGTCAACAGTACGGCCTGCGCCCCGGCACTGAGCCCGCAGCGCTGATTGCGGGCTTGGCCGCAGCGTTCAAGGTCACCTGCGCCGAGCGCCGCCAGCGCACTGCCAAAAAGCGTGCCCTGGCTGAGGAGTTTTGTCAGACGCTGCATGCTGCCCGGCCCGAAGCACGGCTGCACACCCCTGCGGACGGCCTGCCGGGCCTGCTGAGCGTTGGCCTACCCGGCCGCAGCGGCCAGCGGCTGACCTACCAGCTGGATGTAGCAGGGGTCAGTGTCTCCCCCGGCGCAGCGTGCGACAACCGCGGCGTGCAGGAACCCTCCCACGTTTTGATGGCTCTGGGCGGCACTGCGGCCGAGGATGCGCTGTCGACCTTACGTTTCAGCTTCGGCAGTGCGAACCGCCCCGGCGACGGCAAAGAAGCTGCGGAACGGCTGATAAAAATTCTGGAACAACAATAATTTTATTCACACATATAGGAGGTTTTACCATGGCATTTACCAAGTGCTGGCTGGCATACCCGGAGATTAGGGGCTGCCATTGCGACGCGATTTCTCTGCATACCGAGCTGACGGGCGAAACCATCGACCGCGCCAAGGCAGAACTGGCCGAGGGCTTCAAGGGCCTGTACGGCGCAGCGCTGACCGAGGGCGACGACATCACCCTGGCGCTGGACATGGCCCTGGACCCTGAGGGTTACCGCTTGAAGGCCGCCGACGGCCATTGCACCATCGAGGGCGGCAGCGAAGTAGGCGTTTTGTACGGCGTTTTTGCACTGCTGCGCAATCTGCAGACTGCAGGCAAGGCGTGGGCGCAGTTCACCGCCGATGAGGAGAAGGCACCATCCAACCGCCTGCGCATGCTGAACCACTGGGACAACATGGACGGCAGCATTGAGCGCGGCTACTCCGGCGATTCCTTCTTTTTCAAAGATTCCGAAATTCTAATCGATGTACCGCGTTTGACGGCTTACGCCCGTATGCTCGCGTCCGTGGGCATCAACGGCATCACAATCAATAACGTCAACGTCAAGGACGCCGCCAGCTGGCTCATCACCGACCGCTACTTCGGCGCTCTGCAGGAGTATCTGAAAATCTTCACCCCCTACGGCGTCAAGCTGTATCTGAGCATCAACTTTGCCGCCCCGATGGAGCTGGGCGGCATGGACTCCGCCGACCCCTGTGACCCCGCCGTGGCCAAGTGGTGGGCGGATAAGGCTCAGGAGGTCTGGGCAAACCTGCCCGGCCTGGGTGGTTTCCTGGTAAAGGCCGACTCCGAGGGCCGCCCCGGCCCCTTCACCTACGGTCGCAACCAGGCCGACGGTGCAAACATGCTGGCCGATGCCGTGGCCCCCTGCGGCGGTCACATTGTCTGGCGTTGTTTCGTCTACAACTGCCAGCAGGATTGGCGCAATACCAAGATTGACCGCGCCCGCGCAGGCTACGACTATTTTATGCCGCTGGACGGCACCTTCCGCGACAACGTCACGCTGCAAATCAAGAACGGCCCCATGGACTTCCAGGTGCGCGAACCGGTCTCCCCGCTGATTGGCGGCCTGCAGCACACCCACATTGCCGTGGAGTTCCAAATTGCGCAGGAGTACACGGGCCAGCAGCGCCACGTCTGCTACTTGATGCCCTGGTTCCGCCAGATTTTGGACTTCGACATGCACACCCGCCCGAACGGCGACGCCCATGTGCGTGCGCTGATCCAAGGCGCGGGCAACGGAATGGTGGCCGTGACCAACACCGGCAACGATGAAAACTGGACCGGCCACGATCTGGCCGCTGCGAACCTCTACGGATTCGGCCGCTTGAGCTATGACACCACGCTGGACCCCGCCGTGATTGCCGGCGAGTGGCTGCGGCTGACCTTCGGCAACAATGAGCCTGTGGAAAAGACGCTGCACCGCATTTTGATGCAGTCCTGGCCCACCTATGAGAAATACAACGCCCCCCTGGGCGTGGGCTGGATGGTCAACCCCAACTACCACTACGGCCCCAACGTTGACGGTTATGAGTACAGCCGCTGGGGCTGCTACCACCGCGCCTCCTTCGACGGCATTGGCATTGACCGCTCGCCCACGGGCAGCGATTACTGCCACCAGTACGCCCCCGAACTGGCCGAAATGTACGCCAATGTGGAGACCTGCCCCGAAGAGCTGCTGCTCTTCTTCCACCACATGCCGTACAACTATGTGCTCAAGAGCGGCAAAACGATCCTGCAGCACATCTACGACACCCACTTCGAGGGTGCCGAGGACGCCGCGCGGTTCTACGACGAGGTTGTGACGCTGAAGCCTTACCTGGATCCTGCCGTGTACGCCCGCCTGGAGGCACGCTTTGCCCACCAGAAGGAGCACGCCTGTGAGTGGCGCGACGTTATCAACACCTACTTCTACCGCAAAACGGGCATCGGCGATGCCCACGGCCGCAAAATTTACGAATAATTAAAAAGTGCGCCGCCGCGTGGAACTTTCACGCGGCGGCGCTTTTTTATCCGTGGGAGGCCATCTGGCGGTACTCGGTAGGGGTATAGCCTATCTGCGCCTTGAACAGGCGGTTGAAGGTTGCGATCGAGTTGAAGCCCGACCGCATAGCGATCTCGGTGATGGGGATCGTATCGTCCACCAGCAGTGCTTTGGCATAGATGATGCGGCGCGCCACCAGGTAATTGTGGCAGGTCATGCCCGTGTTTTCCTTGAACAGGCGCGAAAAATGGTAGACACTAAACCCCGCGCGGGAGGCCAGATCCTCGACCGAGAGACGCTCGGTGCAGTGGTTGTTGATGTAGGCGCACAACTCTGCAAAGCGGCGCATGTGGTCCTGCTGCTTGGGGTAATCCAGCACCTGCTCGCTGTTCTGGCGGTGCTCATACCGCCCGAAGATCGAGAAAAAGTGCAGCATCAAGGCCATGATCTCGCTCTCACGGCAGACGTTCGTGCTGAAATACTCGCCCTCTATCTGCGCCAGCACCGCAAACAGCTGGTCGGCCAGTTCGGGGTCCTCCTGCCGGGTGACAAGGCGGAAGGGGTAGAACGTGTTGAACAACTCGGCCATATCCTGTATCTGATGAAAGTACGATACGCTGTAGTTCATGATGTATCGCTCCCCCGTTTTGGGTGCGCGAATGCTGTGCAGCTCGCCCGATGCGATAATCAGCACATCATGGGGCTGCAGCGTCACGGTCTTGCCTGCAATCGTAACCGTGTAGGTACCCTCGATGGGGGAGATGATCTCGCCAGGGGCATGCCAGTGCAGTGGGAAATCGGCGTCCTCCATGTTGTGGTAAAAGCGGATCGCCGTTGAAAAGCGGAAATCGACAGTTTCAGTCGTGCCGTCCAGATTCTCTATTTTGCCGGGGCTCACACTGCCGTATTTTTTGAGCAGTTCTACTTCCATAGTTTGTTTTCCTCGTGGCCTGCTGCCGTAAAAAGGTCGTTTCTTTTATTGTATCGCGGTTTTCCGCCCTAGTCAACAGGTACGGGGATGGAGTTTCCCCACTAGAGTTTTATAATAAACGCAAAGCTCCAAAAACAGAGCTTTAGCACAAAAAGTACAAATATTGTCTATGAATGCCACCTCTTCACGAGGAATACCTCTCGCCACCAGCTTTTCCCGCACATCATCATAAACATTGAATGTGCCATCTGCTTTTGGTGTCGATAAGTCACAGAAGATCAATTGCGTTCCCTCATCCGCCGAAGATTCTTCCCAGACCTTGAACGCATTGTCCACGCAGCGATTCACTTTACTCTCTGGCTCATCCGGCAGCATCTCATTCATAAGCCGCTGGTCGAGTGCCAATTTCCGGCCATCGTTTGTAATTTTGAGCATATTATCGAATCTGGGATTTACGTTGCCATTGCGCACGGCCTCGGCACGGTCTGCAAAGGAACTCACCATTTCTTCCTGCGTTTCGCTCGGTTTCAGCACTTCGTTGATGTACTCTGCTTGCGGCACAGGCAGGTTCAGCATATCTGCTGTCTGTACATCTGCGGATTCCTTGAACAGAGAAATCAGTTCCGGCAGATTGAAGAACCGGGCAAAACGTGTTTTCGCACGGTAGCCGGTTCCTTCGGGCTGGACTTCGTCAAGATGTTTTCGGTAATTTTTCTAAATTCATCAGGTTGTCCGCAAGGAAGCCCCTTGTGACCTCATGTCTGCACATATCCTTGAACATCTTTTCAATCGGCTTTTTGGCAGTTTCGGACTGCTTCACGCACACAATAAAGGTGGTTTTACCGATCTGCACCGAATAACTCGAATTCTGATTTTCCATTGAATTTCTCCTTTTATCGTCATTTTCTGAATTTGGCTGGCAGACTGGCAACTGTGGGTGTACCATGATTTTCTTGCCAGCCAAAATTTTCTGCCGGTCAAATGGTTTATTCCATCCAAAAGACCTTTTTGCGGCCTTTCACGATCTTGCTTTTCAGGGCATCGCCCAGTTCACGCTTGGCATCCCGGACGGTTCTGCCGGGGATGCCCCTTTCCAGCGCCGCCTTGTCGATGTCCTCGCTGAGCACCTGCTTTCCTCCGGCAAGCAGGGTGCAGATCAGGTCTTTGGCTTGCTGGGTCTTGGTTTCACGTTGCGGTTCGATGCCGGACAGCATCTCGTCTGCGGTAATGTCGTACTCGCCGACCCAGCGGAAACCGCCCTCGTCCCCCAGAGAAAACGCCAGCGACACGCCCGGCGGGGCAAGGGAGCTTTTTTCATGGGTCAGGATAAAGGAATCCGTATCACTAGAGCCGCCTGCGATAACCAGCTTTTTATCCGTCTTGACATTCTTGAAGGCCTCAACCAGATATCGAATCCCCTTTTCTGGCACCAGACGACCGAGGAACAATATGTAGGAATCTTTCTCCAATCCAAAATGATCCGTGATCAGCTTTGCTTCCCGAACCTCTGGCCGATTGACACCATTAGGGATAAAATGTGTCTCCCTTCCGTAGGTCTCCAAGAAATACTTCTGCACGTCTTTGCTTAGAACAATGATCTCGTCCGCATATTTCACAGCATTCTTTTCGCCGCCACGAATGAACTTGGATGCAACGCTTCCGCGCCACTTCTCGCGATCCCAGTCCAAACCGGCCGATGTCAAGTCTTGGACAACATTTTTCACAAATAAAATTGAAAAAACGCAAAAAAAAATAAGCCCTACAAGGCTTTCAGTCGATATCAAACCGATCTGAGCCTTGTAGGGCTTAACAGTTTACTCTATATGTTTTTTCTTAGACCGCCTGCAGCGGGGTGTTTTCCATCACTTTCTTAAATTCCTCTACTGTCATTCCAGCATCTTCCGCTGCTTCTTCAATTGTCACACGGCCTTTTCTCACCTGTTTAACCAGCATCCGCATCTCGCCAATGTTGATACCTTCGGCCTTTACGCCCTGACTAAGGTTGCACATAACAAGCACCTCTCTTTCCAGTTCTTCGTTCATTGCAACACCAAATTCTTCTTCAAGAATTTTCTTTTTCTCTGTAGCTGCTCTGGATGAAGAGAGCAACACATCCATAAATTTCACAATACCTGTATAGTTTTCTGTGCCCGGTTCTCCCAGACAAATCGTTACAACACTCATTAAATCGTAGTTTTCCGATTTTTCAACAGCGTTTCCAATCAACTGCTCTGGTCGGATAGAATAACGAATCAGAGTGTTTTGGAACTCCTTGGTTGGGTGTGTACAAACCCAGATAGAGTACACTTTTCGGATTTTCCCATACTCCGAGTTCGTGAATATCGGACCATGCTGTGCGGAGATCATCCTGCTGCAATAATAGATTGCTCGCTTTGTCAACGGGTATCCCGGATTAAAAGCAGTCTGCGCTTCCACATTGATAATAAGACGTATCACATCTTTCCGTGCAGTAGAACCTTCTAATGCTGGTGCAATTGCATCGAACCGAACATCATAATTGACGGTTCCTTCCGTCAACGTAGAATCCTCATTATTGCTTCCGACAATTACGTCAGAAGTTTTTTGGGGTCTGTTTGTATCATCAACATGAACGCCAACCGTGCCCACTTCCGGCGTTCCTTCAATATACTTCTCTGCAATTTCGTCTACGGAACAGGCACTGTACTCATTCACACAGTTCTTCATAATCTGTGCCAGAATCTGTTTGTTGGCAAGCAGCTTCTTGGCAGCCTTATCATAACTCGAATCATATTCCGTCTGCGTTATCGCATGAGCAAGCTGATTTTCCATCGGCATTCACTTCCTTACAGCAGATTCAAGAGGAGAGTATACTTCCCCTATTGTGCTTTCATCTTACCATAAAACACTTTGCATATCAAGCTGACAGATGTAAACTTTTCAGCATAGATTTGTCCATATTGCCCGCTCTGGTTTAAATTCAATTCAGCATAATATTTCAATAGAGCAACACCTATATTCAAGATTCTTCCCGCCTTGGCTACCATTCCCGTTCATCTTTTTCAAGTGAAATGATAACTGCGTTTTTCTCAGCTTCATATCTCCCCTTAAACTGATAATCCTTTCCTACGGCTAGTTCATTTGCCTCCAGCAACGCCTGAATGAACTGTATTCCGTTAATCATCATTCGGCACTGCCCATCGGTCAACAGCCTGTCTGGAACCTTAAAGGACATGGGATGTTCAGCGGTGCACGGAGTAATCGCAATAGACTTCCGATCTTTCCTCTGTAAAACACAAATATAGGTCGGACTCCCAAGGACACGAATAACATCCTTTCCCACATTCATTCTTCGGCTTTCTGCCGGAATCGTCACCATCAGATTCATAATTCGTCCAGAACTCATGTCAGCATTCCTTTCTCAACAACCTCACTGCCCGGTCGTTGTACATTTTCAGGCTGTTCCGACAAATCTGGTAAAGGTATATTTTCAGATTCTTCACATTGCGGCATCGGTACTGAAATAGTATCTGTTTTCTGTTCAGGCTCATCCAATACAGCAGATCCCTGATACCCAATAAAATCCTCGAACAGATTCATCTGATGACCAGCGATGTAATCATTATAAGATTTCCCGATCCGATCCTTATAGACATCTGGGAAGAACTTTATCTGTTTTTTCTTCATTTCGCCAGTAAGCGGGTCCGTATATTCCTGTGGCTTCGGTGTGAACATGATTGCTTCTTCCAAATCGAACAACATACAAAGGCCCTGATCAGAATTAGCCACCCGTCCAAGCACTTTATAGCGGCATTCTCGGTTCCAGTTCATGAGCTTGAAGATATTTTCCACAAATTCCAAAGAGGTAATATCCTTATTCACCCAGTTTTCGTCCTTCTGCCGTGCCCATTCAACAGATGCGCTGTCCTCTTCTGGGCACATAATCAGCGCAAGCCGCTTCTTGTTTGGGTGCAGAATCGGAAGAACATACTTGATTCCTTCAAAAAGCCGGATGCAGGCCATATTAAATTTCATAACGCCATACTTTATGCTCACTGCTGGCTTATTCAGCATGGAAAATTGTGTACGCGGCGGCAGCTCATAACCATCAAATTTTTCGTACTCCAGTTCTCTTTTATGTTCTTTTCGTATCTGTGTCAACTCACGAATCAAGGAGATTTCCCGAACGCTCAGTTCCTGCGCCCTGCTTTTTTCTTCCATTTCACAAATCCTCCTACATCGACATTAAAAGGTCATCCAGTTCACGCTGAACTTCATTTCTGCTCGGAATCGCGCCAATCATGGGATTTTCTACGACTTGACCGAATTTCATCACATCACTGGCCGCAATGCTCTGAATCCACTTGCTCCGATACAGCCGACATTTCAGATCTATCGAACAACCTTCAATCTGTTCATACTGATTTTTACCAATCAAAATCCGGGACTCATCCAATTCAAAAATTAGGAACTTTGCATTTTCCTTTCCACGGCAGATACCACGACACTGGTAACGACAACTCCATTTCCAGTTCATTGCTTCAAATATCACCTCTGAAAACGCCCTGGATGAAAAACTGCTGCAAATCTTATCCTTATTTTCCCAATGTATTGCTGTTGAAGCGTCACGCTTACTTTTTCGCAGGATCACGACTTGCAGAATCGGATGATAGAGCAGTTCCACATGCTCGCAGTCGTCCAAGCGGGTATGACACGCTTTGCTGAAACGGATTCCATTTTTTGAGATTGTTATGACCGGGCTGCTCTGGTTGATAAAGCAAGTACCTGAAACCGTCAGATAATCAGATAACAATGCCATATCCGTCTTCTTTCCAGACCTCATTTCCGTCATATCGTTCAGTTCGACCACTTCTTCCGGCAGATAGGCATTCAGGCAAAGGCTGCGGATGCTTTCGGCATTGATGCCACTCCAGTTCGGATGGATGCCCACGAATCCTTTCAATGCTCCCTGCTGGATTACTACAATATCCTGCACCCCGCACTTCTTTTTGCTGGACGCCACAAGATGTGCAGCCCGTGCAATTTCCGGCGAAACAATCGCTTCGTGATGTTCTGGAACGTAGGCAGAGCAGCGATTTCCGTTATTCTTTGTGACCTTGCCCAACTTGTAGTCCACCACAATGCTCTTCCGGGCTTCCAGATCACCCCAGCGACGTTCGTTTTTCATGATGTTAGCCACCATCATGCCATTCCACTCCTGCCTGCCGCGCAGGGTGCTGCGCTTCTTCTGTGTCAGGATCATTGCAATCTGTTCGTAATCATAGCCCTGAATAAATGCCAGGAAGATAAAACGTACCGTCTTTGCTTCTTCCGGCTCAATCACAAGTTGTCCATCCTTCGTATGCCGATACCCCATCAGGTCAGCCACCGGGTACTGACCTGTCATAATACGCTGGTCATACGAAAGGATCATGCGGCGGCTCTTATTGCCCGATTCCCAGTCTGCCAAAAGAGCCTGAATGTCAAGGCTGTATTGACTGCTTGGATTCAGCGTGTAGATGTTTTCAGTTTCAAAGTACACGCCAATGGGATGTGCCGGGTGCATGGTTTTCAGGGCCGCGATCTGCGTCATGCAATCTGAAAAATTCCGAGCAAAACGTGAAATGCTGGCACAGATAATCAAATCCATTTTCTGGTCTTTGGCATCTCGCATCATTCGCTTAAACGCATCCCGCTTCCGCAGTGAAGTACCCGATTTTCCTTCATCGCTGTAAATGTCCTGCAAATTCCAGTTTTCCGTTTCTGCAATCTTTTTGGTGTAATATAGAGTCTGGTTTTCAATGGAAGATATCTGTTCTTCGCTAGAGGTGCTGACACGGGCATAAACCGCTACACGCTTCAGGTCACTGTCGTAAATCGACGGTGTCGGTTTCGCCGGACGAAAGTAGTCTTTTGCCGTTTTCTGGCCCTGTTCTGCCTGCTTATGGATTCTGTCACGAATCTCTGCTTTTCGCCTTTCAGATTCCAGATGTCGGCTCTGCCAATCCGCTCCACTCGGCAGCACTTCAAGGTTTTCTACCGAAATACACTCTACGTCTTTTGGATTATACTGTCCATCCACGTTCATTTTTCTTCAGCCTTTGTCATTTCATGTTCCAGTCGGATTCTCCACTCAAGATAATCTTTCCTTCGGATCGATGTATATTTTTCGGCCAATTCTTTCAGGCTCTGCCGTTGGTTATCAACATTGAGAATCGTGTCAATTCTCTGGTCGTTATCATCCGTAACAACGTCCACTCGCATCGGCATGTCAAACAGATATTGCAGCAAAAAACAGAAATCACAGGTGTTCGCTGCAAGATAGGCCCTTGTCTGCGAGAAAATCAGATTTACGGAACCATTTTTGCAATCTTTGAGCAGATGCACCATTTCCGGGCGTTTGTAAATTTCCTTATTCCCTGTAATGTCGATGTAAACACCAACCAGCCTTTTATCTGCATCATCTCTGAACTTTTCAGCATAGTAGGAACTGTGATAGGCTACTGCTGCATCCTTAGAGCGTTCCCACAGTTTTGCAAGTTTCACATAGCCGCCAACCTTATACTTGCGATTCATTCATAGCACCTTCTTCCGGCTGAACGCTCCAATACCATTTCCGCTTTTTCTGATAGCAGTGGATTCCCATTTCTGTTTTTACCATCCGTGCAACTCGTTTGCTGACCCCCTCATTGTCCAGACGGCAATAAATTTCATTCGCACTCATATCGCCTTTTTCAAGAAAATGCTTAATCCAGTAGGCAGCTTTCTGTTGCTCTGTATCAAATTTAGGTCCGGCGTCCGGCTGTTGTTTTTCAAAAAACTGCGGCCTGCATTCCAGCCATCGAAAGCCCTTGTCGGCAGAAATGGAAAAGCGGATGTCTTCTGCCGTAGGCGCAAGACTGTTTTTGATTTGATGTACGATTCTTATATCAGGATTCTCGGTATCTCGCTCCACCTGCAGGACGCTTCGTGCTGCTGCCACAACATCAATACTGCCAAGACTGCGGTACAACCCTTTGGAGCCTTCTTTTTTGTTGAGGTGTCCAATCAGAACGATAGCGCAGTCGTAACCAGCAGCCCACATTCCAAGGCGGCGCATGAGTTTCCGCGCTCTGCCTGCGATTTGCAAATCCGAATCGCTGCCAAGATAAGCCTGAATCGGATCAATCACGACCAATCGAGGCCGAAATTCAATGATTGCCTGACGGATGCGCTCATCATCCAATGTAAGGCCGTTATAAACCTCTTCATTGATGAAGGCAATCTTCCGGCAGTCTGCTCCGTAGCGTTCCAGCCGGGGCTTTATCGTGTCTGAAACGCCATCCTCTGAGCACTGATAAATCACTTTTTGCGGCGCACCAATTTTGCATCCGTCCGGGGTCTTACCTCCTGTTGAAAGTTCCGCAATCAGATTCATCATCATGGTAGATTTTCCATCGCCGGGATCACCCTGCAGAAGTGTGATTTTCCCGATTGCAATAAAGGGATACCACAGCCACCGTACATCTGTTGACTGAACTTCGCTATACAGTGTCAGCAACCGTTCCATTTTGTTTTCCCCACTTTATTTTCGCAGCTTGATTTCATGCTTTTATTATACGCTTATCAGATGATTTTTTCTGTGAACCAGCAGTTCACTTGTTGCTCAAAATGTGAACTGCTGGTTCACATTTTGGCCTCAGAAGCCATCTCCGCTAGAGGGAAAAAATAAGAATTCTGACTTCTATGCAAATTGCCTCTTTGGTTCCTCTTGATTCATTTCTCCATAAGTCAAATAATTAAAGTATCTTATGCGGGCATTTGAAAGGAAGATCACTATATGTCCGTAAATCGTACTTCTCTAGGAAAACGAATCAGCTTCTACCGTTCAAAATCGAATCTGACGCAAGAAGTTCTTGCCGCAAAAGTCAACTGCAGTCGTGAATACATTGTCCAAATCGAAAATGGCACAAAGGTTCCAAGCCTTTCTGTTCTTGTCAAAATTGCCAACACGTTATCCGTTTCCGCGGATGAGCTTTTGCTCGACTGTCTTGAACATTCTTCTTCCTATGCAAACTCCGAATTTCACCGCTTGCTGCTGGACTGTAATGAAACTGAACAGACTGTCATTATTCGCATGGCAAAAGAATTAAAGGCCACTCTTGTCAGCTTTGGGATTTAACATCCATCCGTATTAAAATCACAAAATAAAAAAAGCCCGCATAAGCTGCAGACGCACCCTCGAATCCTTCTGGGTGCTGTCTGTGGTTTATGCGAGCCTTCGTTTGTGGTAGCTGAAACTCGATATCCACCTTAGATCAAGAAGTCGCTGCAACCACTTTTCTGCATAGCTGCTCGGTAGCTAGTTAGACCTTTTCAATCTGTAACCTTTCCATTCCTACGGAATGAAACACCCGCCTAATCGAGAAGATTTACATCCTCTCACCTAGACGGGTGTTACCTTTTGTTTACTTTTCCATCAGCGTACAGCTTTAATAATAAAGCCAGCGCATACCATCCCAATATGGCTGAACTTCTCCTCTGGATTCATGTTGCTCATCAAAAAGGTCAAATGCAATTAGCCTAGCCGTATGAAAATCATCAATTCTACGATTATTATATCGAAACACACTTTGTCCTCCATAGAGAACACCCCAACCTGCTCCAAACTTACTTTTCATAATCGTTATATTTTCGCCTTTATACCGTAGCACATATTTTCCTTGCGCGCGTTCCTGCCATTCTCTGCGCATAAAATTTTTCTTGCGATTCAAGCGATTTTTTAGTTCTCTCTCAGACTTTTGAGGGTTGATATAGTCGTCCGTCATGTGTTCTGCGCATACGCATCCCACACGCAGTTCGCCATTAAAATCAGAATGCTGTAAAATGTGAACGTAGCGTATTTTCTCCTGTCCACACATTTCGCACTGTTCGTATTCTACGTCATCGCCAAATTCTAAATCCTCACCCAAATCTTCTATTCCTATTTCTTTCCATCCTTTATGCGGAATCCCTTCTCGTTCCCATCTTGCCAATTTTGCTCACCATCCTATTGTTATTCTCCAAGCATTTATTCATGCAGTTCCAATGGCAGACCATCTGGATCAAAGAAAAATGTCATCTTCTTTTGGGTGTAGCTGTCCAATCGAATCGGTTCGCATCCTATCCCCATCTGCTCCAGTTCTGCTACAGTGGCTTCCACATCATCCACCCGGAACGCCAAATGCCGCAGTCCGCAGGCTTCCGGTCGATTCACGCGCTTAGGTGGGTTCGGCTCTGCGAAGATCTCCAGCTCAATCGCATCAGCACCCTCACCAACACGCAAATCCAGTTTCCAGTCATTCCGTTCTTCACGGAAGTTTTCTCGTACAATCTCAAATCCCAGCTTATTCACATAGAAGTCTTTCGATTTCTCATAATCTGAAACGATGATTGCCACATGATGAATCGCTGCTAATTTCATTTTCTAGGTTTCACCTCTCCTTATATGTACCATACTTGCCGAATCGTTGCTGCTGCCAGTTCCAAAAATACCACCACACTGCCGACCACCTGCGGAATCATAAAAATCACAAATCCACCAATCAGCATTTGAAGTGCTTCTATCCCCTGCGATTGTTTCATCAGGAACGAAAGCACTGCTGTTGCCAGCAGCACACTGCCCAGCAGATAGAATATCCATGCCGAACAGCAATGAAGGAACGTCACGAACCATTTCAGTAGCCATACTACGACGAGTAGCGGCAGGATCAATAAGGTCAATATCAGTTTTGCCAGCTTTCGGGTTATACTCATTTCGTCCTTCTCCTTCCGGTTGGTCTGTTGCCCATATTATAACATACTCTTTGATGTTGTATCATGGGCAACTTCGTCTTTTTGAAATTCATTCTGTGTGTAATGCTCTCACGGCATCCTGTATACTCTGCTCATATTTAAACCGTACTACGATACGCCCACCCTCATGCACATAAACATTTTCAATGAAGGCTGACACCATGCTTGCCGTAAGTCTCGTACCGTGCAGAAAATTTTCTGCCTGTTCTGCTGCTGCCCGCACCGTCCCTGGAACAACGCTCTTGACAGATTCTTCCGCTTTGAATTGTTCGATTTTGTCCTGCACTTCTGTAATCTTCCTATCGCATTCCAGTTTTTTGCTCTTATAATTGTCCAGAGAGAGCGTTCCTGCCGCGTACTCCTCATACATCCGCATCTTCTCACCTTTCAGATTTTTCAGTTCCTGCTCCATCAAAGTTTTTCGGCGGCTTGCCTTTCTACTGGCTTCTTTTAAGCTCTGTTCTTCCTTTTTAATATCACTATAGAGTGAGTCCAATAGAGAAAGTTCTTTTTTTAATGCCTGAAACACTGCATTTTCAATATCACTGGCCTGATATATTTCCGATGGACATTGGGTCTGACCGATAAGTTCCATTCCCTCTCTGCACCAGAATATGGGAGAAGCCTGTTTGTAATCATATCCCATAGCTCGTCTGCAATTGCCGCATCGAATTTTTCCTTTGAGTGGGAAATCCACGCTGCCCATCACCACTTTATGGCTGCTACTTCTTATGACAAACTGCGCTTTTTCAAATTCTTCCCGGCTGACGATAGCTTCATGGGTTCCTTCCGTAATGTATTGTTGCCCTTTTGGAACAACGCGAATGATTTTCTTGCCGGAAATCAACCTTTGACTTTTTCCAAGAACCATCGCTCCGGTGTACACATACGCCGTGAGAATCTTCCAGACGCGAGTGCTGTCCCAAAGTATCACAGGGGCAATCGTGTAAGTCGTTTCTTTTCCATACGCCTTATGCTCCCGGTTATAAACACTCGGCACAGGAGCATTTTCATCATTCAATGCCATCGCTATTTCTCGCGTTCCCAATCCCAGAATCGCAAGGTCAAAAATGCGACGGACAATTTTTGCCGCTGGAGGGTCAATGATATATGATCCTTTTTTATTCGGGTCGAACTGATAACCAAACGGTGCAGCAGACGCTGTAGAAATACCCTTGCGCCACTTCACTCGATTGGCTGTCCGAAGTTTCTTTCCTGCATCTCGGCAGTACATGGTGTTTACCAGGTTGCTGACAATCAAATCCATCCCCAAGGTTGTACCATTATAATTGCTGCTGTCATAGTTGTCATTGATGGAGATGAGCCTGACACCCAGTAGTGGAAAAATCTGCTCCATGTATTCGCCCACACCAATGTAATCGCGTCCAAAACGAGACAGGTCTTTTACGATAATGGTATCAATCTCGCCACTGCGCACACCATCCATCATTTTCTGAAAGCCCGGTCTGTCGAAATTGCTGCCTGTGTAACCATCATCCACAAAATCCATCACAGGCAGATTTTGCAGACTCTCTTTGTGGGAAATATACCGCTGGATCAGTTCTTTCTGGTTTTCGATGCTGTTGCTCTTGTCTTTTCCATCTTTACCCAAATCACCGTCTGCCCTTGAAATGCGCTGATACGTTGCAATCATTTTCCCGCACTCTCCTTTCCAAAGTCTGCTAACACATCTTGAAATCCAAATACAATGCGAATCCGCTTATCTGCACTCACTTCGATTCTCTGCACGAGGGATTTTACCAGCTGAGCATCAAATCCAAAGTCATCCAGATGCGCTTCCAAGTTGGAAGTCATATTCAGATATTCTCTGATCTGTTGTTCTACTTCCATCTTTTTTGCTTCTGCTCTCTGCAGTGCTGTCCGCAGGCTATCATACTGTCTGGAATACTCTTCCCGGATCTGTTGATATTCTTCGGAATCCACCGCGCCTGCCACATAATCTGCATAAAGCTGTTCTCTTTTCTTTGCCATCTGGCCAACTTTATCCGTCAGGCTCATAATCTCACTTTTTGCACGGTAGACAGGATTCTGCATATCTTCGATTTTTCGCAGCTCTTCCAGAACTTTGCGCTTATCACTAAGCCGAACAATAAACAGATGCAGCTGATCCATTACCAGAGCTTTCAACAACTTTTCCGTAATCTGGTGTCCGATGCACTTATCATCCGCCTGCCTTGCTCTGCAAATATAGTAGCAAACCTTTTTACTTTCTTCTGCTCCATGCGGAAGCCTATCAAAATCCATCGGTCTGCCACAGTCTGCACAGAATACCATTCCGGCAAGGTCATTCTGATACTCCGTGCGAATCTGTTCTGTTTCTGCTCTTACTGTTTTGAATACTTTCTGATTCTTCGCCAGAATATCCTGCACCTTTTCAAAATCATCCCTTCAATATATTCCGAACACATCAGTGAAACGCTTACTTTGAATTTTCCTTTTCTAGCCGGAACAATATATATCCCATCAAACTCGGTATCATCTTTATGTGGCAACTGATTGCATTCAGCAAATATTGAGTTATCTCGTATAGATATTGATTCAAACACAGAAGAATTGGAGTTGTTAAAAATTGCCGGGTCTATAATCGGCAAGCTTCGAGCTGAGTAGAATGGCTGCATTCCGTCCATACTATTTTTCAACAAGCCATATACTGGATTTAAGTCGCTCATAAAATGTTCCTCTGCCTTTTCAATAGGATTCGGTGGAAGTTTTGGTGCTTTCGGCTCCTTCATTTTTTCGATATCATCAATGTCATATACAAAAATATCTTTTGGAAATACGATTGAGATTCTAATGTCGGTTGCTTTCGCTGTTCCCTTATTAAGCACTCTTAGCTTGAGCGCAACACCACCGTTTGTTATTGTCTTATATACACTCATCTTGTGTGCATAATCATTTATTTCTTCTTCAGACGGTAGTGCTGCATTGTAAGCCTGCAAGTCCTTTTCTTTTACATACTTTTTTAAATGTGATTCAACGCAACTTAAATCAAGTGGTTCATACTTGTTTTTGTAGCATTCTCCATCATTATGATATAACTGGATCTTGATTGCATTATCTGAGCTATCAATAAGCAATTTTCCATGTGTTTTAAGACCTTTTCCGTCCACTTCTTCATCATCCTGTTGATCCAGCACAACTGCGGCCATCAACTCAGGAACCCGCTTTACAATCTGTGATTTCAACTCAGCATTTTCCTGCTCAAGTTCTCTTATCTTTTTATTCAAACTGAGAATTTCTGCATGACTTGCTTCAATATCAAAGGCATCTCCTCTTATCCACCCTGGACGCTTTTTTCGATCCATTTGCTGATGTAAAGATTCTGAAACCTCTCTAGCAAGTTCGTCAATATTAGTCCACCACTGTACCGTTCGTCCTTTTTTAGCTTCTGTCTTGAAATCAGCCAGCTTTTTTATACTTTCTGGATCTTTTTCTATAAATTCCGGCTTAATTGCCACATCATCATCAATTATGAATACCAGAACAGGAATTTTCTTCTCTCTCGCATAGCGAAATTCCTTTTCCGTATAGCTAATTCCAGCATCCGATCCAGATTCTATTACAGAGCCATATCGCTGTCCCAAAATCAAAACATAATAATCCGAACTATCAATCGTCTCTTGTATGATTTCCCACTGTTCTTCGTCAGCAGCGTTAAACATCTCCATACCAACTGGGAAATGCATCATCGATAGGATGGCATCCCTTACTTTGCTACGGGCTTCTATCAAATCTTTATACGTTGACGAAATAAAAATCTGGTATTTCTTTTCCATGTTATATCACTTCCTTACAAGCTAGTGGTTCATTCCATAACCCATCAATTATTGTAGCGCATATAATTCTACTAATTCCTGAAGAATCTGTTCTTTCGTTCGTCCCACAAGCCCCAACTGTTTAACATCAACCGTTTCATTTTCCATTCGATCAACAAACTTCTGCATATCCTCATACACACCACTAGGAGTGACAATCTTAACCGTAGGGTCAAGCAGTTCAGTCAAACGAAAAACATCATTTTTATGTTTCTTAATGTTTTTACTATCAACGTGTTCTCCGGCTGCTTTGCGATCCGTCAAATCCATCCATGCTTTCGCCTTGAACGGAATCAAATATGCAGCGTCCAAAACCGTTACTCCATCAACAGTCACTTTCCCCTGCTTCAAGAACTCATAGTAATCATCATCCAAAAGGATTGCAGACAAGCTCGATATATCCTCATCCATTGGCAGCGGTGTCAATACTGCATCATCTGGAAGTTGAATTGCATCCAGTTTTCTAGTGAACAGTTCGATCATTGCTGGATAACGGTTTGAAGTCGGGTGACTGAACCGATAAAACTGCGGCATACCAGAGCTTTTATTACGATGTTCGTATCCAGCCTGTTTTACATAGTCCCAGAATTTTCTTCCAAAAGCCGCATCCACGGCTTCAATAATTAGAACAAGGTCAATGTCTTTTGTTGCACGGAAGTCTAAGCCTTCTTCTGTCATCAAGATGTCACACGCAGTTCCACCGATAATTGCATACTGGCTTTCGTTACCCTTGAACCATTCCTTAAAGCTTTCAATCCCTGTTACCATCTATCTTCCTCCACAGATTATTTAACATTTCTTCTACTGCTTCTTCTACCCGTTCATCTGCATCTTCCCTGAGCGATAATGCCAGAGAAAGTCCATCGACCATTTTTCCCTTCGATAATTTTCGTGGGTCATATCTCCACATTTCAACAGCCACCTGTGAATTTGAGTCCTGTAAATCCTTGGTCATACAGTCATTCCACTGAGATATTTTTTCTGAAGCATAGCACCGAACACTAGGCGCATTGAGCATCGAATACTCCGCCAATGCGAAATATCCGCTCTCCAACAATTCACTCTTTACTTCCTCGCATGGAACATAGACCGTCCTTTTCACAGGATTGAGCAGAACTTTCTCTGCTTTGTAAAATAACTCTTTGGCAGAGTTTTCCGAAAGCAGTATCTTCTGCACTCCATTTTTTCTTGATCGCAGAAATCCCATTCCTTCAAGTTGTTTAGAAGCTCTGGAAATAGACGTTGGTGTCAAATCCAAATCTTTTGCAGCTTGACTTGTAGACAGCTCCTTTGCTCCCTCATAAATATAGTAAAGCAACAGCATCTGCGCCGATGGCAAGATTTCTTCTCTGTCACTCTTTTCTGCATCACAGCGTTCCTGCAAATATGCTGCCATAAAGGGCAGATAAATTTGCTTTCCATCCACAATAAATGCTATTTTCTCTCGAAGCAAATACTCTTTCTGCCGTGCAGTGATCTGTTCCAATACTAAAATCACCGGACAATCCGCAACCTTTTTCACACGTTCCAGATGCTTTTTTAATGTTTCCACCTGCTCCAATTCGGTTTTAGGATACAAAAAAACAGCTTTTTGACCACTCAGAGATACTTTCTGTGAATCATACCTTGTACTGATGAAGTTTGGCAAATGCTCTAAAGCTTTATTTTCATATAGCACTTCAATTCCTAAAACTCGCTTAAGGTATTCCACTCTATCGCCTCCATTCACAACTCTTTTTCTGTATTATAACTCATTTTAAGTTAAGATACAATATAAAAGTTATGATCATCCAAATCCAGCTATTGAAACACCAATATTTTCCAAACAATTTTGCTTTCATTTCACTTCTTGATACCCCTCCCTTACCGTGCTATACTATTATCAAATCAAATATTGAGGGAGTGCATTGTTATGAGCAAAAAGCTTGTTGCCTATTTTTCTGCCAGCGGCATTACCGCAAAAGTTGCCGAAGATTTAGCAAATGCCATCGGTGCAGACATTTTTGAAATCCGTCCCAAAGTCCCTTACACAAAAGCCGATCTGAACTGGATGGATAAGAAATCCCGCAGCACCATCGAAATGAGCGATCCTACCTCTCGCCCTGCCATCGCTGCCAAGCGTGATAACATGGACGAATACGACACCATCTTTGTCGGATTCCCTATCTGGTGGTATATTGCTCCGACGATTATCAATACGTTTCTGGAAAGCTATGATTTGAAAGGTAAAACAATCATCCCCTTTGCCACATCTGGCGGCAGCGACATGGGTAAGACCAATGAAAAACTTGCGCCGAGCTGCCCCGGTGCAAAACTGCTGCATGGTAAGGTATTCAATTCCTATTCCAGCAAAGCCGACTTGTCCGCATGGGTAGAAACCCTCAGCCTCTAATAGACACATTCCTGCGGAATGAAACACCCGCCTGGTCGAGAAGATTTCCTGAATCCTCTCACCCAGACGGGTATTCTTTTTCTTATGCCACTTCTTCCATCCAATTACGCGCCATACTTTTCCAACGCTCTCCGAATCACATCCTCACAGTTGAACTCTATTTTCATCGTTTGGTCGTCATACAGATAAACCATGCTCACAAAAGCATCCACACATTCTTTTGTCAGCCCGCCGATGTATGTTTTCTCACTGGCCTGTTTTGTCAGAGCGCGGATTTCTTCATCCAGTTCATCGGCACACTCCTGTTCTTCCTTTTCTGTCCGTATGCTATCCTGCAATACAGCCAGTTTTTCCGAAAGAGCCTTTTTCTTTTCTATGTACGCATCTCGCAGCAGCACACCGTCCGCATACAATTCATATAGTTTGATTTGCTCTACCCGAATGACTTCTGCTTGCTTTTCCAAGTCCTCAATGTCCACGCAGCGCACCGTGATAGACTGCTTTTCCTGCATTCCCTGATTTACCACATCCAGCGCATAGAATACTGTTTTTATCGCACGAGCCACTTTTGCATTCACCGAATATTCTCTGTAATAGCCGCCGTAGCATTTAGAGAACTTTCCGGCTGACCGTTTATAGCCGCAATAGAAAACCATTTCCCCATATTGCCTTTCGTGGCGAAGCTGCCGATTACAGTTTCCGCAGCAGATTTTTCCTTTTAACGCAAAATCATCACCCACCTTATACTGAATCGGAGTCACGTTACGGATTGCTTTCTGTGCCTGGTAGTATTCATCTTTTGTCACGATGGCCGCATGAGCGTTTTCTGCGATGATCCACTTATCCTCCGGGAGCGTCCGAACAGAGGTAGTATTCACATCAATTTTCTTTCTTCTCCCCATAACCAACGCACCAGTGTATTCATACCGTCTAAGGATTCTCCACACGATTGCCGCGTTCCATAACATTTCACTGTCCGGGGCAATAATAGGATTGCTGCCCATCAGCAGATTCTTTCGTTTCGCATACAATCCCGGCGTAGGAAGATTTAATTCGTTCATGCCGTAGGCGATCTGCGTTGTATTGCGGCCGGACAATGCTAATTCAAATACTTTTTTCACGCAGGGTGCTGCCTCCGGGTCAATCTCCCACCGCTGCCCACCTTTCTTGTTCCACACATATCCAAAAGGGACATTCGTGCAGGTGGCTTTCCCGTTCTTCCAGTTCGTTTCCAGAGCAGCCCGAATCTTTTTCGCAATATCCCGGCTATACATATTATTCACCAGATTGCTGACCGCCACTTCGATTCCCGGTGTTCCGTTGTTCAGTTTCATGCTGTCAAAGGAATTATTCACAGCAATAAACCGAACTCCCATCAACGGAAAAATCTGTTCAATGTAATCGCCAACACCGATATAGTCACGACCAAGGCGGGATAAATCCTTTACCACGATGACTTTTATATCGCCCTGCTTCAAATCCACGATCATTTTCTGAAAAGCCGGACGATTAAAATTTGTTCCAGTATAGCCATCATCTACATATTCTACAATCTCGCCAAATAAATCTTCCTGCTTCCCAATGTAATCGTGGAGCAGCATCCGTTGGTTCTCAATGCTGTTACTTTCATCCTTGCTGCCCTTTTTCAAATCTCCGTCTGCCAATGATAAGCGGAGATAGATTGCAATTTTATCATTCATTCTGAACCTCCGACATGATTGCAAGCACTTCCTGATAGGGGTCGCTACACTTAAATTCGACCTCCACAGAATTGTCCATTCCTACATAGATTCTCTTGATAAGTTCATGCACCAGTTCTTCATCAAATTCATTTTGATTCAGAATCCCGCGCATCCGCTCCATCTGTGCATCGCAGATTTTGATTCTCTTTTCCAGCTCCAATGCGCGCTGACGCTGCTTTTGCAGTTCATGTTCCAACCGCTGCTTTTCTGCTATGTAGTGTTCCTTTAGCTGACTGTATTCATCTTCGTCCAGAATTTCAGCTTTATAGTCCTCATATAAGCGCAACCGCCGTTCTTCAGCTTCCTGAATCCGAAACAGGATAGAGTTTTCTTTCATCTTGATGGAACGGGCTGAATCCAGATTGCTGCCGCGCATCATGTCTTTTACCAGCTTTTCTTCTTCACACATGGTAGACACCAGATGATGAATCTGATCCATCGCCACCATCATCAGCATTTTCTCCGGCACCGCATGATAGGCACAGGGAGTCGTGTTCTTCTTTCTTTTGCA
>OKVC01000225.1_pt1 | contig 35414 bp, 33 predicted proteins | sample 1606641 | NCBI WGS metagenome assembly OKVC01 (sample SAMEA3882518, study PRJEB24775) | human gut metagenome | biome: human-associated habitat; feature: intestine environment; material: feces | place: Netherlands | collected 2009/2010
TTAAAGGTGGTCGTAACTTCCGTTTCACAGCTTTAGTTGTTGTAGGTGACGGCAATGGACACGTTGGTGCAGGTTTAGGAAAAGCAGCAGAAATTCCGGAGGCGATCCGCAAAGGTAAAGAGGACGCTATGAAGAAACTTGTTACTGTTGCAAGAGACGAGAACAATTCCATTACACATGACTTCATCGGAAAATTCGGAAGCGCTGAGATGCTTCTGAAGAGAGCTCCGGAAGGTACTGGAGTTATCGCCGGTGGCCCGGCACGTGCCGTAATCGAGCTTGCTGGTATCAAAAACATCCGTACAAAATGTATGGGTTCCAGAAATAAACAGAACGTAGTTCTGGCAACAATCGCAGGCCTGAGCCAGTTAAAGACTCCGGAAGAGGTTGCAAAGCTCCGCGGAAAATCTGTAGATGAGATTCTGGGTTAAGGAGGAAATGGAAATGGCAGATACAATCAAGGTTACACTGGTAAAATCTCCAATCGGTGCAGTACCGAAGCACAAAAAAACTGTAAAAGCTATGGGTCTTACAAAGATGCATAAAACAGTTGAGATGCCAGACAACGCTGCAACCAGAGGAATGATTCAGCAGGTGCAGCACCTGGTAAAAGTAGAAGATTAAGGAGGTGCCAGAATGGAATTATCAAACTTAAGACCCGCAGAGGGTTCCAAGCATAGCGATAACTTCAGAAGAGGCCGTGGACATGGTTCAGGAAACGGCAAAACTGCTGGTAAAGGACATAAAGGACAGCTTGCTCGTTCCGGACACAAGAAACCGGGATTCGAGGGAGGTCAGATGCCTTTATACAGACGTCTTCCTAAGAGAGGTTTCACTAACAGAAACTCCAAAGAAATTATCGCAATCAATGTAGACGTTCTCAATCGTTTTGAGGATGGCGCAGAGGTTACAGTTGACAGCTTACTTGCAAGCGGTGCAATCTCCAAGATCGGTGATGGTGTTAAGATCCTTGGAAACGGCGAGCTTACAAAAAAACTCAATGTTAAAGTAAACGCTGTCAGCGAGACTGCAAAAACAAAAATTGAAGCTGCTGGTGGTACAGTAGAGGTGATCTAATGTTTGAGACTCTTAAGAGTGTTTTCAAAGTAAAGGAAATGAGAAGGAAACTTCTCTATCTGATCTGGATGATATTCGTGATCAGAATTGGATCCCAGCTTCCTGTACCGGGAGTCGACAGTGACTTCTTCAAGCAGTGGTTTGAATCTAATACCGGTGACGCATTCAATTTCTTTGATGCGTTCACCGGCGGTTCCTTTACTCAGATGTCAATTTTTGCATTGAACATCACACCTTACATTACTTCTTCCATTATCATTCAGCTTCTTACCATTGCCATTCCGGCACTGGAAGAAATGCAGCGTGACGGAGAAGAAGGCAGAAAAAAGCTTACAGCAATCACACGTTATGTAACCGTTGGTCTTGCTCTGTTTGAGTCTGTTGCCATGGCAATCGGATTCGGACGTCAGGGTATGATCCCGAACATGAACTTCCTTAAAGGAATCGTAGTTGTTGCAAGTTTAACAGCGGGTTCCGCAATGCTTATGTGGCTGGGCGAGCGTATTACAGAGAAGGGTGTTGGAAATGGTATTTCCATCGTCCTGACAATCAATATCGTGTCCAGGATCCCGAGCGATGTATCCCTTCTTTATGAGAACTTCGTCAAGGGCAAAACAATTGCAAAAGGCATGCTCGCAGCCTGCATTATTGCTGTGATCATCCTGTTTGTTGTAGTGCTCGTACTTATCCTCAACGGAGCAGAGAGAAGAATTCCGGTTCAGTATTCCAGAAAGATGGTTGGACGTAAGATGATGGGCGGTCAGTCCACAAACATCCCGCTCAAGGTAAATACTGCCGGTGTTATCCCGGTTATTTTTGCTTCTTCCATTATGTCATTCCCGTCAATCATTGCACAGTTTGCTGGCAAAGGAAACGGAACAGGCATTGGAAGTGAGATCTTAAGAGGACTTTCCTCTAATAACTGGTGTAATCCAAGTCAGATCCAGTATAGCTGGGGTCTGATCGTGTATGTAGTACTTTGCGTATTCTTCGCATACTTCTATACATCCATTACCTTTAATCCGTTGGAAGTAGCCGATAATATCAAAAAGCAGGGCGGTTTTATCCCAGGCATCCGTCCGGGAAAACCGACTTCAGATTATTTGACTAAAATCCTGAATTATATTATATTTATAGGTGCAGTAGGTCTTGTTATCGTGGCCGTTATTCCGTTCTTCTTTAACGGTGTATTTGGCGCGAACGTTTCCTTCGGAGGAACATCTATCATCATCATCGTAGGTGTTATCCTGGAGACCGTTAAGCAGATGGAATCTCAGCTGCTTGTACGTAATTACAAAGGCTTCCTGAACTAATTGAAAATGAAGGTTGCGGTGCGAAAGTGTCGCAGCCTTGATTTGTAAACAGGACTGTCTGAAAATCAGGCAGCAAACAGGAAAATGGAGGGTATGCTATGAGAATTATTATGTTGGGTGCACCGGGGGCAGGCAAAGGTACTCAGGCCAAGAAAATTGCGGCGAAATATGGGATTCCGCACATCTCCACAGGAGATATTTTCCGTGCCAACATCAAAAACGGTACCGAGCTTGGAAACAAAGCAAAAACTTACATGGATCAGGGACTTCTTGTTCCGGATGAACTGACCTGTGACCTTGTTGTTGACAGAATCCAGCAGGAGGATGCAAGAGAAGGATATGTTCTGGATGGTTTTCCGAGAACAATTCCGCAGGCAGAATGTCTGACAGAGGCTCTGAACAAACTTGGAAGCAAAATTGACTATGCAATCGATGTGGATGTACCGGATGATAATATCGTGAAACGTATGGGCGGTCGTCGTGCCTGCGTAAAATGCGGTGCAACTTATCATGTTGAGTTCGCAGCACCGAAAACAGAAGGTGTCTGTGATATCTGTGGTGACAAGCTTGTACTCCGTGACGATGATAAGCCGGAAACAGTCCAGAAGCGTCTGAATGTTTATCATGAGCAGACACAGCCATTGATTGACTATTACACCAGACAGGGTGTTTTGAAGACGGTAGACGGAACCAGGGATCTGAATGAGGTATTCCAGGAGATCGTTGACATCTTAGGAGAATAAGAATGTCCGTAACAATTAAGACACAGCATGAAATAGAACTTATGAGAGAATCCGGCCATCTTCTGGAGAAGGTGCATGATGGTTTGATCCCTTATATCAAACCAGGCGTCAGCACCAAGGAGATTGATAAGATTGGAGAAGAAATGATCCGGTCTATGGGCTGTATTCCGAACTTTTTGAATTACGGAGGTTTTCCGGCTTCTTTTTGTATCAGCCTGAATGATGAGGTTGTGCATGGAATTCCATCCGAAGAGAAGATTATCCAGGACGGGGATCTGGTTAAGATCGACGCCGGCCTGATTTACAAGGGCTACCATTCTGACGCAGCACGTACCTATGCGGTAGGTGAAGTATCCAAAGAGGCACAGCAGCTTATTAAAGTTACAAGAGAGTGCTTTTTTGAAGGACTGAAAATGGCAAAAGCCGGAAATCATTTAAATGATATTTCCAAAGCCATCGGAGCCCACGCAGCGAAATACCGTTACGGTATTGTACGTGACCTTGTAGGACATGGAATCGGAACTCATCTTCATGAGGATCCGCAGATTCCAAACTTCCCGCAGAAGCGCAGGGGCATCAAGCTCCTTCCGGGAATGACCCTGGCCGTCGAGCCCATGATCAACCTTGGTCGTGCGGACGTGGCATGGCTGGACGATGAGTGGACAGTAGTAACCATGGATGGTTCACTTTCCGCACATTATGAAAACACGATCCTCATTACAGATGGGGAACCAGAGATTCTGACGCTTACAAATCTGTAAGCAGCAATTGTTGTCATGACATAGGAGGTAAAAAATGTCAAAAGCAGATGTGATCGAAGTAGAAGGCACTGTTCTGGAGAAACTGCCTAACGCGATGTTTAAAGTAGAACTGGAAAACAAACATGTGGTACTTGCCCATATCAGCGGTAAGCTCCGTATGAACTTCATCCGTATTCTCCCGGGAGATAAAGTAACGATCGAACTTTCTCCGTATGATCTTTCCAAAGGAAGAATCATCTGGAGAGATAAATAAGAAATTCTGTAAAGGGCCTGGTGGTTTTAAACTGCCGGGTCTTTTTTGTGCTTTTTTTCGGAAAAAAATCTCAAAGTGGATATTATCACTCACACTTTTTTCATGTTTTAAACATAAAGTGAACAGATTTTGCTGATATAGTATGAGCATACAAGAAAAAGAGAGGTGTTCATATGAAGAAAAAATATCTTGCAGCAATCTTAGGAATTATGATGGCAACAGCATCTGTTACCGCATGCGGGGCAGCGACAACAGAGACAACAACGAATACAGCGGAAAGTTCAGATAATAAAGGGACAGAAGATACAACGGCAGAGAGTGCAGAAAGCACAGACGACAGTGACAGCAGCGCAGATGCGGATAAAGAAGATTCTGATGAGGAAGATGTGACCTACGGTGAAGTGAAATCTGTGGAAGACGGAAAGATCACCATCGCAGTTGGAACAATGAAAGATATGGGCGGAAACGGTGGAGCACCTGAGAAGCCGGATGAGAATGGAAGCGGAGATGCTTCTGCTGATACATCCGATGCAGAGAGCACAGAATCTGACAGCAAAGATGCAGAGTCCGATAAAACGGACAGCAAAGATGGGGATTCAACAGATAACGGAGAAGCCCCGGAGAAACCGGACGGTGACAATGCAGATGGAAATGGTGGAGCCCCTGGCGGAGATCAGGGAGAGGCACCTTCCATGCTGGATCTGACCGGAGATGAGATGACAGTCACAGTGACGGATGATACCGTGATCACAAAAGAAAGCGCCGAAGGTCCGGGCGGAGCCCCAGGAGGAAACCAGGGAGAAGCCCCGGAGAAGTCAGATGGAGACAACGGAAATGGAGAAACTCCGGAGAAACCAGAGAATGACAACACAGATGGAGATTCTACATCTACAGATAGTACAGAGTCTGACAGTACAGACACAGAGTCCAATAAAACGGACAGTGAAACAGAAAGTTCCGCAGATGACAGTGCAGCCCCGGAGAAACCAGACGGTGACAGCACAGATGGAAATGATCAGGGACAGGTCCCGGAGAAGCCAGACGGAGATAACGGAAACAATCAGGCCCCAGGCGGCGACCAGGGTGGTGCTCCGGACGGTAATAATTCCCAGAGTGAGACCATCGAACTCTCCGATATTCAGGAAGGTGACATCGTAGCCATCACCACAGACGACGACGGAAATGCCCTTACCATCAAAGTGCAGAGCACAGATATGGGCGGCGGTCAGGGAGGTCCTGGTGGAGCACCGGGAGGTCAGTCCCAGGGAGTAGACAGCTATGACACAGCCAATACGTATGATTCTGATACAGAAGTATCGGATACATCCCTGGAATCCACAGGAACAGACGAGAACGCGGCACTTGTTTCCTCAGGAGCAAATGTTACTTTTAATAATATAGATATCACAAGAAACTCCTCCGACAGTACAGGCGGTGACAACTCCAGTTTTTACGGTGTAGGAGCAGCGCTTCTTGCAACAGACGGAAATGCCTATGTAAAAGGCGGAACTGTAACCACTGACGCAGCCGGAGGAGCAGGACTTTTTGCCTACGGCGATGGAACTGTCTACGCGGCAGACACTACCATTAAGACAACACAGGATACTTCCGGTGGAATCCATGCAGCCGGCGGCGGTAAATTATACGCCTGGGATCTGAATGTGGAGACAGACGGAGAATCCGCAGCAGCTATCCGGAGCGACCGCGGCGGCGGAACCATGGTCGTAGACGGCGGAACTTACACATCCAATGGTGTAGGTTCACCGGCAGTATACTGCACCGCAGATATTGCAGTAAAAGATGCCACACTTACAGCAAACGGATCAGAAGCCGTGTGCATCGAAGGACTGAACTCCCTGCATCTTTTTAACTGCGACCTTACCGGAAATATGAGTGACTTAAGTCAGAATGACAGCACCTGGACCGTGATCCTCTATCAGAGTATGTCCGGTGATTCCGAAGTAGGAAACAGTACCTTCCATATGGACGGCGGAACCCTTACTTCCAAGAACGGCGGTGTGTTCTACACAACCAACACAGAGAGTGACATTACGCTGAAAGATGTAGATATCACATACAACAATGACAATGAGTACTTTCTTCGCTGTACAGGAAATAATAATGAAAGAGGATGGGGGGAAAGCGGAGCCAACGGAGCAGACTGTGACTTTACCGCGATCAGCCAGGACATGGAAGGCAGCGTGATCTGGGATACCATCAGCCAGCTTGATTTCTATATGACAGACGGAAGCAACCTGACAGGAGCTATCATAGACGATGAGAGTTTTGCCGGCAACGGCGGAGATGGTTACTGCAACGTATATGTCAGCGACGATTCTACCTGGACAGTAACCGGTGACAGCACCGTCTCCAAACTTTCCAATGCCGGAACCATCGTGGATGACTCCGGAAAAACCGTCACAGTTAAAGGAACAGACGGAACCGTATATGTAGAAGGCGACAGCGATTATACGATCACTGTAGATAAATACGAAGATACAGCAGATACATCCGGCAGCGATGCGGTTGCATCCTGGTCTGATTATGAAGTGGAGAAACCGGACACCCTCTAAAAAAGAACATCCCTTTTGCAAAAATATAAATGAAAAGAATCCCGTGGAAACGTTTAAAACCGTTTCCGCGGGATTCTTTTATGTAGTCCATTCTGTAAATTTCAGCGTTTTGTCATCCGATACCGCCAAGCACGATACCAAGGATCAGCACCAGAAAGCATACCGGAATATAAAGATATTTACACACCGGATAAAAATATTTTGTGAATGGTTTTTCACGGCCCTTGTTGATCTGGCTCTCTACATAGTTCCGGCCAAATACCCAGAAGAACATGATTCCTGCAAGTCCTGCGCCAAGAGGGCAGATATAGATAGAAAGTACATCCATCCAGTCAGAGACGATGCCCTGGATCAGAAGAGAAACTACGACTCCGATAGCTGCGATCACCATACAGGAAGGGATACGGCCAAGGCCTGTTTTTTCCTGGACTGTGGCGATTGGTGCCTCATAAAGGTTCATAAGAGAAGTCATGCCTGCAAGGAATACCGCCACAAAGAAGATAATGGCAATGATCCGGCCGCCTGGCATGGTTTTGATCAGGTGAGGCAGATAGATGAACAGAAGTCCAGGCCCACCCTGATCAAGCTGTGCACCGGTAGTTGCCATTGCAGGAATGATCACGAGTGCAGCCAGCATGGCAGCCAGCGTATCAAAAAGTGCAACTCTGGCTGCAGAAGCCGGGATATCTTCACTGTCCGGAAGGTAGGACCCGTAGATCAGTGTTCCGTTACCTGCAACGGACAGGGAGAAAAATGCCTGCCCAAGTGCAAAGATCCAGGTGGATGGTTTCGCCAGAACTTCCGGTTCCACACGGAAGATGTAACGGTATCCGGCAGCAGAGCCAGGCTGAAAAGCAACATAGATGCCAAGGATCACAAACAGTACGAAAAAGATCGGCATCATGATCTTGTTTGCCTTTTCGATACCACTTCCAACACCATACATCAGGATAAACATACAGATCACAAGAGCAGCCAGCTGCCAGAGATTGTTTCCCCAGGCAGATGCCATGCCGCCGAATTTGGAACCAAAGGACTCAATATCTGCAGGAGCCAGGGTGAATCCTGTAAAAGTTCCGATCATATATCGGAAGATCCAGCCCATGACAACGGTATAGCCGATAGCCATGGCAAGTGCACCGGCAACAGGGATCCATCCAAGGGTTTCGCCCAGTTTCCTCCTGCCTTTTGTTTCGCAGGCAAGACCAAAAGCATCAATGGGGCCGGAACGTGTTCCACGCCCGAAACTCATCTCACCGATCACCCCTGTAAATCCGATCAGTGCCACAAAAATAAAATACGGGATCAGAAACGATCCCCCTCCATACAGGGAAACTCTGGTAGGAAACATCCAGATATTTCCCATTCCAACCGCAGACCCGATACAGGCCAGAATGAACCCCCAGCGGCTGTTAAAAGATTCTCGCTTTTTCATAAGAATAAAAATTCCTCTCTCCATTTGATTGTTTCAGTATAACACAGTTCAGGAAAAGAAGAAACAGCACAGCATCGGGAAATCTGAGCATTTCCGCAAGGGGAGTGTCAGGGAGCCTGTTGGATCACCGGCGCAGGGCGTTGTCATAAAAACGGAAGTGATCCGGACTATGGCGGGACTGGGTATACTCAAACATAACACCGTCACTGTTGTAAGTCTGGCTGGATACCACAGCCACGCAGTTATAATCTTTTACATTCAGATGAAGATATTTTTCATCAATCTCTGTGACCTTTTCCACAGTCATCACACGTTTGCTGTTGACAATGGTCATATGAAGTTCCTGTTCCAGATATTCATAGATGGAATGTCTGGCAATCTCGGCAGTAAGGCCGGGAACAGATTCTTTCAGAAAATAGTTATGGTTGATGATCAGCGGAATATCATCCAGATAGTGGATACGCTGGATATAGTAAACTTCAGCTCCGACAGGAAAGCCGGTGTAAGAGGCCTGTTTTTCACTGATGCACAGTTCAGTGAAAAGAACAACTTCCGTGCGGGCATTCTGGCCGTTCCTTGTAGCAGATTCCTTGAATGTTTCGATCTCACCGATGGTGAAGGCAGTCTGCTCACTTGGACGGTAGATATTGCGGACACCTTTTCCCTGCATGGTTTGTACATAGCCGTCACTGACAAGAAGGCCAACTGCGCGGCGCAGAGTATTTCGGGAGCAGCCGTAGGTCTGGATCAGGGTGTTTTCAGGGGGAAGAAGCTCCTGGTAGGCAAAAGTGTTATCTTCGATTTTCATTTTCAGATCTTTATAGATATCTTCATAAATACTTCTTGGCATTTCTATTCTCCATTCATGTTCGGTCAAAAAATATAGCAGGATTTATGATTCCTATAGCATTTCCGGCAATTTATGTTCTGAGCAGCTGAACTTGATGCAGTAATTTATGGAAATGCTATAGGATCATTATAAAAGATTTTGCAGGCAAGCGCAATGCAAATACTTTGAAATGTTTAAACAAGTTTTAAAAAGCATATTGACATGTTTAAACAAGCGTGATATAAATAAAACATCGACAACATGTTTAAACAAATCAGAACAAAGGGAAATAATCATCAAAATGTAATGGAGGAAAGGAAAATGGGAAAGTATACACAGGATGCCCAGCAGCTGCTTCGCCTCATCGGAGGAAAAGAGAACATTGCAGCTGTATCACATTGTGTAACTAGAATGCGTTTTGTACTCAATGATCCGTCAAAGGCGGATGTGGAAGCAATCGAAGCTATGAAGGTGGTAAAGGGAAGCTTCACACAGGCGGGACAGTTTCAGGTGATCATCGGAAATGCAGTCGCTGATTTTTACAATGATTTTGTAAAAGTGGCAGGAGTGGAAGGCGTTTCCAAGGATGCAGTGAAGCAGGCAGCAAAGAAGAACCAGAATGTTCTCCAGAAGGTGATCGCTGCACTGGCATAGATCTTTGCACCGCTGATCCCGGCTATCATCACCGGTGGTCTGATCCTGGGATTTCGAAACTGTATTGACAGCATTTACTTCTTTGAGAATGGAACGAAAACTTTATGTGATATCAGTCAGTTCTGGTCCGGAATGGACAGTTTCCTGTGGCTGATCGGTGAAGCAATCTTCCACATGCTGCCGGTAGGTATCTGCTGGTCTGTGACCAAGAAAATGGGCACAACGGAGATGCTTGGTATCGTCCTTGGACTTACCCTGGTTTCCGGCCAGCTTCTCAACGCTTATTCTGTAGCCGGAACAGCAGCAGCGGATATTCCGAAATGGGATTTCGGATTTGTAAAAGTGAACATGATCGGTTATCAGGCACAGGTGCTTCCGGCGATCATGGCAGCGTTTGTACTTGTTTATCTTGAGAGGTTTTTCAGAAAAATATCTCCTCAGGTGATCTCAAGTGTTGTAGTTCCATTCTGCAGTCTTGTACTTGCTGTAATGGCTGCGCATTTTATTGTAGGTCCTATCGGATGGAAGATCGGTTCTGCGATCTCTTCCGTAGTATATGCAGGAATCACAGGATCCTTTAAAGTTGTATTTGGTGCAATTTTCGGATTTGTTTATGCACCTCTTGTTATCACAGGACTTCATCATATGTCCAATGCTATTGACCTTCAGCTGATCGCAGATTATGGCGGAACCATGCTGTGGCCGATGATCGCACTTTCCAATATTGCTCAGGGTTCTGCGGTTATGGGAATGATCATCCTTCAGAAAAAGAATGTAGCAGCACAGGAAGTCAATGTTCCGGCAGGAATTTCCTGTTACCTTGGAGTAACAGAGCCGGCAATCTTTGGTGTAAACCTGAAATACGGATTCCCGTTTATCTGTGGAATGATCGGATCTGCTATTTCAGCAGTTGTCTGCGTTATGACTTCTACAACAGCCAACGCAGTAGGTGTAGGTGAAATCCCGGGAATCCTGTCCATTCAGCCGAAATATATGGGAAGCTTTGCAATCTGTATGGTGATCGCTTTTGTGATTCCGATGACACTGACATTTATTGTTGGAAAGAAAAAACTTTCCATGGCAGATCGAGTGGGAGCCGGGGACAGCGCAGATACAGTGGATGTATCAGCAGAAGCCGGCAGCATCAGCGCAACAGAAAATACAGAAACAACAGAACTTAACGGAGATGGAGCAAACACTCTCAGAGCTTTCCTTACAGGAAAAGTAATTCCTCTGAAGGAAGTAAATGACGGCGTATTTTCCGAAGGAGTTATGGGTGACGGTCTTTGCCATCCTTCCGGAGAACGATACTCTTTATGCGCCATGTGACGGTGAAGTAACTGTTCTTATGGACGAGTCCAGACATGCCTGCGGGCTGACTCTTGAGAACGGCATGGAGATCCTTCTCCATATTGGAATTGATACAGTGGAAATGCAAGGTGACGGTTTTGAGTATCTGGTATCTCTGAACCAGAAAGTAAAGCAGGGAACACCGTTGGTACGTTTTGACAGGGAAAAGATTAGGACAGCAGGCCATCCGGATGTGACAGTATGTATTGTGACAGAAGAAGGCAATGCGAAAGATTTTGAATTTGTAACAGATATTCACGCAGAAGCAGGAAAAACAGAGATCGTTTTATTTAACTGAAGTGGGTACAGGCTGTGAGGTCGGATCATGAATGTCCGATTGATTTAGGAGGAAAGAATTATGACAGATTTTGGCAGAAAGACAGTATATCAGGTTTATCCGAAATCCTTCAGGGATTCGGATGGGGATGGTTTTGGTGACATCCGTGGAATCATTGAAAAGCTGGATTATCTCAAAGAATTAGAAATTGATTATCTCTGGATTACACCGGTATTTATCTCTCCAATGAACGATAACGGTTATGATGTGGCAGATTATTATAAGATCAATCCACAGTTTGGAACCATGGAGGATATGGATGAACTGATCCGAGAGTGTGATAACCGTGGAATTGGTCTGATGTTGGATATGGTATTCAACCACACATCCACAGAGCATGAATGGTTCCGGAGAGCCCTTGCAGGAGAAAAAAATATCAGGACTACTACATATTCCGGGATGAACCGGAAAATCAGATTCCGACAAATTGGCAGTCAAAATTCGGCGGTCCTGCATGGGAGTATGTACCATCACTGAAAAAATGGTATCTCCATCTTTATGATGTTACCCAGGCAGATCTGAACTGGGAGAACCCGGAAGTCCGTGGTGAACTGAAAAAAGTTATCCGCTTCTGGAAAAACAAAGGGATAAAAGGCTTCCGTTTTGATGTAATTAATGTAATTTCCAAGCCTGAGCTGTTTGAGTATGATCTGGAAGGCGACGGAAGAAGATTTTATACAGACGGTCCTCATGTACATGAATATCTTAAGGAACTGACCAGAGATACAGGCATTGAGGATATGATCACAGTAGGAGAAATGTCTTCCACTTCGCTTGAGAACTGTATTCGTTATTCAGGACGGAAGGAAAAAGAGCTTTCCATGTGCTTTAATTTCCATCATCTGAAAGTAGATTATAAGGACGGAGATAAATGGACACTGATGGAGCCTGACAGAATAGCACTGAAAAAACTGTTCGAGACATGGCAGATGGGAATGCAGGATGGAGATGGCTGGAATGCACTTTTCTGGTGCAATCACGATCAGCCGCGAGTTGTGTCCAGAATGGGCAATGAGGACCTTTACTGGAAAGAATCCGCCAAGATGCTGGCAGCGGCGATTCACATGATGCGGGGAACTCCTTATGTTTATCAGGGAGAGGAACTGGGAATGACCAATGCCCACTACAACGATATTTCCCAGTACCGTGATGTGGAGAGCCTGAATTATTATAAAATCCTTCTTGATCAGGGAAAAACCAAAGAGCAGGCTCTTAAGGTTCTGGCTGCCAGATCAAGAGACAACAGCAGAACACCGATGCAGTGGTCTGATGACAAAAACGCAGGATTCACAGAAGGAACACCGTGGATCGAAGCTCCCGAGAATTATAAGGAGATCAATGCAGAAACAGAACTTAAAGATCCGGACTCCATTTACAGCTTCTATAAGAAACTGATTGCCCTTCGAAAAGAAAAAGATATCATAGCAGAGGGAACTATCGAATTTCTGGAAAAAGAAAATGCAGATGTGCTGGCATACAGACGTAACTATCAGGGAGAAGAACTGATCGTTCTTAATAATCTGACAGCAGAGAATGTAACGATCCGGCAGCAACCGGAATGGAAAGCATATCAGAAACGTCTTGGAAACTATGAGAAGATCACTGCAGAAGATGGAAAGATCACATTAAGACCGTTTGAGACAATCGTATTAGATTCAGCTTTATAAAATTAAAAGAATGCCCACCTGATTAAAATGAAAAGAAACAGGAACTGAAAATAAATCAGAACCTGTTTCTTTTTTGTATCTATGGACATACAGTCTTCCTGTAGTGTAAAATATAGATATACGATATCTGTAAACACCGCAACAGGAAAGGAAGGAAAATTATGAAAAACAAACGAAACCAAGGTAACAGACTGCTGACCATATGTATGGTATTACTGCTGGCATTCAGTATGCTGTTTACAGCAGTAGGAACAACAGAGAATGTACAGGCCGCGTCAAACGGACTCAGTGCATATAAGAAGATTACTTTTTATAAAAGCGGCAAAGTAAACGGCACGATTTATTCTATGAAATACAATGACAGAACCAATCGTTATATTGTATATGCTTCAAAGAATGGTAAAAAGAAAGCGCTTCTTAACAGCTGTTCCAGTGGTTCCATTGTAACAAACGGAAAATATCTTTATTATGAAAGTGCAGCATTTCTGAGGAGCGGCAGCTTTGGAGGAACTTACAAAAATCGTAAACTGGTTCAGTATAATCTGAAAACCCGTAAAAATAAAGTGCTGATAAGCTTCAGGGGGGAGGGACCTGCGGATAGCATTATCGGCTGCGATGGCACCTATCTTTATATGGGATATCAGACCCAGTATGGTGACGGACTGGGAAATTTTGCAGTGGTAAATCTGAAAAAAAGACAGATAAAACGTCTGGGGAAGGATTGTTCAACAGTACAGAGCGTGAAAAACAAAGTCTTGGTTACAGCTGTGGGATTCCCTCATGGAGGTCCTGTCTATCTGATAAACAGAGATGGAAGCAAATGCAAAATAATTAGTGACAGAGCTATTAAAGTATCTGTAAAGGGCAACTATATTTATTATACAGAAGCTACTTATGACTGGAAAACAAGAAAGTGCAGATGTGATCTCAACGGAAATAACAAGAAAGCTCTTACTGCGTGGAGCAGAGGAATTGCCGGATAAGAAAATTTCTAAATTTCATAATAGTCTGAGGTCTGAAAAATAAATAGAAAAACAGAGGGGCTGTCGGTTAATAATGATTTTAACACCGTCAGTTCCAAATAAAATGATCCCGGCAAGTACAAAGTTTTTACGTTTTGTAACTTGTTTGGGATTATTTTATTTGAGATTGTGAGAAAAAGTCTGTAAATAAGATTCTTTTACGAATGCAAGGGTGATAGACCCTTCGCCCTTGTTTTATATAAAAGTCGTTGAATTATATGTCAAGCACAGGGGGCGCCCGTCTTAATCGTCGGTTTACTTGTTACTCTGGATGGCACCTTTCGTATATAATACTCAGTTTGTTATATACCTGCACCCAGTTTCGAATTGTACTGGCCTATTTTTCGTAGCCTTAAAAGTGGCCAGATACAGCGCTTTTAAAGAGTGCTTTTTCTTGACATAGAAACATATTCAGAAATCGTTGCAGATGACAGGTACGAAAGTGGAGGAACAGTTACAAATGAATGAAGAAGTAAAACGACGAGAGGATATATCAGTATAAAAACTTATTACAGATGTTCAGACTGCACTGGTTGTTCTTATAAAACAGAATGTATCAAAGGGAATAACTGCAAAACATCTATGGAAAAACGTAAAAAAGTGTTGATGGTGTCGAAGATAATGGTCCAGAAACGGGAAGAAGATCTGGAACGGATCACAAGTGAGTATGGAATCATGCTTCGGATGAATCGCAGTATTCAGGCAGGAAGGACAGGAAATCACTTTTGCGTTAAAATTGACATAGAATTTGATGGTTGAAAACAAAGCAGTTTAAAATAAGGCATGCTGAAAGGGAGGCTTAGGAAAGAATGGCCGCTGATGGAGCCTGCCAGAGTAGCGATGAAGAAGCTCAACCGCAGATTCTTCAACGGTTGTTGAAAGATTCTTGCTTTTTCAACTAATAAAATGGTGTCTCTCTATTTGATTATTTAAGTATACTATAAGTCTGAACAGGAAGAAACTGTGGCGTATCAGGAAATCCTGTTTCTGTTATGCTAAAAAAGGAAGAAAGAAAAATCAAGTAATTTAAGGGAAAAAGCATTGAAAAAATGCGAATGCTAAACTTTAGATAAGGGGTTTTTTGTATCCCAAAATAAATGTTATTTGGGAGTGACAGTGTTAAAAATCATTATTCATCATCTTCTTCATCATCAATGGAATAGTCATTGAGTTCCGGAAAATCAAGAAACTCACTTAAGGTCATTCCAAATACATTAGCGATTTTATGGAGTGTTCTTACTTGGGGATTCCTGCTTTTTCCTCGTATAATATTATCTATTGTGGATTGTTTCAGTCCAGCCAGTGTTGCAAGCTTGTTTATCGTAATTTTACGATTTTTGCAGAGCTGACAGATACGTAATGCATAAATATCAGAATAAGTCATACGGTCACCTGTTATGATTAGTTATCTTTGTAAAGTTGAGTTCATCATAACAGAGGAAAAATATAAAATTACCTTTACATAGTTGACTTTAAGTAAATAAAAGAATATTATTAAAATGTTACCTATATATAGGTGAATTGGATGTGTAAATGTCTACTGGATTATAAAAAAAATACAGGAGGACAAAAAAATGGAGAAATATGCATATATTAGAGTATCTACCAAGGAACAAAGTATAGACAGGCAGCTGTTAGCTCTGGAACCTTACCAAATTAAAAAGAAAAATATATATTGTGACTATCAGTCGGGGCAACAGGTCATATGTGGGATAGTGGAAAAATTACAAAGGATGCAACTTGCAAAGAACCTGGAAGTAAAACTTACACTTGTACAAGATGTAGAAAAACAAGCACAGAAGAAATTCCGGCAACAGGACATCAGTATACAGAACTGCGTAATGAGATAGAAGCAAACTGCATACAGGAAGGTTATACAGGCGATGTTTATTGTACAGACTGCGGCATAAAAATTTCTTCTGGAAAAACTATTCCGAAAGAACCCCATACCTGGGATGAAGGAAAAGTAACGAAAAATGCAACCTGTACAGAAAAAGGAATCAGAACATTCACTTGCGAAGTATGTAGATCCACAAGAATAGAAGAAATCCATGCGACCGGACATGTAAATACTATTACGAAATTTTCAAAAAAAGCATCCTGTAAATCCGATGGTTACAGTGGCGATATTTTTTGCCAGGATTGTGGCAAGTTGCTGAAAGAAGGAACAATAATTCCGAAAACGAAACATACGTGGAATGCGGGAAAAATTACAACAGCGGCTACCACTACGAAGGAAGGAATCAAAACATTTACCTGTACTTTCTGTGGAGTGACAAGAACTGAAAAGATTGCAAAACTCAAACCACAGACTGTAACACCTGGAAAAGTCATAAATGATAAAGCTACAAATGGAGTTTACAAGGTACTGAAGGATGGAATGAGCGTTGAATTTACAAAGCCGTTTTATAAGAAAGCATCTGTAAGAATTCCTGATACAGTTAAAATAAATGGAATTACATGTAAAGTAACGGGAATATCAGCAAATGCTTTTAAAAATAATACGGTCCTCAAAACTGTTACTATTGGAAAGAATGTGACAGTAATAGGTACGGATGTATTTTGGGGATGCAGAAAGTTGAATAAAGTAAGTGGTGGAAATAATATAATGAAGATTGTAGACAGAGCATTTGCCAATTGCGTAAGTCTGAGTAGTATTACAATCTCAGAAACCGTCAGCAGAATTGGTAAACAGGCGTTCTATAACTGTAAAAATCTCAGAACCGTTATTATCAAGACAGGAGTATTATCTAATAAAACTATTGGTGAAAAAGCCTTTGCAGGAACATATAAAAAGCTGACTGTCAAAGTTCCGGCAAAACAGCTGAATGCATACAAGAAGCTTTTAAAATCCAGAGGAATGAGTTCCACGGCGGTCTATAAAAAATAAAGAAAATGGGAATGTCGGAAAAAATTAAGTAAATTTGAGGGAAAACGCACCGAAAAAACAGCATAGAAAAATGCGGATGCAAAACTTCAGATAAGAGAGCTTTGTGTTCCAAGATGAATGTTATTTCTTAAAATAGAACTATCCCGAACAAGCTGCAAAGTGTAAAAACTTGTACTTGCCGGGATAGTTTTATTTAGAGCTGACGGTGTTAAAAATCATTATTAATCAATGGCTCATTTTGATTCAGGCTTCTTTTTTCTTGTAGGAAATATTTCTATAATTGCTTGGGGCAGAAGTTTTCTTTTGAGATACGCTAGAAGTATCAGCGGCAGTACTGCGGTCCGCAGCAATCAGCCACACCGCATAGAAAGCCGAGATCAGACAGACCCACACACCGGACAATCCACAGTACATATAAAGGATCAGAGAAAGAGCAGCACCTGCATGGAAAGACAGCAGCGTCATTCCGTAGAATTTCGCCTTATCACGCTGTGCGTCATCTTTTTTCATAAGAAACTGTGTGACAGCAGTGGTGAACTGGCGGAGATTGTTGGTGGAAAAGATCGTCGAACTGTTATATCCGCCGGGAGCCTTGAAAGTACACCACTGGAAAGGCATTGCGAAGAATACCGGATAAAGAGCTACGACCGGGCTCATTCTGGCTGGCAGGAAACCAAGCAGCAAAACTGCACAGATATCAATTCCGATACTGATAAAACGAAGATCTGTGGAAAAATGTTCCGGTATCCAGACCGTAAGGATCACAGCTGTCATATAGATCAGAAGTGCGCCCACACGCAGCATCATGTCCGAAAAGTCTCTGCCGATGATATCACGCACAACACCGAGAAGGTTGGCAGTCTGTGCGTTGCCGAAAAGATCGGCTCTTGATACAATGGCGTAAAGCCCCAGATATCCTCCGATAAAAGATAAGGTGTAATGGATCAGAAAACGATATTTCATTTCCGTATGCATATATAAAGATTCCTTTCATATAAAAATGGGCAGCTTTCCGTCTGTATGAAAGTACAGGATATAAGAAGTTTGACAGGTTCTGCCGGACTTTGCCACCCATTATAATACAGTCTGTAAAAAAAATCAAAAATTTTTAAAATTTTTTCTTGCATTTCAGGAAAACAGGTGTTAGTATATATTTCAAGCGCGCAAATACTGTGTATGAGTGCGCCTGTGAAACTGCAGATATGAGACTAATTTACGGAAGGAGGATTTCCAGTGAAAGTAAGATCATCTGTAAAGCCGATCTGCGAGAAGTGCAAGGTCATTAAAAGAAAGGGATCCATCAGAATCATCTGTGAGAACCCGAAGCACAAACAGCGTCAGGGTTGATTTCCATATCGGAACTTCTTTGGAATGTTTGTGAAACGTGCGGCTACAGTATGAAACACCCGGAAGGGTTGTTCTACTGAGTGAATAATAAGCATGTATTGCCTAATACCGAGAGGCAACAGCGGTTAAGATCCGCAATTTCGGAAAGGCTGTGATTCGCCAATTACAGCTGGGTGTTTTACCGAGGCACCCCAATTAGGAAACTAGAAAAGAAAGCGGCAGGTTGATATGTCCCATTTCACCTTGCGGGAGCAAGTGACATACGATATGCAGGACTTTCAGAAACAGAAAATGGAGGAAACAGTACATGGCTCGTATAGCTGGTGTAGACTTACCAAGAGAGAAACGTATTGAAATCGGTCTTACCTACATTTATGGAATTGGTAGACCAAGCGCAGACAAAATTCTTGCTAAAGCAGAGGTTAATCCTGACACACGTGTCAGAGATCTGACTGATGACGAGGTTAAGAGACTGAGCGCTGTTATTGATGAGACAATGACAGTAGAAGGTGATCTGAGAAGGGAAATCGCCCTTAACATCAAGAGACTGCAGGAGATCGGATGCTACAGAGGTATCCGTCATCGTAAAGGACTCCCGGTTCGTGGTCAGAAGACCAAGACAAATGCGAGAACTCGCAAGGGACCGAAGAGAACAGTTGCAAACAAGAAGAAATAATTTATAGATATAACTAATTAATTTCAAAAAAAGGAAAGTGTAGGTTAGTTTTAAAATGGCAAAAGTTACAAAGAAAACGACAAAACGTCGTGTCAAGAAAAACGTTGAACACGGACAGGCACACATTCAGTCTTCCTTCAACAATACAATCGTTACACTGACAGATAACGAGGGAAACGCTCTTTCATGGGCAAGTGCCGGTGGTCTTGGATTTAAAGGTTCAAGGAAATCTACCCCTTATGCAGCACAGATGGCAGCAGAGACTGCAACAAAAGCTGCTTTAATTCATGGATTAAAAACAGTAGACGTTATGGTAAAAGGCCCGGGCTCAGGCCGTGAAGCAGCAATCCGTGCGCTTCAGGCATGCGGACTTGAAGTAACCAGCATTCGTGACGTAACTCCGGTTCCTCACAATGGATGCCGTCCACCAAAACGCAGAAGAGTCTAATTAGGAGGTAGTTGAAATGGCAGTAAACAGAGTACCTGTTCTGAAAAGATGCAGATCCCTTGGCCTGGATCCGATTTACTTAGGAATTGATAAGAAGTCCACAAGACAGTTAAAACGTGCAAACCGCAAGGTATCTGAGTACGGACTTCAGTTAAAAGAGAAACAGAAAGCAAAATTCATCTACGGAGTTCTTGAGAAACCTTTCCGTAACTACTACAAGAAAGCCGACAGAATGCAGGGCCAGACAGGTGAGAACCTTATGGTTATGCTTGAGAGCAGACTTGACAATATCGTTTTCCGTATGGGATTTGCAAGAACAAGAAGAGAGGCTCGTCAGATCGTAGATCACAAGCACGTACTTGTTAACGGAAAATGCGTAAACATTCCGTCCTATCTCTGCAAAGCAGGCGATACAATCGAGATCAGAGAGAAGAGCAAAGGTTCTGAGAGATATAAAGGAATCCTTGAGGTTACAGGTGGAAGACTTGTTCCGGAGTGGATCGATGCTGATCAGGAGAACCTGAAGGGTGTAATTAAAGAGCTTCCTACAAGAGAGCAGATCGATGTTCCTGTAAACGAGATGCTTATCGTCGAGCTGTATTCTAAATAATTAGTAACTGTTTACAGTGTCTACAGTTATAAAAATTGGTAATACCCTCGAATGTTGATTAACCCAGAAGGAGGGAACCTTATAGTGTTTGATTTCAATAAACCAAAAATCGAAATTACCGAAATATCCGAAGATAAGAAGTTTGGAAGATTCGTTGTAGAGCCTCTTGAAAGAGGTTACGGTACTACCCTTGGCAATTCTTTAAGAAGAATTATGCTGTCCTCCCTTCCGGGAGCTGCAGTAAGCCAGGTAAAGATCGATGGTGTACTTCATGAATTCAGCTCCATTCCGGGCGTGAAGGAAGATGTAACCGAGATCATCATGAATCTGAAATCTCTTGCCATCAAGAATCACAGCAGTGACAATGAGCCGAAGACCGCATACATCGAGTGTGAGGGAAAAGGTGTTGTTACAGCAGCTGATATCCAGGCAGATCAGGATATTGAGATCATGAACCCGGATCAGGTGATCGCAACCCTGAACGGCGGAAAAGACTGCAGACTGGCCATGGAACTTACCATTACCAAGGGACGTGGTTATATCAGCGCAGACAAAGGCAAAACCGATGATATGCCGATCGGTGTGATCGCAGTTGATGCAATCTACACTCCGGTTGACAGAGTCAACATGATCGTCGAGAATACACGAGTTGGTCAGGTAACTGACTTCGACAAGCTTACACTGGATGTATATACCAATGGAACACTTGATCCGGACGAGGCAGTCAGCCTTGCAGCGAAGGTTCTCAGCGAGCATTTAAGCCTGTTCATTGATCTTTCCGAGAATGCTAAGACCGCTGAGGTTATGATCGAGAAAGAAGACAATGAGAAGGAAAAGGTTCTGGAGATGAGCATTGATGAGCTTGAACTCTCTGTTCGTTCCTACAATTGCCTTAAGAGAGCCGGTATCAATACGGTTGAAGAATTATGCAACAAGACTTCTGACGATATGATGAAGGTTCGTAATCTGGGCCGCAAATCATTAGAGGAAGTACTTGCGAAACTCAAAGAGCTGGGACTTCAGCTCCAGCCTACAGAGGAATAATAATGTTGACGGTTCGCGGTGAATGTCGCGAACCGTAACTGGATAACAGGTTCTGGTACCAGCATGCCGTACGTGCGTGCACACCGCCGGAAACAGAATAATGAGTGGGGTGTCAGCAGCAGGACAGTAAGACCGAACAAGCATGTCCTGGTGTCCCACAGATGGAGGATAATAAAATGGCAAAATATAGAAAATTAAGCAGAACATCTAACCAGAGAAAAGCACTCCTGAGAAATCAGGTTACAAACCTTCTTCATCACGGAAAGATCGTGACAACAGAAGCTAAGGCTAAAGAGATCCGCAAGATCGCTGAGGGACTTATCGCTATGGCTGTACGTGAGAAAGACAATTTCGAGACAGTTACAGTAACAGCTAAAGTTGCCCGCAAAGATGCTGACGGAAAACGTGTAAAAGAAGTCGTAGACGGCAAGAAGAAAACAGTTTACGATGAAGTACAGAAAGAGATCAAGAAAGATGCTCCTTCCAGACTTCATGCACGTCGTGAGATGATGAAAGTTTTCTATCCTGTAACAGAGGTTCCTGCTAAGGGCGCTGGCAGAAAGAAAAACACAAAAGAAGTTGACATGGTTGACAAGATGTTCAGCGAGATCGCTCCGAAATACGCAGATCGTAACGGTGGTTACACAAGAATCGTTAAGATCGGTCAGCGTAAAGGCGATGCAGCTATGGAAGTTCTCATCGAGCTTGTATAATTGTAATTCTGACCATTTTAAAGGACATTTGCAGAAATGCAGATGTCCTTTTTTTGTATGCTTAAATAGTTGAAAAAATGCAGAAATGGCGGATTTACGACCATAAATTACATGAAGATGACATAAATTAAATAATGAATCATGATATAATATATAGAACAAAAAGATACAATGACAGAACAAGAGGGGATACATAAGTATGACGATGATGACCATTGCCATTTGTGACGACATGCAGGCAGATGCTAGAAAACTTCACAAACAGCTTGAGCGAATCGTTCCAGGGTCAGAAATTCGGATATTTAAAAGCGGCGAGCTTTTATTGGAAGAATTGGAAAAGAAAAGGAAACCTTATGATGCAATCTTTGTTAACATGGATTCAAAAAAAGTAGACGGACTGGAAACAATACGGAAGATACGAGAAAGAGAAATGTCAGTAGCTGTAATTTTCATGAGCAGAAGCGATGAATATTACAGAGATGCTTTTGACCTGTTTGCATATAATTATTTGCTGAAACCAGTAACTGCAGCAACATTGGAATATATTATGGAACCGTTAAAAAAGAGATTAAATATCAACACGGATGAGAGGGTGATACATTTCCAGTATCGTGCACGGGTGTATACTTTACGGCACAGCCAGGTAAGCTTTATTACCAGCAGCCTGCATATCGTAAATTTTCACATGACAGACGGAAGTATACTACAATGCAGAGGTAAACTGAAAGATTTTGAAAAACAGCTGGAAAACAGCACGTTTTTGCGATGTCACCAGAGCTTTATTATAAATATGGAACGGATTACAGGAGCCCAAAATGACAGTTTTCGGATCGGAGATCATGTGATACCGATTTCACGTTCCTACAATCGGGTTGCTCACGAAAAATATGATGAGTATTTGCGCTTCCAGCAGGAATGCAATGGAGAAGAAACGGAATAAAATGGATATTCAAATCCTGGCTTGATTATTATGCCTTTTTAGCGTACAATCGGTAATGTACAAATTAAGAGTACAGGTATGCGAAAGGATGATGAGAATGGTCGGCAGAATTTCCGTTACTACCGGGCAGAATGAATATAGGAGAATTTCGGATGTATTGTCCGGAGATCATAAACTTGCAGAAGATATGAAGGAAAGCAGAACAGAAATGTTTTCCTTTATGTCTTGTGCATTTTTTTGTTGCCGGAGAGAATGAGACGTTTTATACTGACAGTGGAAATACTGTTTCTGTCACTGGTACTTCTCGGAGGAAGTTCGGTGCCTTTAAGAAATGATACAGCTGTTGCAACAAAGTTTCGTTGGGAGGATCACCGAACCATAGCACATGCGCTGGGTGGACTGGCTGGAAAGGATTATCTGAATTCCAGAGAGGGATTTCTTGCCATGTACGAACAGGGTGTACGGCTTTTTGAACTGGATCTTTCCAGAACATCGGACGGAGTGTGGGTATGCCGCCATAACTGGAAGGAATCCATGGGGCAGTGGAAGGGCAGCGGGAAAAAAGTTCTTACAGAGAAACAGTTTAAGAACAGTAAGATATATGGAACATATACGCCGATGACGCTGGAAGATTTTTTCCTGCTTCTGAAAGAACATCCAGATGCCTATGTGATGATCGATTCCAAACAGTACTCTCTGCGCAACTATCAGAGAACACTTGAAGATTACTGCGATTACGTGGAAATTGCAAGAGCAGCGGGAGCAGAGAGCGTTCTGGACCAGATCATTCCGGAAATCTACAGTGAGGCAATGTTTCCCGGAACCACCATGATTTATTCTTTTCCCTCCTATGTATATTCTCTGTGGCAGGAATATTCGGCAGAGGATCTGGAGCATATCGCATCTTTCTGTGAAGAAAAAGGTATCCCTGCGGCAACAGTTTACTGGAAATACTGGTCTGAAGAAACCGAAGAAATTTTTGAAAAAAAGGGAATACGGCTGTATGTGTATACCGTAAATGACCGGAATCAGGCCAGAAAGTATATTGCACAGGGAGCAGAAGGAATCTGCACGGATTTTCTGACAGCAGAAGATCTGTGGTAGGAGAAATAAAAACAAAGGAATCAGAGGATTATGAAAATAAGAACAACCATTGCTGTGATGGCAGCAAAGATCACAGGGCATGTCTGTAAACTTATGGGACGCCAGGGTGTAACCTGGGCGGGGAAGATCGCATTGAAGATATGTCCGGATATCCTGGAGGAGTTATCCTCTCAGGTAAGAGAAAAAATATTTGTAGTATGTGGAACCAACGGAAAGACAACAACCAATAACATGCTCTGTGCAGGACTGGAGGCAGAAGGTAAAAAAGTTATCTGTAATCATACCGGTTCCAATATGCTGAACGGAGTTGTGGCAGCTTTTGTGCTGGGCGCAAGATTCAGCGGAAAACTGGATGCGGACTATGCCTGTATTGAGGTTGATGAGGCTTCCACAAGACACGTGTTCACAAAGATCAAACCGGATTATATGGTCATGACCAATTTGTTCCGTGATCAGCTGGACCGTTATGGTGAGATTGATATCACCATGAATATTCTGGAAGAAATGATGAAAAAAGTTCCGAATATGAAGGTCATCGTTAACGGTGACGATGCACTGTCCGCATATCTTGCCATGGACTGTGGCAATCCTTTTGTAACCTATGGAATCAGCAAACCGGTAATTAAGAACAAAACAAACGAGATCCGTGAGGGACGGTTCTGTAAATGCTGCGGGGAGAGACTGGTCTACAGTTTTTATCATTACAGCCAGCTTGGTGACTACAGATGCCCGAAATGCGGATTTAAACGTCCGGAGATTAATTTTGATGCCACAGATGTGAAGGTGGATGACCAGATCGCCTTCACTGTTGAGGACAAGCGGATCGTAGCCAATTACAAAGGCTTCTATAATGTATATAATATTCTGGCTGCCTATGCGGGAATCCGTACTGCAGGATTTAAGGCAGAACATTTCAATGAGATGCTGAAGAAATTTAATCCTGAGAACGGACGTAATGAGCAGTTCCGGATCAAAGGCACCAGCGTTGTCCTGAACCTTGCCAAGAATCCGGCTGGTTTTAACCAGAATATTTCGGCTGTGATGCAGGATGAATCTCCCAAGGATATCATCATTGTGATCAACGATAACGCACAGGATGGAAAAGATATCTCCTGGCTCTGGGACGTGGATTTTGACCTTTTCGGAGGAGATAATATCAATTCCATCACAGTCAGCGGCATTCGCTGTCAGGATATGCGCCTCAGACTGAAATATGTGGATATCCCGTCCATGCTGGAAAGTGATGTGGAGACAGCCATCCGCAAGCGGATCGAGGACGGATGCGGCAATCTTTATGTACTTGTAAACTATACGGCGCTGTTTGGCACCAGAAATATCCTGAAGAAACTGGAGGGTGAGAAATGAAGATAACGATTGGACATTTATATCCGGATCTTCTGAACCTTTACGGTGACAGAGGAAATATCCAGTGCCTTATGAAACGCTGTCTCTGGAGAGGCATTGAGGCAGAAACCATTGCGTTTGAACTGGGAGATAAGATCGACTTTTCCAAACTGGATATCGTTCTTCTCGGAGGCGGTTCTGACCGTGAGCAGATGCTGGTATGCGAAAAGCTGAAAGAGATCCAGAAGGATTTCAAGGCCTATGTGGAAGATAATGGTGTTGTCATCGCAATCTGTGGTGGATATCAGCTCCTTGGAAACTACTATAAGACCGATCAGGGAATGATCGAGGGACTGAAACTGGTGGATATGAGCACAGAGCAGGGAAAAGGCCGTCTTATCGGAAATATTGTGATGCAGAGTGATCTTTTTGATATGCCCATTGTAGGGTTTGAGAACCATGGAGGACGTACCACCATCGGAAACAACAAAGCTCTGGGAAAAGTACTGTCCGGATATGGCAATGACGGACAGTCCGGCGAGGAAGGTGTTGTATACAAAAATGTGATCGGAACCTATCTTCACGGACCACTTCTTCCAAAGAATCCACAGCTTGCTGATCTTCTGATCAGCCGTGCACTGGAAAAGAAATATGGTAAGAAGATCGAACTTGAGAAACTGGATGACAGCGAGGAGCAGGAGGCAAACTCCTATATTTTCCACCGCTTTGTAAAGAACGAAGGATAAGAGGATAGTATGGCAAAATCAAACAATCAGAAAGCGAAGATCCTGTATCTTGAAAAAATGCTGCGGGAGACAGGGGAGCATCATGCAATATCCATGCAGACGATTCTTGCAAATCTTATGGAACATGGGATCCGTGCGGAGAGAAAGAGCATTTATGACGATGTGGAGGTTCTGCGGGAGTTTGGAATGGATATCCGCTATACAAGGGAGCGGCCAGGTGGTTATTATCTGGCAGGACAGCAGGGGGCAGAGCAGCCATCCGTTCAGGCGGAAAATGCAAATGTTTCCACTCTGGAAAAAGTTCAGGAAAAGGCAGAAACAAAGAGCGTTGATATAAGTGGGTACCAGGTGCTTCTTAAGAATTCTGCGGGAACCATAAAAAAAGAAATGCGCCTTCTTTGTACAGGCGTTGCACAGGCTGAAATCCGTGATTTTTTTGGCGAAGACGCAGAGTATAAAATAAAGGAAAACGGAGATCTGATGGTAACGGTTCAGCTTCCGGAAAATTCCAAGTTTTACGGCTGGCTGACAGGCATGGGCGGAGATGTCCGCATCCTGAAACCAAAGAAATCCGCACTGGCATACAGAGATTATCTGAAATCACTGGCAAAGGAATATAAAGGCGTATAGGAGAGGATTTGACCATGAAGAAAAAAACAGCGATCCTGCTTGTGGGAGCTTTGGCTCTTACAGCAGTTCTTTCCGGCTGCGGCAAAAACAAAGAGGCAACAGAGGCTGCCAATGAAAGTGTAGAGTCCGAAGATCCGGAAGGAAAAGCCAAAAACAGCGATGATGCAGAGGAAGAAGAAAAAGAGGAAGAAAAAGAAACTGCAGCTGCAGATAAGAAAGTAGGAGTATTTCTGCCTTCAGCTGCAGATGATTCCCGCTGGGCCCTGGATGGAGAAAGTTTTCAGACTGCACTGGAAGGAGACGGCTATGATGCGGAGATCTTTTTTGCAGATGAGGACAGTGATACACAGGTGTCACAGATCCAGTCCATTCTGGACGATGAAAAAACATCTGCCCTTGTGATTGCACCGGTAGATGCCTACGGTCTGAATGATGTGTTGGAGCAGGTCTATGAGAAATCCATTCCTGTAATTTCCTATGATCAGCTGATCATGGATACGGATAAGATCAACTATTATGTTACTTTTGATACGAGAAAAGCAGGAAAAATGGTGGGAGATTCCATCATCAAAAAAATGGATCTGGAGAAAGCCAGAGAAGAAAAACGCACGCTGACCATCGAGTTCCTGATGGGTTCTCCGGATGACCGTGATGCACTGTTCTTTTATAATGGCGTGATGGAAAAACTTCAGGAATATTTCGATGACGGAACACTGGTGTGCACTTCAGGAAAGCAGACGCTTGATGATACTGCAGTGATGCGTTCCGGAAGAAATACCGCGAAGAACGATATGGCAGAGATCCTTTCCCAGAATTATACAGAAGGCACACCGGACATTATCTGCACAGGTGCCGATGACCTTGCTCTTGGTGCCGTTGATGCCCTGGAGGATGCTGGCCATGTGTCAGGTGAAGAGGGATGGCCAATGATCACTGGCTGTGGCTGTGAGGCAGAAGCAGTAACTGCTGTGATTGAGGGAAAACTTGCAGACAGTCTGTTCTTTGACAACCGCGTGCTGGCAAATGACTGTGTGACTATGGTGGACACTCTTCTGAAAGGGGAGAAACCGGAGATTTCTGATTACGAGCAGTATGACAACGGAACCAAGATCGTGGGAACTGTAACAAGCGATATCCAGCTGATCGATGCGGATAATTACCAGATGCTTGTGGATGACGGATATTATGATGAGGATGAGATTGTACCGGAGGCAACTCCGACACTGATTCCAACGGAAACACCGGAAGTTACGGTAACAGAAGAACTGGATAAAGAGGTAACACCGACACCGTCTGAGAAAGCTGACGAAGAAGATGACAAGATCACATCAACACCGTCCGAAGAGGCAGGTGCTTCTGAGACACCAACATCGGAAGCAGATGAGACAGCAACTCCGACACCTACAGAGAAACCTTCCAAAGGTGCAGATGCATAAAACAAAATAAATATGGCAAAATAAAAATACTCCTGGAAACCGGCATATGTAAGTTCCCAAGAGTATTTTTTATGATAAATCTTATTCGCGGAAAGTAAGCTTGCCACCTTCAATGGAATCAATGATGGCAAGGGATTCCAGATGGATACCCATATCACGGATGGTCTGTCCGCCGGACTGGAAGCCTTTTTCGATAACGATTCCGGCACCTTCCAGAGTTGCACCGGATTTCTTGACGATGTCGATCAGACCAAGAAGTGCACAGCCGTTGGCAAGAAAATCATCAATCAGGAGTACATGATCTTCCGGTCCGAGGAATTTCTTGGAAAGGATCACATCATAAACTTTTTTATGAGTAAAAGATTCTACCTTAGTTGTGTACATCTCGCCGTCAAGATTTACACTCTGTGCCTTCTTTGCAAATACAACCGGTACGTGGAAATACTGTGCCGCAATGCAGGCAATACCGATACCGGAAGCCTCGATGGTAAGGATCTTGTTGATTGGACAGTGGTCAAAACGTTTCTTGAATTCTTTACCGATCTCATTGATCAGGTTAATATCCATCTGATGATTCAGAAAGCTGTCCACTTTTAAAATATTTCCTTCTTTTATTACGCCGTCTGTCAGAATTCTGTCTTTTAAAAGCTGCATGAAATTTATCTCCTTTGATTTATCACATTAATGTATGTTTGTTTACTGCTCACGGACAGAGCAGTAATATTTTTAATATGTATCATACGACAATATTTGCGTGAGTGCAATTATTTTTGACAAAAAAACATAAAATTATTATAATAGATAAGATGACAAAGAAAGGAACAGACACGGATGAAAGAGTACGAAGTAATCTGGGAAATTTTTAACAAATGCCCGAGAAATCAGATGCGTGATGTATTTGTGGAAGAAGTGGAGATCATAGATCCGGAAGCGTATGTGAAACAGAAATTTCAGGGGAAGGATGTCTCCTACGAGAAGACAGTATTGGAAGACGGAACCATCATTTTTGACATTCAGACATCTATGATCCGGCAGCGCTGTTCTTTCACGGAGATCTGAAGGAGGAAATACACATGAAAGAAACACATGTGCACGTTCTCGAGGATGGAACCGTTCTTGAACATACCCATGGGGAACAGGAACATGTGCATACTCACGATGGCACACATCCTCATCATCACAGCCACGCACAGACCAAGGCCGTACTCAACAGACTTTCCAGGGCCATCGGGCATATGGAATCCATTAAGCGTATGGTGGAGGAAGGACGTGACTGCAGCGAGGTGCTGATCCAGCTGTCAGCCGTGAAATCTGCGATCAATAATACAGGCAAGATCATCCTGCAGGATCATATAGAGCACTGTATCGTGGATGCAGTGGAGCATGGAGACCGGGATGCTATCAAGGAACTGGAAAAAGCGATCGACAGATTTATGAAATAAGGTAAGGAGTTCATGAGCAAATCGTGAATGAGGAAAATGCACGGACAGAGAGCCAGTTCTGCCTGTGTAAATACAAAGAATGAGAGGAACCTATTATGGCAAAAGAGTGCAGCAATTCATCCTGCAACAAATCAAGCTGTGAAGGCTGCGGCCAGAAACAGCCCCAGAGCCTCATGGCAGAACCAAATGTTTTTTCTGACGTAAAACATGTGATCGGAGTTGTCAGCGGAAAGGGTGGCGTTGGTAAATCCTTCGTAACAGGCTCCCTGGCCAATCTGATGGCTTCCAAGGGATATAAAGTGGGCATTATGGATGCGGATATCACAGGTCCGTCCATCCCGAAGATGTATGGCATCAAGGGTAATGCACAGGGCAGTGACAACGGAATCTATCCGATGCCAACTGCAAACGGAATTGAGGTTATGTCTGTAAACCTTCTGCTTCCGGATGAGGAGACACCGGTAATCTGGAGAGGCCCGGTCCTTGCAAATATGGTAAAACAGTTCTGGAGTGATGTAATCTGGGGCGAGCTGGATTATCTCTTCGTAGATATGCCGCCAGGAACCGGAGATGTTCCGTTAACTGTATTCCAGTCCCTGCCGATTGACGGTGTTGTGATCGTTACTTCCCCGCAGGATCTGGTTCGCATGATCGTCAAGAAAGCCTACAATATGGCTGATATGATGAAAGTTCCGGTACTTGGAATCGTGGAGAACTACAGCTACGTGAAATGTCCGGACTGCGGAAAAGAGATCAAGGTCTTTGGCGAGAGCCATATCGATGAGATCGCCGCAGAACTTAAAGTTCCGGTACTTGGCAAGATGCCGATCGATGTGAAACTTGCAGAGCTTGCAGACAGCGGCCTGTTCAGCAAGATCGAGAACGAGTATATCACTGCGGCAGCAGATGTAATGCCGAAAGATGAAGCGTAAGGAATAAAAAGGCAATAACAGAAAAGACCATCGGAATCCGATACAATAAGGATTCCGATGGTCTCTTTTTAGATCTGGGAAAAATATTTCAGGAAGCACTGGGCGGCCTGAGAAAGCTGCAGCGCTTCATGGTGTGCGATCACGGCGCTTCTTGCAGGCAGCGGTGTTTTCAGGTGGACCGGTTCCAGGCCCGGGCGGTTGCGGAGCATATAGTCCGGGATACAGGCAATACCAAGTCCGATCTCCGCAAGGTCGATCAAAAGATCGTTGCTGTTCAGTTCCACCTCAGGCAGCAGCTTCAGTCCCTGGGCCGCAAACACCTGATGAAGGTATTCACTGGTAGTGCTTTTCGGAGCAAGCATCAGGATGGGATAATCCAGAAGGTTTTCCAGGGAAAGAGGAGTTTTTCCCATGGTAAAATAATCCGGGTTTGCTACGAAGATATCACGGAATTCCAGCACAGTCTGAAGTTTTGTGTGGGAAGAAAGCCGGGAGTTGGGGTAATTGGTGACGATCAGTTCTGCCTGGCCGTTTTCCAGAAGCTCCGCACATCCGATGGAAGTGATGTTGATGATCTTGATCCGCACTTCCGGGTGATCCTTGTGGAACCGGCGGAGATAAGGGATGAGGAAATAGCGGCACAGAGTATCGCTGGCACCGATCCGCAGCTGACCGGTAAGATTTCCCTCGCCGGAAAGGGCTGCCTCGCCTTCGTTAAGCATGGAAAGGGCCGGTTTTACGTGCTGGAGAAGAAGCTCTCCCTCAGGAGTCAGGATCACCCGTTTGGTGCTTCGAACGAACAGGGTGTGGCCCAGTTTTTTCTCCAGGTTTTTGACCGCCTGGCTGACTGCAGATTGGGAGATAAAAAGCTGTCTGGAAGCCTCCGAAAAACTTAGGGTTGTTGCTACGTAGTAAAACACTTTGTAGAGTTCAAGATTGATATCCATATGTAAAAATCCTCCGCTTATAAATGATATAAGATATATTAATTTTACTAATGATATTTCCTATGATACTATATTTTCAGCAGAAAAGAAAGACAGAAATGCTTTCTGCACGTTTACCATCCTTATTATCGGATATAGAGAAAGGAGCCTTCTATGAGCAACGTAAGACGTGTGTATGTAGAAAAGAAACCTGCCTTTGCAGTAAAAGCAAAGGAACTGAAACATGAGATCAAACATTATCTTGGCATCAGCACTGTGACAGCAGTCCGTGAGCTGATCCGTTATGACGTGGAGAATATCTCCGATGAAGTATTTGAGAAAGCCTGCAAGACCGTATTTGCAGAGCCGCCGGTAGATGATCTGTATCTTGAGAAATTTGATGTGGCAGAGGGCGCACGTGTATTTTCCGTAGAATTCCTCCCTGGACAGTTTGACCAGAGAGCAGACTCCGCTGTACAGTGTGTACAGTTCCTGGATGAGAATGCGGCACCGATCATCCGCTCCGCAACTACTTATGTAATTGAGGGAACCGTTACAGACGCAGAGTTTGAGGCAATCAAACATCACTGCATTAACCCGGTGGATTCCCGTGAGACAGGACTTGAGAAACCGGAGACACTGGTAACCGTATTCCCGGACCCTGAGGATGTGAAGATCTTTGACGGATTCAAGGATATGGCAGAGGCTGATCTGAAAGAGCTGTACGCTTCTTTGAACCTTGCCATGACATTCAAGGATTTCCAGCATATCCAGAAATATTTTAAAAATGAAGAGAAACGTGATCCGTCCATGACAGAAATCCGTGTTCTGGATACTTACTGGTCTGATCACTGCCGACATACCACTTTCTCCACAGAGCTTACCAGCGTGAAGTTTGATGAAGGCGACTATAAAGCTCCAATCGAAAAAACATACGAAGAATATCTGGATGCCCATAAGAACATGTACAAAGGCCGTGATGACAAATTTGTCTGCCTGATGGATCTGGCTCTTATGGCAATGAAGAAACTGAAAGCAGAAGGCAAACTTGCAGACCAGGAAGAGTCCGATGAGATCAATGCCTGCAGTATCGTGGTACCGGTGGATGTGGACGGAAAAGAAGAAGAGTGGCTGATCAACTTCAAGAACGAGACCCACAACCATCCGACCGAGATCGAGCCTTTTGGTGGTGCGGCTACCTGCCTTGGCGGTGCCATCCGTGACCCGCTTTCCGGACGTACCTATGTATATCAGGCAATGCGTGTAACCGGTGCGGCTGATCCGACTGTATCCGTAAAAGAAACTCTGAAGGGTAAACTTCCGCAGAAGAAACTTGTCCGCAGCGCAGCTCACGGTTACAGCTCCTACGGAAACCAGATCGGTCTTGCAACCGGTGCTGTAAAAGAAATCTATCATCCGGACTACGTTGCAAAACGTATGGAGATCGGTGCGGTTATGGGTGCTGCTCCGAGACGTGCGGTTATCCGTGAGAATTCCGATCCGGGAGATATCATCATCCTTCTTGGAGGACGTACCGGCCGTGACGGTATCGGTGGTGCTACCGGTTCTTCCAAGGTTCACACAGAGGCTTCCATTGAGGTCTGCGGCGCAGAGGTGCAGAAAGGTAATGCACCGACAGAGCGTAAGATCCAGAGAATGTTCCGCAGAGAAGAAGTCAGCCATATCATCAAGAAATGTAATGACTTCGGTGCGGGCGGTGTTTCTGTTGCCATCGGCGAGCTGGCACCAGGACTTCAGATCGACCTTGACAAAGTTCCGAAGAAGTATGCAGGTCTTGACGGAACTGAGATCGCCATCTCCGAGTCCCAGGAGCGTATGGCTGTTGTGGTTGACCCGAAAGATGTGGATACTTTCCTGAAATACGCAAATGAAGAGAATCTTGAGGCAGTTCCTGTTGCAGTTGTAACTAAGGAGCCACGCCTTGTCCTCAACTGGAGAGGAAAAGAGATCGTAAATATTTCCCGTGCATTCCTGGATACCAACGGTGCACATCAGGAGACTTCCGTTGAGGTTGAGATCCCGTCCAAAGACGGAAACCTTTTTGAAAAACGTCCGGATGTCACAGACGTAAAGAAAAAATGGCTGGATACTCTCGCTGACCTGAATGTATGCTCACAGAAAGGTCTTGTGGAGATGTTTGACGGCTCCATCGGCGCAGGCAGCGTATTTATGCCTCACGGTGGTAAATATCAGCTGACAGAGACACAGTCCATGGTTGCAAAAGTTCCGGTACAGAACGGAAAAACAGAGACAGTTACCATGATGAGCTACGGCTTCGATCCATACCTTTCCTCCTGGAGCCCGTATCATGGAGCATCTTACGCAGTAACAGAGTCTGTTGCCAAGATCGTTGCAACCGGTGGTGACTATAAGAAGATCCGCTTCACATTCCAGGAATACTTCCGTCGTATGACCGAAGATCCGAAGAGATGGAGCCAGCCGTTCTCCGCACTGCTTGGCGCTTATGCGGCACAGATCGGATTCGGCCTTCCTTCCATCGGCGGTAAGGACAGTATGTCCGGAACCTTCAATGACATTGATGTTCCTCCGACACTGGTATCTTTCGCAGTGGATGTTGCAAAAGTAAAAGACGTGATCACACCGGAGCTCAAAAAAGCAGGAAGCAAACTGGTATGGCTCCGTGCACCGAAGGACGCTTATGACCTTCCGGATTATCCGGCTCTTATGGAGCAGTATGACAAATTACATCAGGATATCCAGGCTGGCCGTGTGATCTCCGCATATGCACTTGACCGTCATGGAATCGCCGCAGCAGTCAGCAAGATGGCATTTGGTAACGGCATGGGCGTGAAGATCGAGCACAGCCTTGATCCAAGAGATTTCTTTGCCCCGGCATTCGGAGATATCATCTGCGAAGTTCCGGATGGAAAAGTCGGCGAGCTTGCTATCACTTATACAGTAATCGGTGAGGTTACAGACGATGCGAAATTCTCCTATGGCGATGCTGAGATCACTTTGAAAGAGGCACTTTCCACATGGGAGGGAACTCTGGAGAACGTATTTAAGACAGCAGCAGGAACCGAGGATGTCAAGGCGGATGACGGTTCCCTTTACAAAGCAGACAGCATCTATGTATGCAAACATAAAGTTGCAAAACCACGGGTATTTATTCCGGTATTCCCTGGAACAAACTGCGAGTACGACAGCACCCGTGCATTTGAGAGAGCAGGCGCTGAAGTAGATGTAAAAGTATTCAAAAACCTGACAGCAGAAGATATCCATGATTCTGTGGAGATCTTTGAGAAAGCCATCAGCCAGGCACAGATGATCATGTTCCCGGGTGGATTCTCAGCAGGTGATGAGCCGGATGGATCTGCTAAATTCTTTGCAACCGCATTCCAGAACGAGAAGATCAAAGAAGCTGTTATGAAGCTTCTCAATGAGCGCGATGGTCTGGCACTTGGTATCTGCAATGGATTCCAGGCCCTGATCAAACTGGGACTGGTACCGTACGGCGAGATCTGTGGTCAGAAAGAGGATTCTCCGACACTGACCTACAACACCATCGGCCGTCATGTATCCAAGATGGTATATACCAAGGTTGTCAGCAACAAGTCTCCATGGCTTCAGAAAGCACAGCTTGGCGGTGTATACTGCAACCCGGCTTCCCACGGTGAGGGACGTTTCGTTGCAAATGATGAGTGGCTGAAGAAACTCAAAGAAAACGGACAGATCGCAACGGAGTATGTACCGGTAGATGAAACAGGCTATGAGGGCGAGTTCAATGTAAACGGTTCTTATATGAACATCGAAGGTATCACAAGCCCGGATGGACGTGTTCTCGGAAAGATGGCGCACAGCGAGCGTCGTGACGCAGGTGTGGCTGTAAATATCTATGGAGAGCAGGATATCAAGATTTTCGAATCTGGTGTAGAATACTTCAAGTAATATCCGTAAGCTTGCAGTGGCAGGGGATTTCAGACCTCCCTGCCACTGTAAAAATACAAAAAAACATATATTTTTTAAAAAATTTAAAAAAAGTGAAAAAAACTGTTGACACAAGTCAGAAACCATTATATAATAGCAAAGCGAGTTGCGGAACAGAAGAGTTCTTAAGACGAGCAACTGTTATGGGATCTTAGCTCAGCTGGGAGAGCATCTGCCTTACAAGCAGAGGGTCATAGGTTCGA
>OKVC01000274.1_pt1 | contig 29892 bp, 26 predicted proteins | sample 1606641 | NCBI WGS metagenome assembly OKVC01 (sample SAMEA3882518, study PRJEB24775) | human gut metagenome | biome: human-associated habitat; feature: intestine environment; material: feces | place: Netherlands | collected 2009/2010
AAACTAAGAAATGCGAGGTTATACAACAATGATAAAAGTACTTTTCATCTGCCACGGCAATATCTGCCGAAGCACTATGGCCCAATTCGTTTTCCAAGATATGGTAAATGATCAAGGCCTAAAAGACAAATTTTACATCGACTCTGCCGCAACGAGCAGAGAAGAAATTGGCAATCCGCCACATCATGGAACAGTCAATAAACTAAGACAGGAAGGAATCCCAGTCCTAAAACACCGAGCCATCCAGATGACAAAACAAGATTACAAAGAATACGATTATATTATCGGTATGGATGCATGGAATCTAAGAAATATGAATCGTATCACAGGCGGTGACCCAGATGGAAAAATTCATCTATTATTAGATTATTCCAAACATCCAAGAGACATCGCAGATCCGTGGTATACAGGGAATTTTGATGATACATACAGAGATGTAGTGGAAGGATGCAAAGCATTCTTGGAATATCTAAAACAAGAAGAACTATAAAAAGGAGAAACAAAAATATGAAGGTCGTAATATTAAATGGAAGCCCAAGAAAAGGTGGAAATACAGAAATCATGGCAGAAACATTTGCCAAAGCAGCAGATAAACATGAAGTAGAAATCTTAAATATCGCACCAATGAACATCAAAGGATGTCTAGGGTGTAAATATTGCTATGCGCATCAGGGAGAATGTGTGCAGAAAGATGATATGTCAAAAGTTTTAGAAACATTAAAAGATGCAGATATGGTAGTCTTTGCATCTCCAATCTACTGGTTTGACATCACAGCCCAGCTAAAAACTATTATTGACCGATTATATGCATGTGGAAGTACAGGATTCCATTTCAATAAAACAGCATTATTATTAAACGCAGGAGCAGATCATGTTTTTGATGCAGCGATCGCTCAGTATAAGGCGATGACATCTTACTTAAAATGGGAAGACAAAGGAATCATCACAGCTCCGAACATGGTAGAGAAAGGTACGATGAAAGAATGTCCAGAGCTTGAGAAAGTGAAAGAATTAGCGAAAAATTTATAAGAGAAATTTGAAAATCACTGAAATTCCGTCATATGTTTCCGATACCACAAAGGCATCAGATTCCTCTGACACTGAGAATTTTCTCTTTCTTTAATTCTGATCGTATTGAAAAAGTCTTTCCATAGATCAATAAACGGATCGTCTGTTTTTACTGACAGGCGGTCCATTTCTTCATTTGAAAGTGTTGTCAGATAATAATCCTGATCAGCAGGATGAACAACTGCAATAAAACGTTGATCATCAATGATCATCCAATTCTCCGAAGGAAGACGGTCAGAAAAGTGAGGGGCCACTAAGGTTAATACATTACTCTTTGGTTCAATATGACTCACTAGCACATTTCCAGGCATATTTGCAAAACGGATAAATTCAATATGTGAATGAGCTTCATTTCCAACCTTGCGTTTTAATTCAAACATTCGCATGATCACAGGTTCTTGAAGAAAATCCACAACATGAGCACCATAATGGAATCCAGCAACCATAAAACGATAAATCGTATCTAATTTATCCTCGGCATCAGACATTGCAGCTTCATAGATCATAATATAAGCCTGATAAGAAATCTTACTCTTGATAGAACGAACGACACTGCCAGTTTTCTCCGGATCAGCATCCACATGCCGATAATCACAGAATAATTCCAGATTCCCAATCGGTTCTGTCTTCAATTTAATATTGGAATGACCAAGTCTTGATACCCAGGCCTCATAAACACAAGTCATCATCGCATCAAAATTATCTTCACAGGTAAAAACAGTCATAATAGCCTCCAGAATACAAAAAATAACGAAAATTACATCTGCCCAAACAAGGTTTTCGAAGAATCTTCTATAGTAACTTCTGACTGGAAATTAAAATCATCAAACAAAGAAAGCTGACGGTAAGTCTGTGGATGATCGATCGCCCAGTTTTGTTTTGCATCCTCACCGATCAGCTGTCTGGTAATAAAATCTTCCTCAATCGGTATCCGATACATCATCTTTCCACTACAAGTAATAAAATATTTCGCACGTTTTAACACAACGCCCATCTTTTTCAAATGTTCAAAATTAAGAGTACCATGTCTACGAGCCTTTACAATACGGAACGCAGATTTTGTACCAATCCCAGGAACACGAAGTAACACATCATAAGAAGCGCGGTTGATCTCAACCGGATAAATATCCAGATGGCGAAGCGCCCAGTCACACTTCGGATCAAGCATCGTATTAAAATTCGGCCGGTCCACAGAAAGCAATTCATCTGCTTTGAATCCATAGAAACGAAGCAGCCAGTCAGCCTGATACAGACGATGTTCACGAAGAAGCGGCGGTGCAGTTCCAAGAGCTGGCAGATTAGAATCCTCATTCAAAGGAACATAAGCCGAATAAAACACACGCTTTAAATCATACTGCTGATATAACTTCTGTGTTGTCGATAAAAGCTGCAGATCACTTTCCCCAGTCGCACCAATGATCATCTGTGTACTCTGACCAGCAGGAACAAAAGGAGTTGGTTTCCCATTGTTTTGTAGGCGCAAAGTACTCTTAAGAGAAGGATCTGCAAGCGTCAACGGGGAAGAACCAGTCTGAATCCGCTGATAAGGATTTTCATGAAAGATCGTATGTTTCAAGTATTTGTTACTTCTAGAGCGTTCCATGGAAGCATCTTTCCCGATCATTAAACGATGATCTACAATCCCGTTTTGAATTTGACGGATTGGAGCAACGAGTTTCTTTGGATTCTTATGAGGTGCCAGTTTCTTAAGTCCATCAATCGTAGGAAGTTCTAAATTCACACTCATACGATCGACAAGATATCCCATGTTTGTGATCAACTCATCTGAAGCTCCAGGAATCGCTTTCACATGGATATATCCATTAAAATGATACTTTGTACGGAGAAGATAAATCGCCTGATACATCAATTCCATTGTATACGTTGGACTCTTCACAATCCCAGAGCTTAAAAATAGGCCCTCAATATAATTTCTTCGATAAAATTCCACAACAAGTGTACAGATCTCGTCCGGAGTAAATGTTGTACGAACCCTGTCATTACTTACTCGGTTTAGACAATACTTACAATCATAAATACATTCATTGCTAAGTAAGATCTTAAGCAATGAAACACAACGTCCATCGGAAGAAAAACTATGACAGATTCCAGCAGCTTCTGTATTTCCAAGCATACCCTTCTTCCCACGACGAGAAGAACCGCTGGAAGTACAGGCAACATCGTATTTTGCTGCATCAGCTAATATTTTTAATTTCTCATTTAAAGATAAATCTGCGGTTTGGATTTCCATATCAGGTGGCTCCTTTCGAATATATGTTCTAGTTTAACATAAATAAAAGTATTTTACAAACTGCATTTTGAATATGGAGAAACATATGCAATTCCTTGGATCGCAGCAGCAGTTATTGGTGGAACACTTTTAACAGGAGGTGTTGGAACTGTCGTAGGATCACTATTTGGATCACTGATCAAGGGTATCATTGAAACGATTATTACATTCCAGGGAACATTATCATCCTGGTGGACAAGAATCGTGATCGCATTACTTCTTTGCTTCTTCGTAATCTTACAGAGTGTATTTAAATCAATTCGTGAGAAGCGTTTTGCACAAGGTAATGAAAAGTAGATATCAACAACTCCGTACCAGCAGATACAAAATTAAGAGCGTACGTTGCACAAGGAGAAATCCTTCCAGTAGCAACAAGATCTTTTGGATCTATTGGTGTATTTGCTATCCCAGAAATGGGAAGATTTATTGAGATTAGTTATGAAATTAATTTCTAAGAACAGTTCCAGAAGTTCTCTTCTGCTTTCGATATTTCGAAGGAGACATAGATTTCCATTAAATCCAATCCATAGATACTCCCAAGGCTCTTGTGCATCGGATTGATAAAAAGTAAGTTCATCTGGCTCGATCAAAAATCCTTGTCCGGTTTCTAAATGATATGTTTTTCGTGAATTTGAAAAATACCTTTTCTATTTAATATAAAATGAATTATATAATGTGGACGTACTACAGGTCCAAAACTATGAAGAGGTTCGGTTGTAGAGTACCCACAAAATTGAAATAGAAGATCACGATCTTTGTTATTTAAAAATGTTAATACTTGTGCTTGTTCCATAAATTACCTCCATTTCTTTGACTATTATAAAATGTTTATCAAAGTTAATCAACATTTTGACAAAAACATAAAACAAAACTTCATAACTATAATGTCATATTGATGCTATACTTTAAGTACGTCATGAGAGAAGGAAAAAATAAGGGCCCTGCAATCAAAAAGGAGAAAAACGATGAATTTAACAAAAAAAGAAAAATTTTCATTTGGCTTTGGAGCGCTTGGAAAGGACGCTATCTGTTGCTTTGTAGGTAATTTTCTAATGTTCTATTTTACAGATGTTTTGTTTTTGGCACCAGCTTTTGTAGGAACATTATTTTTTGTAGCAAGAATATGGGATGCGATCAATGACCCGATGATGGGACTGGTTGTTGATAACACTCATAATCGATTTGGCAAATTTAGAACGTGGTTATTGGTTGGAACACTTTTAAATGCAGTTGTATTTTTTGCAATGTTTAATACATTCGGACTTCATGGAAAAGCACTGTATATTTATGTATCAATTGCATATATTCTTTATGGAATGACATATACGATCATGGATGTTCCATACTGGTCATGGCTTCCAAACTTAACAAATGATCCACATGAAAGAGAATCAGTATCAGTTATTCCAAGATTTTTCGCAAGTTTAGCAGGATTTTCTATTGGTGTTTTTGGCTTAGGTATGATCAATGGAATGGATAAGATTTTTGGAAATGGCGATAGAACCGCTGGTTTCCGTATGGTAGCATTAGTAATTTCTATTTTATTTGTATTTACGATCAGTGTAACAATCGTTAATGTAAAAGAAAAAGTAACTGAAAAAGCAGCAGAACATACAAGTTTTAAACAGATCATCAATATTTTATTTAAGAATAAACAGTTAATTGCATATATTGGATTATTATTAGCTTATAATCTTTGCATGCAGATTGTAATTAGAATCATCATGATCGTCATTCCAATGGTATTTGCAGTGATCAGTTATCTGATTTATGAAAAAGCATATAAATTAAAAGGTGATTATTTAAATAACATGGTCAAAGAATTAAATGTAGTTCATGAGGCCTAAAAATTAAAACGAGTAGGAGAACTTTTATGAGTATTTTTTATCACAAGACATCACAGGAATTTCATCTGAAAAATGAATCTGTCAGCTATATTATGAAAGTACTGAAAAATGGACAGATCGGACAGCTTTATTATGGAAGTGCGATTCCGGATAAAGAAGATTTTGGATATTATATAGAAACAATGCATCGTCCAATGTCATCTTATTTGTTTGAGGGAAATCTTACATATTCCCTCGAACATTTAAAACAGGAATATCCATCATATGGAACAACAGATTACCGCGAACCTGCTTTTGAGATCTTGCAGGAAAATGGAAGTCGTATTTCGGATTTTGTATATGAAAGCCATAAGATTTATGATGGAAAACCAGAACTTCAAGGATTACCAGCTGTTTATGTAGAAGAAAAAAAAGAAGCACAGACATTAGAGATCATTTTAAGAGATTCGCTTACTGGGGCAAAAATGACATTATACTATACGATCATGAGAGATTTTCCAGTGATCACAAGAAGTATGAACCTTGAAAATGATGGAGATCAGTCTTTTGATCTGACAAGAGCGATGAGTGCGTGCTTAGATCTTCCGGATAAAGACTATGAGTGGATACAATTATCAGGAGCCTGGGCAAGAGAACGAGAGATTAAGACAAGAAAATTAGAACAGGGAATACAATCTGTAGGAAGTCTTCGAGGAAATTCAAGTCATAACCATAATCCGTTTATTGCATTAAAAAGACAATCTGCGGATGAATTTCAGGGAGATGTCATTGGTATGAGTCTTGTATACAGTGGTAATTTCTTAATGCAGGCAGAAGTCGATACCTATGATGTGACAAGAATACTTATGGGAATTCATCCAATGGGATTTCAATGGCATTTAGAGCCAGGAGAATCTTTCCAGACACCAGAAGCGATCATCACATTTTCAGAAGATGGGCTAAATGGAATGAGTCAGACATTCCATAAATTATTCCGTACAAGATTGGCCAGAGGATACTGGAGAGATAAGGAACGTCCGATTTTGATCAATAACTGGGAAGCAACGTATTTTGACTTTAATGAAGATACGATCGTAGAGATTGCAAAATCAGCAAAAAAAGCTGGAATTGAAATGTTTGTTTTAGATGATGGATGGTTTGGAACAAGAAATGATGATAAGCAAGGACTGGGAGATTGGTTTGCTAATTTAAATAAATTAGAGCATGGTATTTCTGGATTATCCAAGCGAATTGAAGAAGAATGTGGTATGAAGTTTGGATTATGGTTTGAACCAGAAATGGTAAACGAAAACAGTGATCTATTTCGTAAACACCCAGATTATCGAATCGAAACTCCAGGAAGAAAATGTTCTCATGGAAGAAATGAATTTGTATTAGATTTTTCAAGAAAAGAAGTTGTTGATTGCATTTATGATCAAATGGAAAAATTATTAGCAGATTCAAAAGTATCTTATATAAAATGGGATATGAACCGAAGTATCACAGAATGTTTCAGTAAAGGATGGGCAGCGAATAAGCAAGGAGAGATTTTCCATCGTTATATTCTTGGTGTGTATGACCTTTATGAGCGTCTGACCAAACGTTTTCCAGAAATTTTATTTGAATCTTGTGCAAGTGGAGGAGGACGTTTTGATCCAGGAATGCTTTATTATGCACCACAAACATGGACAAGTGATGATAGTGATGCGATTGAGCGTATTAAGATTCAATATGGAACAAGTATGGTATATCCATTAAGTAGTATGGGTGCTCATGTATCGGTAACACCAAATCATCAGCTGTTTAGAAATACACCATTATCTACAAGAGCGAATGTTGCATATTTTGGAGCGTTTGGATACGAATTAAATATTGCAAAATTATCAGAAGAAGAACAAGAAGAAATTAAAAAGCAGGTAGAATTTGTAAAACAGTATCGAGGATTGATTCAGAAGGGAACATTTTATCGTTTGTTAAGTCCGTTTGAAGGAAATATTGCGGCATGGATAGTCGTATCAGAAGATAAAAAAGATGCGATCATGGGATATTATAAGATTTTAAATGATGTTAACTGCCCATATCGTCGATTATGCCTTCATGGATTGGATGAAAAAATGGAATATACAATAGAAGGTGTTGATGGAGTATATTCAGGACGTGAACTTATGAAAGCTGGAATGATCACTTCAGATCCATCTGCTGGACAAGTTTTAGATGGTGGAGAGACATGTACAGATTTCTGGTCTAAGATTTATTTACTTCATGGTGAAAAATAATGAATACAAAGACTATGAAAATTATAATGATGCTTCTGGGAAATTTATTGATGGGGATTGCTGTGGCAATCCTTCGAATGTCAAGATTTGGAACAGATCCATTTACATGCATGAATCTTGGAGTAAGCGGATTTTTGAATATCAGTTTTGGAACATATCAGCTGCTTGTTAATATTATACTTTTTATATTTGTTTTATGGAAAGGAAGAAGCTGCATTGGGGCTGGGACTATTGTGAATATGGCTGGAATTGGATATATTGCAGATTTTGGAGTGTTTGTTTTGACAAAATGTCTCGGGCAGCCAGAGATGCTATCTATGCAGATCAGGATTCTATTGATGATCTTTGCAGTCACTATGTGTTCCTTTGCAGCAGCGATGTACATGGAAGCAGATATGGGAATTGCACCATATGATGCATTTGGTGTGATCATTGAAAAAATAAGTAATAGAAAAATACCTTTTAAAGTAGCCAGAGTTTTGACAGATGTAATTTGTGTGGCAATTGGATTTTCATTTGGAAGTATTGTAGGAGTTGCAACAGTTATTACAGCGTTTTGTATGGGACCATTGATTGAAGTATTTAGAGTTCAATGCATGGAGAAATTGGTTATAAAATATGGTAATTAGTATGAAGCTAAATGAGGTAGAGAAATGAAGAAAATAAAAATCTATGCACCTGTTGATGGCGTTGTTAGAAAATTATCTTATGGGAAGGATGCAATCTTCTCAAAAAAAATATTAGGAGATGTGATCGGACATTTTGATCTGAAAACATTAATTTATGATGAACGCAATGTTAAGACTCCAGTAGTAATCCCAACCAAAAAAGATAAAATCAAAATTAACTTGTTAAAAGAAGGACCAATTGATCTGGAAACAGAAATTATGGAAATTGTATTTTAACAACATAAAGAATATAAAAAACAACGAAAACTACATATGAACACGAAAAGACAGCCAGATGGATGAAATCTGGCTGTCTTTGAATTTGCAATAATCCCATATCTTCAAGTAAAATAATTAGTAAAATATTGAAAAACATTACTAACTGAAATATAATAAATAAAAAAGATAAAGGAGATATCACACTGTGTATCAGGCATCAAAATCTTAAGAAAGGATTTTGATGCCTTCTTTTTCTATCATGATCATTTACAAGGAGTAGAGCAAGAGTTACGGACGACAAGATTACATGGAAGTGTCAGACGAATCGGAGTCTGCTGCTCCAGAGAATCTTCTTTTGTCCGAAGTAAAATATAATGAGCAGCATATTCTCCCATAAATTCAGCAGGTGTATGAATCGTTGTCAGCGGAGGGTTTGAAAAACTTGCAACGCTGATATCATCAAAACCAATGATGGATATATCATCTGGAATTTTATAACCATTCTCATATAAAGCACGCATTGCACCGATTGCAAGAGGATCACTGGCAGAGAAAATAGCGGTTGGAAGGTCGCCATCAGCAATCATTTGTTTTGTCATGATATATCCGGATTCAGCAGAATAATCTCCCTCATAAATAAAAGATTCATGGTCAATGGAATGTTCCTGGCAGAAGTTGATGAAGGTATCTTTACGTTCTTCAAAATATACACTGTTATCAGCGAGAACTTCCTTCCCGCCAAGATAAGCAATCTTTCGATGGCCAAGATCATACAAATAATCTAGTGCTTCAGTAACTGCCTGTTGGAAATCAAGATTGATCGTATCACAATAAATCTTTGGTGTCTTCATATCAACAAAAATAGTGTTGGAATTAAGTTTTTGAAAAGACTTAATCTGAGATTTATTAAATTTACCAATACAAATCAGACCTTGAAGATCCTTGAGTGTGTCAGGATAATTGCAATCGCTCTGGAAAGCACGGACAACGTGGATATTATGATCGGCACAATATTTTTCAATACCGACACGGATTGCCTGATAATAAGGATCTTCCAGTTCCTGAAAGACAGAATACCATTGAAAGATACCGATAGAAATCGATTTTTCAACGGTATTTTTTAGATGTTTTGTATAATTTAATTCCTGGGCAACCTTTAAAACGCGCTGTTTTGTTTCGTCGGTTACACTCAGGGTATCGTCTTGGTTTAAAATTCTTGATACAGTTGCAGCAGAAACAGATGCTTTCTGTGCAATGTCTTTGATTGTTGCCATGGAGATAAAATCCTTTCTCATAAATATTAATTTATCTCATTATAACAGAGAAAAGCACAAAAGTAAAAGTGGATTTAGTAAAATAAAAGTAAAAAATTTAGTAAAAATATATTGACAATTTTACTAAAAAGTTTTACTATACAAGTATCAAAGACAGCCACTAAAAACAGGAGGAAAGAAAAATGGGAACAACTAATGGAAAGGTTCCAGGCAGAGTAAAATATACTTTTGCATTTGGAGCATTGGGAAAAGATTTAATTTATGGAATGATGGCGACATTCGCTATGATCTACTTTACGGATGTGTTGAAAGTATCACCGGGTTTTGTAGGAATCGTTTTCTTCGTAGCAAAACTTTGGGATGCATTTAACGATCTGTTTATGGGAATGATCGTAGATAACACAAGATCACGCTTTGGAAAATTCGTACCATGGCTAGTGATCGGAACTTTAGTCAATTCCGTTGTGTTTGTCGTATTATTTACTGACTTTAAATTAACAGGAACTTCACTTTGCATCTTCGTTGCAGTGATCTATGTATTATGGGGAATGACTTATACGATCATGGATATTCCATACTGGTCCGTAATTCCAAACCTTACATCAGATCCACACGAACGAGAAGTTGTTTCCGTTTTACCTAGAATTTTCGCAAGTATTGGACAGTCATTAGTCATCGCAGGATTCGGTGTTCAGATCATTGCAGCATTAGGTGGAGGATATATCGGATATCATCGTTTTGCTATGATTATTGCAGGAACATTTATTCTTACGATCGGTGTTGCAGTTTGTAACCTGAAAGTCAAAGAAAACAATGCACCAAGTGAGAAGATTTCTTTCAAAGATGTATTCTCAATCATTAAGAAAAATGACCAGTTACAGTCAGCTGTAGGACTGATTCTTTTATATAATGTAGGAATTCAGTTTATCATGGGTGTTGCAGTTTACTACTTTACATATGTATGTGGAAACGCCAACATGTTATCAGCCTTCATGATCAGCGCATCTATCGCAGAAGTTGTTGGGTTGATCATCTTCCCAGAAGTAGCAAAGAAATTATCCAGACATACATCATTTTTACTGGCTTGTATCTTACCGTTTATTGGCTTAGCATTATTATTAGTCGTTGGATTTGTATGCCCACAGAATATCGTATTAACAGCAGTTGCAGGAGTGATCGTAAAGACAGGAACAGGATTAGAACTTGGATGTGCGACAGTATTCTTATCTGATGTCGTTGACTATGGTGAGTACAAACTAGGAACAAGAAATGAATCCGTTGTATTCTCTTTACAGACATTGATTGTAAAATTTACAGCGGCTTTAACATCACTTTTCATTGGATTTGCACTGGAACGTACAGGATATATTCCAAATCCAAACGCTGTACAGTCAGCACTGACATTGAATTCTATCAGATTTTTAATGTGTGCGATTCCAGCGGTGTCCATGCTTGTAGCCTATGTAGTTTATAAAAAAGCATATCATCTGGATGACAGTTTTATGAAGAAAGTTATTCAGACGATCGAAGAAAGGAGAGCAAACCGCAATGCCGAACAGTATTAAAAAATTAGAAGAAGCTTTTAAAGAAGGAAAATATGATCAGTTATTAAAAGATATCTATGTAGATGAAGCAGTGATTGAATATCAGCAGGAACGCTACATCAAAGCATTAGAATCCTTTGAAAAGATTTATGGAGAAAAAGAAGTAGAAATCTATAGTGCTCCAGGAAGAAGTGAAGTTGGAGGAAACCATACAGACCATCAGTTTGGAAAAGTACTGGCAACTTCCATTAACTTAGATGCGATTGCAATCGTTGCAAAAAGAGATGACGATGTGATCGATCTGAAATCAGAAGGATATGAAAGAATCATAGTAAGTCTTAGTTCTTTTGACCCAGCCAAAGCAGAAAAAGGAACATCACAGGCACTGATTCAGGGAGTTGCTTCTAAATTAAAAGAAGAAGGATATAAAATCGGTGGATTTGAAGCTTATGTAACAAGTGATGTATTAAATGGGGCTGGAATGTCATCTTCTGCTGCATTTGAAGTATTGATCGGAAATATTTTATCTGGATTATATAACGATATGAAGATTGATCCTGTATTTTTGGCACAGGCCGGACAGTATGCAGAGAATGTATACTTTGGAAAACCATGTGGATTGATGGATCAGATGGCTTCTTCTATTGGAGGCTTGATCAATATTGATTTTGAAAAACCAAAGAAGCCAAAAATTAAAAAAGTAGACGTTGATTTTGAAGCATATGGTCACAGCTTATGCATCGTGGATACAAAAGGATCTCATGCAGATTTAACAGATGATTATGCAGCAATTCCATACGAAATGAAGAAAGTTGCCAATTACTTTAATCAGGAAGCATTAAGAGAAGTTGATAAAGATGATTTTTACTTAAATCTACCAAAGATCAGAGAAATCTTAGGAGATAGAGCAGTTCTTCGTGCAATGCATTTATTTGAGGAAAATAAACGTGTAGATCAGCAGGTAAAAGCTTTAGAAGAAGGAGATTTTGATACATTTAAGAAATTGATCAAAGAATCTGGGGATTCATCCTTTAAATATTTACAAAATGTATATTCAAGCCATGACCTGACAAATCAGAGTGTATCGATCGGACTGGCGATCAGTGATATTTCTTTAGGAGATAAAGGAGTCAGCCGAGTTCATGGAGGAGGATTTGCAGGAACGATTCAGGCATTTGTACCAAATGATATTGTTAGTATGTACAAAAAGAACATGGAACATGTATTTGGTGAAGGAGCATGTCATGTCTTAAAAGTACGCCCATACGGAGGAATGAAGGTATTATAAGATGATGAAAGTAAGAATGATAGAACAAAGAGATAACGGAGTCTGCTTATTCGAATTAAAAAATGATGAGATCAAGGTGATCACAAGTAATCTTGGATGTCATGTGTTATCTGTATTTACAAAAGACCGAGAAGGAAACTTTGGGGATGTTGTTCTTGGATTTGAGAATGTGGAAGATTGCTGGCATGGAGATGGAAGTTACATGGGAGCGATTGCCGGACGTGTTGCAAATCGTATCGGAGATGCAAAGTTTGAATTAAATGGAAAGACATACGAATTGGCAGCAAACAATGGAAAGAATTCTCTCCATGGAGGAATCAAAGGATTTAATCAAAAGATATTTAAATATGAATTGCTGGAAGATGGAATCCGTTTTATCTATCTCTCACCAGATATGGAAGAAGGATATCCGGGAAGTCTTTATCTGAAAGTTGTGTATCGTTTATGCGATAATACATTAAAAATGGAATATGAAGCAGTATCCGATGAGGATACACTGGTCAATATCACAAATCATTCTTACTTTAATTTATCTGCTGGAAAAGATAAAATTTATCATCATCAGTTAAAGGTAAAAGCGGATGAGATTGCATGTGTTGATGAAAACTGTCTTGCCAATGGAACATTTTTAAAGATAGAAAACACACCATTTGACTTTAAAGAATTTCATGAGATCGGAGAGCGGATCAACGATGATCATGAACAGTTAAAACTTGCCGGAGGTTATGATCATTCTTTCATGGTAAAAGATGAAGATGACCAGTTAGTTCTATATGACAAAGAAACTGGAAGAAAAATGACGATGACAACAACACTTCCATGCATTCAGGTATACACAGGAAACTTCCTGTCTGGCGGATGTAATGGAAAAGGTGGGAAACCATACGAAAACAGAGATGGTGTTGCCTTAGAAGCCCAGTTCTTACCAAACTCCATACATATAGAAAAAGAACCAAAGGTAATTTTAAGAAAAGGCGAAGAATACGAAGCAGTAACAACATATCGATTTGAGGTGGAATAAGATGGATTTACAAAAAGATATCAAAAAACTTGTAACATATGGACTTGATAAAAAACTGATCATGCCAGAAGATGAAATCTATACGATCAATCAATATCTGGAAGTGTTTCGATTAGATGAATATGGAGATCCTGATATTGAAGGAGAAGAAATCATCCTGCCAGAGATTTTAGATCGTCTGACAGATACAGCTTATGACCGCTATATCATCAAAAGTGATGATATCGTGACAAGAGATTTATTTGACACAAAATTAATGGGAATCCTGACACCAAAACCAAGTCAGGTGATTAAAAAATTCCGTAAATATTATGAAGAGAGTCCAAAGAAAGCAACTGAATTTTTCTATGAATTCAGTCAGGATACGAACTATATCCGAAGAGACCGCGTCAAAAAAGATATGAAATGGAAAGTAAACAGTCCATACGGAGATATCGACATCACGATCAACCTGTCCAAACCAGAGAAAGATCCAAAAGCAATTGCAGCAGCAAAAAATGCAAAACAAAGTTCTTATCCAAAGTGCCAGCTTTGCATGGAAAATGAAGGATATGCAGGAAGAATGAATCATCCAGCAAGACAGAACCACAGAATTATGCCGCTTGTGATCAATGACAGCAAATGGGGATTCCAGTACTCTCCATATGTATACTACAATGAACACTGTATCGTATTTAACGGACAGCACGTACCAATGAAGATTGATAAGGCAGCATTTACAAAACTATTTGACTTTGTAAAACAGTTTCCACACTATTTCCTAGGATCCAATGCCGATCTTCCAATCGTTGGAGGTTCTATCTTAACACATGATCATTTCCAAGGTGGACATTATGAATTTGCCATGGAACGTGCAGCGATCGAGAAAGAATTTGTCATTCCAGGATACGAAGATGTGAAAGCAGGAATCGTTCATTGGCCATTATCAGTAATCCGTATTCAGTGCAAAGATGAAAAACGACTCATTGAACTTGCAGACTATATTTTGAAAAAATGGCGTGGATATACCGATGAAGAGGCATATATTTTTGCTGAGACAGATGGAGAACCACACAATACGATCACACCGATCGCACGTAAAAAAGGTGATATGTATGAACTGGATCTGACACTTCGTAACAACATCACAACGAAAGAATGTCCATTAGGACTTTATCATCCACATAATGAGTATCATCATATCAAGAAAGAAAATATCGGACTGATCGAGGTTATGGGACTTGCAGTACTTCCATCCAGATTAAAAGCAGAGATGGAACATTTAAGTGAATGTCTTGTGAAGGGTGAAGATGTCAGCCAGTATGAAGATCTTAAGAAACATGCACCATGGGTTGATGAGATCAAAGAAAAATATGAAGATATCAATGAAGAAAATGTAGAAGATATCTTAAAAGAAGAGATCGGACAAGTATTCGTTAAAGTTTTAGAAGATGCCGGAGTTTATAAATGCACGGAAGAAGGAAGAAAAGCATTTGACCGATTTATTGCAACTTTGTAATTGAGTTCAGAAAGGAAATGACAGATGAAAATATTAGTATTAGGTGGAGCTGGTTATATTGGTTCTCATACAGTTTATGAACTGATCGATGCAGGGGAAGAAGTCGTGATCATCGACAATCTGGAAACAGGACATATTGAGGCTGTTCATCCAAAAGCAAAGTTTTACAAAGGAGACTTAAGAGATAAAGCATTTGTAGACAGTGTCCTAGATCAGGAAAAAGATATCGATGCAGTGATCCATTTCGCAGCGAACTCCTTAGTTGGAGAAAGTATGGTAAATCCATTAAAATATTATGATAATAACCTTTGTGGAACAAAGACAATGGTACAGTCCTTAGTAGAACATGGCATCGATAAGATCGTATTCTCCTCAACAGCAGCAACTTATGGAGAACCAGAGAAAGTACCGATCGTAGAGACAGACCGCACAGAGCCAACAAACACTTATGGAGAGACAAAACTTTCCATGGAAAAGATGTTTAAGTGGGTTGGTCGTGCACATGGACTTCGTTATGTATCTTTAAGATACTTTAATGCCTGCGGAGCACATGTAAGTGGACAGATCGGAGAAGATCATAATCCAGAAACACATCTGATTCCATTGATCTTACAGGTGCCAAATGGCAAAAGAGAAGCAATCAGTATCTTTGGAACGGATTATGATACAAAAGATGGAACTTGTGTAAGAGACTATATTCATGTAACAGACCTTGCACAGGCACATATTCTGGCAGTGAAATACTTAATGGAAGGTAATGAAAGCAACATCTTCAATCTTGGAAATGGTGTTGGATTTACTGTAAAAGAAGTCATCGAAACAGCCAGAAAAGTGACAGGAAAGCCGATCAAGGCTGTGGAAGAAGGAAGAAGAGCTGGAGATCCGGCTGTCTTGATCGCTTCCAGTGAAAAAGCGAAGAATATCCTTGGATGGAAGCCAGAACATGCAGATCTTGAAGAAATCATTGCATCCGCATGGAAATGGCACAGCAGCCACCCACAAGGATATTGTTCTGTTCAAAAGGAAGACAAATAACTCTTTTTGAACCATAAATCATCCCCGTACCGTTTAGAGCATGTTACCTGGCTCTAAGCGGTACTTTTTTGTTTTCGTAAAATATCTGGGACTATGTTCAAATAAAAAATAAAATGGTGTATACTAAAGAAAATAGTAAGATAAAAGAAGGAGTACGAATCGATGAAACGGTTACTAGGATATTTAAAGGAGCATCTTTGTGTTACGATCCTTGCACCATTATTTAAGATGCTGGAAGCTAGTTTTGAACTATTTGTACCATTGGTCGTTGCCAGCATGATCGATGTAGGAATCGGACATCACGATATTGGATATTTGTGGAAGATGGGAGGATTATTGATCTTACTTGGAATCATTGGATTTTCATTTTCTATCACAGCACAGTATTTTGCGGCAAGATCGGCTGTGTATACAGGAAAGTCGATGAGAAGTGATTTGTTTGCACATATAAATCAATTTTCTTATCAGGAGATCGATCAGGTTGGGACATCAACGCTGATCAACCGTATGAGTAATGATATCAATCAGGTGCAAAATGGAGTTAACATGTTCCTGCGTTTGTTTTTAAGGTCACCATTTGTTGTATTTGGTGCGATGTTCATGGCATTTACGGTGGATCATAAGGCAGCGGTTTCCTTTGTATTTACGATCACAGCATTGGCAGTGGTTGTTGGACTGATCTTATGGATCACGATGCCAATGTATAAGAAAGTACAAAAACAGGTCGATGGAGTATTAAAAAGTACAAGGGAAAATCTTCTTGGAATTCGTGTGATCCGTGCATTTAACAGACAAAGAAGTGAGGAAGAAAATTTCAGATTACAAAGTGGACAGCTTTATAACAAACAGATCCACGTTGGAAAGATTTCAGCGTTACTAAATCCTCTGACTTACATGATCATTAATTTGGGGATCATTGCAATCCTATGGTCTGGTGGAAAACAGGTTGATCTGGGTTATTTAACACAAGGACAGATCATTGCCCTGATCAATTATATGTCACAGATCCTTGTAGAACTTGTAAAACTTGCGAATCTTTTGATCATCTTATCTAGAGCGTTTGCAAGTCTTGACCGTGTGGATCAGATTTTTGCATTAGAGCCATCCATGAAGGAAACTGGAAAAACAGATATAGAAGAGAAGAAAGATACACCTATTCTTGAGTTTAAAGATACATCGTTTGTCTATCATGGTGCAAGAAAAGAGACGATCCATCCATTTGATTTTGCGGTGAAAGAAGGCGAAACGATCGGGGTGATCGGAGGTACAGGGTCAGGAAAGAGTACTTTTGTATCTTTGATCGCAAGATTATATGATGTGACATCAGGAAGAATTCTATACCGTGGAGTTGATGAGAAAGAATTAAAACCAGAATTTATCCGAGGAAAGATCGGATTTGTTCCGCAGAAAGCATCTTTGTTTGAAGGAAGCCTAAGAGATAATATGAAATGGGGTAAAGAAGATGCCACAGATGAAGAAATCTATCAGGCATTGGATATCGCACAGGCAAGAGAATTTGTTGATCAGAAGGAACAGAGATTAGACTTTAGAATTGAACAAAATGGAGGAAACTTATCTGGCGGACAAAAACAGAGGCTAACGATCGCAAGAGCATTAGTACGTAAACCTGAGATCTTAATTCTTGACGATAGTGCATCCGCACTTGACTTTGCAACAGATGCAAGACTTCGAAAAGCGATCAAAGAAAATACAGATAATATGACAGTATTTCTTGTATCCCAGAGAGTATCAACGATTCGTAATGCTGACCATATCTTAGTGTTGGATGATGGAAAGATTGCAGGAATCGGGACTCATCTACAGCTATTAAAAGAGAATCAGGTATATAAAGAAATCTGCGCATCACAGATGGCAGGAGAGGAGGCATAAGATCATGAAGAAAGACAAAAAACAAAAGACATTACAAAGGATCATGGAATATATGAAGCCTTATCGATTTTTGATCTTTGCGTCTTTAGTGTTGGCGGTGATCAGTGTGGCACTGACACTTTATGTTCCAATTCTTACAGGACAAGGTGTGGATTGCATTATATCAAAAGGAAATGTTGATTTTGCAAGATTAATAAGTATTATAAAAACGATCGTGATCTGTATCGTATTGACGGCAGCAGCGCAGTGGCTGATGAATCATGTCAATAACCAAATTACATATAAGATTGGAAAAGATTTAAGGATTCAGGCATTTGAGCATTTGCAGAAACTGCCATTATCTTATGTAGATGCACACTCCTCAGGAGACTTGCTCAGCCGGATCGTAACGGATATTGATCAGTTTACGGATGGATTGCTGCTTGGATTTACACAGTTATTTACTGGTGTGATCACGATCATTGGAACCATTTGTTTTATGTTAGGAATCAATCCATGGATCACATTGGTCGTTGTTATTTTAAGTCCGTTTTCGTTTTTTATCGCAAGTTTTATCTCAAAGCGAAGTTTTAATATGTTCCGGAAACAATCACAGACTAGAGGAAATATGACAGGATTTGTCAATGAAATGCTTGGAAATATTAAAGTAGTCAAAGTGTTTGATCATGGAGAAAAAGCACAGGAAGAGTTTGATCAGATCAATGATGATCTTGCATATTACTCCTTAAGAGCGACATTTTTCTCATCTATCACAAATCCGGCAACCAGATTTATGTATTCAGGAATCTATGCAGGGGTTGCGATCGCAGGATGTATGAGTGTTATTCGCGGAAATATCAGTGTTGGTCAGTTATCAAGTTTTTTAAGTTATACAAACCAGTATACAAAGCCGTTTAATGAGATCACAGGGGTTATCACAGAATTTCAGAATTCGTTAGCTTCTGCGGCAAGAGTTTTTGAATTGTTAGATGAGGAGCCGATGATTCCTGATGCCAAAGATGCGAAGGCGTTACAGGATGTGAAAGGAAATGTAGAATTAGAGCATGTGGACTTTTCTTATGTAAAAGAAGTACCTTTGATCCAGGATTTTAATCTGAAAGTGGAACCAGGACAGCGGATTGCAATCGTTGGACCGACAGGATGTGGGAAAACAACGTTGATCAATCTGTTAATGCGTTTTTATGATGTGAATGTAGGAATGATCAAGGTGGAAGGAAATGATATCCGGGATGTCACGAGAGAAAGTTTACGATCCAGTTATGGAATGGTACTTCAGGAGACATGGTTAAAAGCAGGAACGATTCGTGAAAATATCTGCTATGGAAAACCAGATGCAACTGAGGAAGAGATGATCATGGCAGCAAAAGAAGCCAATGCACATGGATTTATCGAGCGAATGCCAGATGGTTATGATACGATCATTACAGAAGGTGGCGGAAATCTCTCTCAAGGACAGAAACAGCTCCTTTGTATTGCAAGGATCATGTTAAGTCTTCCTCCAATGCTGATCTTAGATGAAGCGACATCATCAATTGATACGATGACAGAGCTCCGAATTCAGAAAGCATTTGAAACGATGATGAAAGGAAGAACAAGTTTTATCGTAGCCCACCGACTTTCAACGATTCAGAATGCGGATGTGATACTTGTTATGGAAAATGGACATATTTTGGAGCAGGGAACACATGAAGAACTTTTAGCGAAAAATGGTGCGTATGCCAGATTATATAACAGCCAGTTTGCACCAGTATAAATGGTAAGATTTTTGACTGGAGATGTCATATGGAAGAAAAAGGAATGAAAAAAAAGAAAAAATTATTGAGGTTGTTTATAGAAACATTTTATTTAAGTGCATTTACCTTTGGTGGCGGCTATATGATCGTATCTTTGATGAAGAAGAAGTTTGTGAATGAATATCATTGGATCGAAGAAGACGAGATGCTTGATCTGGTGGCGATCGCACAATCAGCCCCAGGAGCAATCGCAGTGAATGGAGCAATCGTTGTTGGCTATAAATTAGCAGGTATCAGTGGTGTGATCGTAAGTGTATTCGGAGCTGTTCTACCGCCATTTTTGATTATATCTGTAGTCTCTGTTTTTTATGAAATATTTCGGGATAACGGGATTGTTGCAGCGATGCTTTCTGGTATGCAGACGGGTGTTGGCGCGGTGATCATCAGTGTTGTGTACGAGATGGCAAAAGGGCAAAGTAAGAAGGAAAACAGAATAGAACTTGCGATCATTATGGTTGTGGCATTTATGGCAAGTTATGTCTTTGATATTAGTGTGATCTACATTATTCTTGCATGTATTGGAGTTGGAATCGTACAATATGGTATTTCAAGAAAGAAGACAGGAGGCAGAAAATGATCTATCTGCAATTATTTTTAAGTTTCTTAAAGATTGGAGCATTTAGTTTCGGAGGCGGATATGCAGCAATGCCAATGATACAGCAGCAGATGGTAGACGTATATCACTGGTTGTCTGTCTCTGAATTTGGAGATCTCGTAACGATTTCGCAGATGACACCGGGACCAATCACAATTAATGCGGCGACTTTCGTGGGCATAAGAGTCGCAGGGTGGCAAGGAGCATTATGTGCAACGATGGGATGTGTATTCCCTGCGTGTGTGATCGTGACAGCAATTGCTTATTTTTATGTAAAATATCGTCATATGGAAGGAATACAAATGGTGTTAAATACTTTACGTCCTGCGGTGATCGCACTGATCTTGACTTCTGGAATTACGATCCTTGCACAGGCATTTTTTCAGGGAAGTCATATAGATCTTCAACAGATCAACTGGATACAGGGTGGTATTTTTATCGTTTGTATCTATCTTTTATTGAGAAAGAAAAAAGACCCGATCATTGTCATGCTGTTTGCGGGTGTGCTAAATGTGATTGGAAGCTTTTTCATTTCATAGGAAATTTCAATGAAATCCCCTATGAAATAAAAAAGCCCTCCGGATGGGAATATAAACGATGAGAGTGGTAAAAGTATAAATAAAACAATAGGAAGTGATAGATTTGAGTAAGATACAAGAAGCGAAGAAACTATTAAAACAATACTTTGGATATGATGAATTCCGCCAAGGTCAGGAACAATTGATCGAGGCAGCATTAAATGGACAGGATGTCTTAGGGATCATGCCGACAGGAGCAGGAAAGTCTCTTTGTTTTCAGATTCCAGCATTGATGATGGATGGAATTACACTTGTGATCTCTCCACTGATCTCGCTGATGAAAGATCAGGTTGGGACACTGAATCAAGCCGGAATTCATGCGGCATTTTTAAATAGTTCTCTGACACAGGGACAGTATCATACCGCATTAAAATATGCGATGCAGGGAAGATATAAGATCATTTATGTGGCACCAGAACGCTTGGAAACAGAAGGTTTTATCAATTTTGCGCTAAATAGTGGAGTGAAGATATCAATGTTGGCAGTTGATGAGGCACATTGTGTGTCACAGTGGGGGCAGGATTTTCGGCCAAGTTATCTAAAGATTTTGGAATTTTTAAAGAAACTTCCGTATCGGCCTGTACTGACTGCATATACAGCAACAGCGACAGCAGAAGTCAGGGATGATATTATGGATATTTTGAACCTGAGAGATCCATTTGTATTAACGACAGGGTTTGATCGGGAGAATCTTTACTATGCAGTAAAACGTCCAAGGGATAAGTATAGAGAATTACTAAGTTATTTAAAAGAAAAAGAAGAAAAGATGCCAGGAAGCAGCGGGATCATTTACTGTCTGTCTAGGAAAAATGTTGAGGAAGTCTGCTATCAGTTAAGAGAAGATGGATTCTCCGTGACAAGATACCATGCAGGATTATCGGATGAAGAACGAAAGGAAAATCAGGAAGATTTTATCTATGACAGAAAGCAGGTCATGGTAGCGACAAATGCCTTTGGAATGGGAATCGACAAGCCGGATGTCCGTTTTGTTGTTCATTATAATATGCCGAAGAACATGGAAAGTTATTATCAGGAAGCAGGAAGAGCAGGACGTGATGGAGAACCTGCGGAATGTATCTTATATTATGCGCCGATTGATAACCGAACCAATCGTTTTCTGATCGAAAATGGAGAGGAGAATGAGGAATTAGATGCGATCACAAAGCAGATCGTGATGGAAAGAGACTGGGAAAGACTTCGTCAGATGACATTTTACTGCTATACGAAGGAATGTTTACGTCATTATATTTTAAATTATTTTGGAGAACAGACAAGCGGATACTGTGGAAACTGCTTAAACTGTCTGACCGAGTTTGAAACGGTTGATGCAACAATGGAAGCGAAAGCTATCATCCAATGTATTAGAGATTGTTATCGAGATTTCGGACTATCCACGATCGTTGATATTTTAAAAGGTTCAAAGAACCAGAAAGTATTAAGCCGTCATTTAGACGAGAATTCACAATATGGAGCATTGGCATCAGAAAGCATTGCAAGGATACGGCAGATCATCAATGAAATGTTAGTCTATGGATATCTGGAAATGACAGCTGATGAATATCCGGTTTTAAGCGTTGCAGATATTACCAAGATTGATGATAACTGGAACTTTGAGATCAAGATTCCAAAAGAAGTCGAAAAAGAGAAAGAAGAACGCAAGATTCAGACGAAGAAACGTAAGAAAGCAGGGGCTGTGGCAGCACTTGCTGAGGAAGATACAGAATTGTTCGAAGCATTACGTGTACTTCGAAGAATGATCGCATCCGAACAGAAAATCCCGCCATATATGGTATTTTCCGATAAGACACTGGTACATATGAGTACGATGAAACCTTCTAATGATGAGGAAATGTTAGAAGTCAATGGAGTCGGAGAACATAAGCTTCAGAAATATGGCGAACGTTTTTTAAATGAAATTCAGAAATATAAATAAAATACATAGATAATAGGAAAAGGAATTCCGTATGAACTATTTTGAAACAAATTTAGAAGAAATATCAAGATCCATACAGTTGCTTGTGCAGATATTTGAATATCAAGTGTTTGAACTTCAAGTCGAAGAAAAAGATGGAAATCAAACAGGATATGTTCCATATATGATGAACGATGCAATTGAGTGTTATCTAAGTTTTCATGGACTTCGTATCTCTGGAAAATATGACAAAGACTATGAAGGAGAGATGTGGGCACAACTGGAAGAACGAGAAGGTCGTTATGGGTTGATCGTTCATCAGGGAGAAGAAAGTGTTTTTACAATGTGGTTTGATGAGATCATGGAACATACGAACTGTTACCGGTATCATGAAATCGGACATTTCTGGAGAGATGGAGCTGAGCAGTGGCGCCAGCTAGTCTATATGATTGGAACGATCCGTGAGAAATATTGCTTTTTAGGGGAAGAAGTGTGTAATGATCAAGAGATGGAGATCATGTCATTGATCGAATTTGCACCATTTTATTACTATTTTCCGATCAATGAAGATCCAGAAGAATGGTATGACAAAACCGAAGAAGGATTAGAATGTATGAGAAATCTTGCTATGCAGGCAGGTGATAAAGATTATTTAAAATGGATTGATAAATATGAGAAGCACCCAACCAAACGAATGGAGATGACGCTTGCAAAGAAACTGCAAGATCCAAAGAGACAAGATTTATATGAATTGATCTGCGAGAAAGTCTGCAATGCTTCTGATCCATATCCAGCAAGGAATTATGGAGAAAGAATCGATCAGAAGATTCAACGATACAGGGAACAGGTTGATAAAAAACTGAAAGAACAAGGATTTACAGGAACGTATCCACAATATGAGAGCGAACATTTATCGGTTTGTGTAACAGAAGAACATCCATTTACGATCTTGGAATCTGAAGATTTTAAATTTAAGATTCAGTTGATGATCTCAGAATGCAGAGAAAAACATCCGAGAAAAAATGCTGGATTTTTTAAAGGATATCAAAGAAAAGGCAAAATAAAAAGACTCGATTTTTAATTATGAAAATCGAGTCTTTTCTTTCACTGATTTATTTATTCTTCAGCCGCTTCTTCGTCTTCATCCTCAGGTGCAGCTTCTGGTTCTGCGATGTTAACAACCAAAGTATCTTCTGGTGTAACAAGAGAGATCTTGCTGTTAGCAGCTAATGGCAAGTCTTTGACATGGATCATATCACCAACATTGTACTGTGTTAAATCAATCTCAACCTTTTCAACGATATCAGCTGGGAATGCTTTGTATTCGATTTCAGATAAGGACTGTTCAACGATACCATTCTGTACAGCATCTTCGTTTAATAATTCGATCGCAGCAGTTGTGTGAATCTTTTCGTCAGCAACTAATGCCTGGAAATTAATAAACATTGTTTCGTTTTTCATGGCATTGTAGTCGATTTCTTTTACGATGGCGTCTACATTTTCTCCGTCAACAAGTAAAGTAATATGAGCTCCTTTTTTGTTATCCTTTAAGAATTTAGCGGCTTCACGGGAATCAACTTTCAATGGAATGGAATTTTCGATATCTCTGCCAAACAGATTTCCGATAACATAACCTTCTTTTCTTAATTTTTTAGCCTTTGTTTTCAAATCTCTTTTTTCTGCAGTTAATGTGTTCATAAAAAGTTCCTCCTTGAAAAAACATTAAGATATTATGCATGTTATGGTATAACACCGGAAGTACTTTGTGTATAAAATATATAAATACACAAAAAGAGCTCCCAGTGTAGTGGAAGCTCTTGCTGTATTGTAGGTGTTTCTATGCACTTGAGTTTATTATATCACTACTTTTTAATTTTTAAAGGGATAAAATTGATGTATTTTTAAAAGAACAAAATGAATAAAAATCACATATATTAAATAGAAGAAAAAAGAAAGGAAAAAAGACTGTGATTTATGATTTTGCCGTTATCGGCGGTGATATGAGACAGGTATATTTAGCCAACTATCTAAAAAATCAAAGATATCAGGTTATCACATATGCAACCAAAAAAGAAGGCTCAGAATGCAAGGAAGGTAAATCTTTTGAAAATGTCATAAGAGAAGCGAAGTGCATGATTGGACCCGTCGTTTTTTCAAAAAACGGGGAAATCACAGGAAGTTCTAGCAACAAAAAAATGTCAGTAGAAACACTGCTTCAAGAAATGACGAAAGAACAGATTTTATTTGGGGGATGTATCAATGAAGAAATTCGACATGAATGTGAACAAAAAGGAATCAAAGCATTTGACTTCATGAAAATGGATGATGTCGCTATCTACAATGCGATCGCAACTGCAGAAGGTGCGATCATGGAAGCAATCAAGATGCAACCGATCAATCTTCACAAAAGTCGTTGTCTGGTCCTTGGCTATGGAAGATGTGCAAAAGTTCTTGCAGCGAAACTAAAAGGAATGGATGCTCAGGTAACAGTTTGTGCCAGAAATAAAACAGCAAGAAGTCTTGCAAAATCTTTTGGACTTGAGGTTATGGATTTTACGGAACTAAAACGGCGGATCTGTCAGTATGATCATATTTTTAATACCGTTCCAAAACAGATCCTAAAAGAAGATATCCTCAGGAAGATCTCCAAAGAATCCTGTATCATAGATATTGCTTCCTATCCTGGTGGAACAAACCATCAAATGGCGGAAAAACTAGGAATCTGTGCAAAACTATGCCCAAGTCTTCCAGGCATTTATTCCCCGAAATCTTCTGGGATCATGCTTGCAAAAAAAGTTTTAGAAATCAGTGGAGAGATCAAACATGGTATTGAAAAATAAAAGAATCGGAGTAGCAATGACAGGTTCCTTTTGCACTTACACAAAAGCCTTTGAACAGATCGATCGCTTACTAGAAGAAGGTGCGATCCTGCAGACGATCTTTTCTGACATATCCCAGCATATCAAATGCAGGTTTGGAAAAGGTGAGGAATTTGTAAAAAGAGCACACGATATGACAGGAAATGAACCGATGAAAACGATTGAAGAAGCAGAAATCATCGGTCCGACAGGGTGTCTGGATATCCTGATTCTAATGCCATGTACAGGAAATACCATGGCGAAACTTGCCAATGGAATTACAGATACCCCGGTTTTAATGGCAGCTAAAGCGCAGCTGCGGAATGAAAAACCAGTCGTTATCTCTATGGCGAGCAATGATGCCTTAGGTATGAATCTTAAGAATATCGGGAATCTTTTAAATCATAAGCATATTTATTTTGTACCATTCGGACAGGATGATCCGGTAAAGAAGCCAAACTCCATGATCGCGGATACAAGACTGCTCATTCCGACAATTTTGCAGGCATTAAAAGGCAGACAATACCAGCCGGTTCTCATTGATCATAAAAAATAAAAAGAGGTAGCGTGTATGTGTGGAATTGCAGGATTTCTAAATCCTAGAAACAATGATAAAAAAACAGAGAAAGAAATATATCAGATCTTAAGGAAAATGAATGAAGTTCAAAGACATCGAGGTCCAGATGATGAAGGGATATTTTTGGAAAATGGCTGTGCATTAGGGCATGTACGATTGTCAATCATTGACCTTTACAGGGGACATCAGCCAATGTGTAAAAAGAAAGAAGGAAATACCTACGCAATCATCTTAAATGGCGAGATTTATAACATGAAAACGTTAAAAGAACAACTGATCAAAGAAGGAGAAATGTTTTCGACAACGAGTGACACGGAAGTTGTATTAACCGGGTATATCAGGTATGGAATTTCTTATATTGAAGAGTTGAATGGAATTTTTTCTATTGCTCTGTGGGATGGGAAACGGAAGAAATTATATTTGATCAGAGATCGTGTTGGTGTGAAGCCGTTATTTTATACAAAACGAGGAGATACATTAATCTTTGCATCTGAGATCAAAGGCTTGTTTGCCTATCCAGGAGTCAAACCAGTGATCAACAGAGAAGGACTTTGTGAAATCTTTGGGTTAGGACCTGCAAAGTCATATGGAAAAGGAGTGTTCAAAGATATTTATGAAGTTCTTCCAGGGCATTTCCTGGAATACGATCGTGAAGGGCTGAAAGATCGAGCATATTGGGAATTGAAAGCGAAAGAACACACAGACAGCGAAAAAGATACGATCGAGCATACAAGGTGGCTAGTAAAAGATGCCGTGGAAATGCAGATGTTATCCGATATTCCAATCAGTACATTTTTATCCGGTGGAGTTGACAGTAGTCTTGTCACAGCAATCTGTGCGAAAAAGCTTCAAAAAGAAGGAAAAAATTTAAACACATTTTCCTTTGATTTTGTAAATAATCATAAATATTTTAAATCAAACGCCTTCCAGCCAAGCGAAGACCGTCCATGGGTTGATAAGATGGTTGATCATGCAAAGACAGATCACAGATATTTGGAATGCGACAATGAAAATATGATCGAAAATCTATACAAAGCAGTTGATGCCAGAGATCTTCCATGTATGGCAGATGTGGAGTCTTCGATGCTATATTTTTGTTCGAAAGTTGTAAAATATAACAAAGTAACATTAACAGGGGAGTGTGCAGATGAAATTTTTGGTGGTTATCCATGGTTTCATAAAGAGGAATGCTTCAAGGCAGAGATCTTCCCATGGTCTATGGATATGCAACCAAGAAAAATGCTGTTAAATGATGATATCATACAGAAAGTGGATTTAGAATCTTATGCAAGAACAGCTTATCAAAAGACGATCAATGAGACGCCAAAACTTTATGGAGAAGATCGGATAGAAGCTAGAAGAAGGCAGATTTCTTATCTGAATCTAAGATGGTTTATGGTAACCTTAATGGATCGCATGGATCGCACGAGCATGCATTGTGGGTTAGAAGCACGAGTGCCGTTTGCTGATCACAGGATCGTGGAATATCTTTATAATGTTCCGTGGGAGTTAAAATGTTTAAATGGTGTGGTAAAAGGATTGCTAAGAGCAGCAGGGAAAGGAATCCTGCCAGATGAGGTATTGTATCGAAGAAAAAGTCCATATCCAAAGACTTATGATCCAAACTATGAAAAAATCTTATCCAAAGAACTTCTGAAAGTTATGGCAAAAAAAGGAACACCGATCAAAGAACTGATCGATGCATATAAACTAAGCAGATTCTTAGACAGTCCGAAAGACTATGGTAAACCATGGTATGGACAGCTGATGGCAGGTCCTCAGATGATCGCTTACCTTCTGCAAGTCAATTACTGGCTGGAAAAATACCAGATCACATTGGATCTAAGTTAGCTAGATTAACATAAAATGTCTTAAAATATATAGCCATCCTGTAACTGTAAATGCACTAAACATCGTTGTTAACATGACAACACTGGAAGAAAGAGTTCCCTCATGTCCCATATTCTTCGCCATAACAAAACTACTTACTGTTGTTGCGGAACCAAGCATGATAAGGATGGCAACCAACTTATCGGTACGGAATCCAAGTTTCACTGCAATTGGCAGGAAAATGGCACAAAGACCAATAAGTTTCATAAAAGCAGCAATGGCAGATGGTTTGATCTTTCCAAAAGCTTTTTTGATATCGAAGGTAGCGCCCATCGCCATGAGTCCCATTGGAGTGGCGACATTTCCAATGCTTGAAATAACCTTTTTAGGGATTGCAGGCATTGGAATTTTTAATGCAGACCAGACAAGTCCAGCAACAATTCCGATAAGGATTGGGTTTGTCACGATTCCTTTGACTGTTTTTTTCACAACAGTATGGTCAAGCCCACTCTGTCCAGGTTTAAATACAGATAAGACAACAACAGCCATCATATTATATAATGGTACACTTCCAATGATCATCAAAGGAGCCATTCCGGCATTTCCATAAATGTTTTGGATAAATGCGATTCCAAGGAGAGCAGCACTGCTTCGATAAGCCGCCTGAATAAATTCTCCACGGATCGTTTTATCATTGAGCAGACAAGAAATCAGAAAAGAAATCGTAATACTGATCATGGTAACGATAAAACAAAACAGGACAAACTTAACATCCCAGACTTTTGAAAAATCAACCGTTGCAAGATCCTCAAATACCAAGACAGGCAAAGGAACCATAAAAACAAACTTATTCATTTTCGAAGCAAAAATATCATCAATCCATCCAATCTTTTTAAAGACAAGTCCTAAGATCATCATCAAAAAGACGGGAACTGTAGCGTTTAAGCTAAAGATTAAATTTTCCATAATTACTCACTTTCTGTAGTATAAGCTGAACTTTTCTTTGGTGTGATCAGGTAGTGGTAGATAAAATGTTTCACTGCAACAAAATGTTTTCTCGTCCACACAAGACAAAAACCACTGAAAACAGGCAGAAAACATACGAGAGAACCAGTATGTCCAAAGTTTTTGCAAGATAGATAAGAAACGATAACACCAAAATGGAAACAAAGCAAAACAGAAGCGAAAAATTTCCATTTTCTTAAGGCGTCGGGATCTTTACTGCAAAGATATTCTGTCATAGATGTCGTAAACTGACGCAGGTTATTCGTAGAAAAAATTGTAGAGCAGGTAAATCCATCCCCACCCTTAAAGGAACACCACTGAATTGCCATTGCAAAATACAACGGATAGAGGGCAATGAAATCATTCAGATCCGATGGAAGAAAAGCAACGATCAAGGCTGCCATTGCATCTATAAAAAGACTGACATAAGGAAGATGCAGCCTTGTAAACTTCGGTAAGATCACCGTCAGTGATAATGCAAACATATAAATAAAAACACCAAGAAGTCGCACAAAGAAATTCGCATCTGGGTGTCCAGCAAGATCTGCAAATACAGAGATCAGATTCGAAGTCTGCGCAGAACCAAAGAGTTCATGATGATTAAGAATCGAAAAACCACCAAGAAATCCCCCAACGATTGCCATATTAAAATGGATCCAACGATCCATATCCCTACTACACATGAAAAAACCAGCTTTCTTAAAAATATTTCCAAAATATTATATAACCATCCAGAAGAATTGTAAAGTTATGATTTGTACGCAGGTTTGTATTCACTAACTGAAGACGGTAGTGGTTTCGATTACGTAAATTATTTGAATATTATAAAAGGGTTATCTGTCTGAGT
>OKVC01000279.1_pt1 | contig 29306 bp, 28 predicted proteins | sample 1606641 | NCBI WGS metagenome assembly OKVC01 (sample SAMEA3882518, study PRJEB24775) | human gut metagenome | biome: human-associated habitat; feature: intestine environment; material: feces | place: Netherlands | collected 2009/2010
TAGAGCATGCGGCTGTTAACCGCAGTGTCGTTGGTTCGAGTCCAACAGGGGGAGCTTTTTTATTTCCTGTAAACGTGAAGTTTACAGGTTTTTTATATATATCATATCTAAAAAATAGAGACAAGTTTTCTGATAAAAATTCAGGACAAGATAACAATTATAAAAAACGTGTAGATATAAATAACAAACATTTATACCTACACGTTTTTTAGTATAACTTATAACTGGCAAGTCTCCATTCGCTGCTTATTGCTTTTCACAACCCTGCCGAGGAAAATCCCGCTTTATCGAATGAAATTTGTCATAATCTTCGGCTCTGTCTCAGGCGCCTCAATACCTGCCTTTTTACCGGCTTCAATGCATTTTAAGAGCCATGCCATATTATTGCCTACTGTACGCATGATCTGAAGGCCCTCAGCGTCTTTTTTGACGTCATCCGGGGTGTTACCGTGAACCATTGGCCAGTAGTTTCCGGATACAACCGGCATCTGATGGTAGGTGAAATATTTGATCAGTACATCCAGAGTTGCAGTAGTACCGGCACGTCTTGCGGAAGCGACTGCTGCGGCTGGTTTGTGGATCATATCTTTTCCGGCCTTGGAAGCGAATTTATCCATGAATTCAATGATCTGACCGGAAGGAGAAGCCCAGTAAACCGGAGAGCCGACAACAAGGGCATCAGCCTCTTTCATAATGGCTGCTGCGGCAGCAACGTTCTCCGGGGAAGGATCGCCAGCCTGGAAAATTTCTGCCTCCACTCCATTTTTCTTTAAGGTTTCTGCGATTTCTGTAAGTGCTGTATAGGTGCAGCCTTCTTTTCGCGGACTGCCGTTCAGTAATAAAACTTTCATTATTAATATCATCCTTTCATATGAATTTTCAGCGGCTGACTATAGTTGTTCAGGAAAAAACTGCATCAAATCCGGCTCATCGGAGTAAATTGTCCGACGTACATTGGTTTGATGTTTATTTCCTCCGGATTACAATAGTCTCTGGGGCCGCTACACTTTCAATTATATACAGCGGAAAAATAATGTCAATGTTGGAAAAAAACAGAAAAGAATTTTCAAGACAATGCTTCAGAGAGAGAATGAGAACCCTCGGAAAGCCTTATTTTACAAGGGTTTTCGGCCTGTTTTACGGCTTTGTAAAAAAAATTGAAATTTTTCAAAAAAAAGCTTGCAATTATGAAAAAGGTATGGTATTATTTAACTCGTCGCTGAGGGAAATACGAAACAGCGAAAAATAAATAAGAAATATGGCTCCATGGTCAAGCGGTTAAGACACCGCCCTTTCACGGCGGTAACAGGGGTTCAAATCCCCTTGGAGTCACTTAAAACTAAATTGGATATTCATTTGACTCGATTCAACATTTGGTGTTTAATACGCCGATGTGGCTCAATTGGCAGAGCAGCTGATTTGTAATCAGCAGGTTATCGGTTCGAGTCCGATCATCGGCTTTTTGGACCTTTAGCTCAGTTGGTTAGAGCAACCGGCTCATAACCGGTCGGTCCTGGGTTCGAGTCCCCGAAGGTCCATTTTATAAGTTTTATATTTTGCATGGCCCAGTGGCTCAGTTGGTTAGAGCGCCGCCCTGTCACGGCGGAGGTCGAGAGTTCGAGTCTCTTCTGGGTCGTTCATATTTGGGGTCTTAGCTCAGCTGGGAGAGCATCTGCCTTACAAGCAGAGGGTCATAGGTTCGAGCCCTATAGGCCCCATTTTTGAACAATTTAATTGAATATGCGGGTATGGTGGAATAGGCAGACACAAGAGACTTAAAATCTCTCGGGGGCAACTCCGTGCCGGTTCAAGTCCGGCTACCCGCAGTATCAGTAAGATTCCTATTTTCGGGAATCTTTTTTTGTGCCATAAGATTTATTGACAGAAATGGGAAAATATTCCTAGTGTGTTGGTAGGGATATTGACAAGGTTATTTTCCCATGATAGAATCCTGACAGTTATAAAACGAATTATTTTGTCCGATTAACTGAATCAAGTAAGTCCCCTGCTTCTATTGTGGAAAGCAATAAGCTGTGGAGGGGGACTTTGTTGTCGGTACAATATACATGGAAAGAATATAAGGAGAAATCAGAAAATGCTGAATCAGTTTTCAAGAACAGAATTATTAATTGGAAAAGAAGGAATGGAAAAGCTGAAAAATTCCAGAGTTGCAGTATTTGGAATTGGCGGTGTAGGCGGATATACGGTAGAAGCCCTGGTAAGAAGCGGTGTTGGAACACTGGATCTGATCGATGATGACAAAGTATGCCTTACCAATATCAATCGCCAGATTTATGCGACAAGAAAGACTGTAGGAAAATATAAAGTTGATGTGGCCAGAGACCGTATCCTTGAAATCAATCCGGATGCAGTTGTAAATATCCACAAGACGTTCTATGTGCCGGAGACAGCAGATTCCTTTGATTTTTCCCAGTATGATTATGTGGTCGATGCGATTGATACTGTAACTGGAAAACTGATGCTTGTAGAGCAGGCAAAGGCTTCAGGAACACCGATCATCAGCTCTATGGGCGCCGGAAATAAGATGGATCCTACCGGTTTTATGGTGACAGATATTTATAAGACATCTGTCTGCCCGCTGGCAAAGGTTATGCGTCGCGAATTGAAAAAACGTGGAATTAAAAGGCTGAAAGTTGTTTATTCACAGGAAAAACCAATGACTCCTATTGATGACATGGCGATCAGTTGTAAATCTCACTGCATCTGTCCTCCTGGAACGAAAAGAAAATGTACCCAGCGTCGTCAGGTACCGGGAAGCAACGCTTTCGTGCCATCCGTAGTAGGACTGATCATTGCCGGTGAGGTTGTAAAAGATCTGATCAAATAAAATCCGAATATTCCGTAAAAACAGATATTGCAAGTATACCCGTACTGTGCAGTATCTGTTTTTTTATTCCTGATAGTTTGATTGTTTTTGCAAAAGCTGTTCTTTTTATAGAATGTTCAGATTTTTTATGATAAAATATTTTCTATAGATAATTCTGTAAATAAAAGAGAAGGGCGATAAAGTATGGGGATCGTTGAAAAATTTATAAAAGAGGGACAGCTGACAAGGGAAGAATATCCGGAACTTTTGCATTTATATCAGGATCCGGATTCGGTTCGTCTGCTTCGGGAAGAAGCTGTCCGTATCCAGAAGAAATATTTTGGAAATAAAATATATACACGAGGTCTGATCGAATTTACCAATTACTGCAGGAATGACTGCTATTACTGCGGAATCCGCCGTTCAAACAAGAATGTCAGCCGTTACCGCCTTACAAAAGAAGAAATCCTTATGTGCTGTGAAAACGGGCATGAGCTGGGCTTTCGGACATTTGTGCTGCAGGGAGGAGAAGATCCATGGTTTAATGATGATCGAATGGTGGACATCATCAAGTCCATCAGACAGGGATATCCGGACTGTGCCATTACACTGTCTATTGGGGAGAAATCAAAAGAAAGTTATCAGAAGTTTAAAGAAGCCGGGGCAGACCGTTATTTACTCCGTCATGAGACAGCCAATGAAGAACATTACCGTTACCTCCATCCGGAAAATTTAAGTTCTGCAAACCGGAAACAATGTCTTTATGATCTGAAGGAGCTTGGATATCAGATCGGAGCAGGTTTTATGGTAGGGGCTCCGGGGCAGACGATGGAATATCTGGCGGATGATCTTGTTTTTCTGAAAGAGCTGAACCCTCATATGGTGGGAATCGGACCGTTTATTCCCCACCATGATACGAAATTTGCAGAGGAACCTGCGGGAAGTGTGGATCTGACACTGTTTCTTTTGTCTGTCATCCGGATCATGCTGCCACAGGTACTTCTTCCGGCAACCACAGCTCTGGGAACTCTGGACCCGAGAGGCAGGGAAAAAGGTTTTCAGGCAGGTGCCAATGTAGTAATGCCAAATCTTTCCCCGGTGAAGAACCGTAAACAGTATGAACTTTACGATAACAAGATCTGCACAGGAGAGGAAGCTGCGGAATGCAGGGGATGCCTTTCCAGACGTGTGGAGTCGGTTGGTTATGAGATCGTCACAGATCGTGGGGATTCTCCGATGATGCTTCACTGATTTGAGTCAAATATTTTATGTATCAGTACTTTCTTTTTTGAGTAATTTACGGTAAAATACCAGTGAGATCAGATTGCTAAAAAATTAACAGCTGGTCAGAAACAAGCGGAGTTTTCCTGTATGCGGATAAAACAGGAAAAATTATGGAGTGCGTACAATATGGAAAAAACAGAAAATGCTGTGCGGAGCAGACTTCTGGAAGCGGGAAAGGAAGAATTCAGAGACAGGGGATTTCTGAAGGCTTCTCTTCGTGCGATCTGCAAAAAGGCAGATGTGACTACGGGAGCACTATATTTCTTTTTTGAAAGCAAAGCAGCTCTTTTTGAGGAGATTGTGAAAGAAACGGTGGAAAAGCTCAAAGAGCTTACCGGAGATTTTTCCAATCGGGAAAAACAGCTGCTGCCAGAAGAATATGACAGAATTCTTATGGAATTTATCTGGGAAAACCGGGATATCGCAAGAATCCTTATGGATGGAGCGGAAGGAACTCGATATGACAATTTCCGGGAAGATATCTGTATAAGAATGGAACAGTTCCTCCGGGAAAATCTTCAGAAAAAATGTGGAAAAGAAGTGGATAGTGATCTGGTACATATTCTGGCAGAGACGAAATTACAGGGATACAGTGAACTGCTCAGAGGAGATTATTCAAAAGAAAAGTTTATGGAAATTTTCAGGATGCTGAAGATCTGTTCCTGTCAGAGTTTCCTGGCAGTTGCAGAAGAAATAAGCAGAAAGCAGTAAAGACCTGGCAGCTTTGAGCTGTCAGGCTTTTTTTCTGTGAAAACCATTGCTCATTTGCTCAAAGTATGCTATGATTAACTTGGTTAGTTTTAACAAACCGAGGGAGGTGTAAACAGAATGAGATCAAATGAATCATCGGAAGATTATCTGGAGACGATCCTGATTCTTGGAAATAGGAGTTCGCTTGTAAGAGCTGTGGATATTGCGGCAGAAATGGGCTTTAAGAAACCAAGTGTCAGCGTTGCCATGAAGAATCTCCGCCAGAAAAATCTCATCACAGTAGCAGATAACGGAGATATCCGCCTGACAGAAGAAGGACATAAGATCGCAGACAAAGTATACGAACGCCACCAGCTGATTTCATCCTGGCTGATGATGCTGGGAGTGCACGAAAAAACAGCACTTCATGATGCCTGCAGGATTGAGCATATTATCAGTGAAGAGAGCTTTCAGGCACTGAAGAGAGCAGTTCATGAGCTGAGAGAACAGCAGGAATCTGTAAAAGAAAATGCTGCAGATCAGGCTTAAAAAGATCTGCCACAGAGGACATCAGGAATTGACAACTGAAAAAATAAGAATATAATGGAAATCCAGGTTATAAAATGGAGGATATCAGAAAGATGAAATTACTTTTTATACGACATGGCGACCCGGATTACACAATAGATTCCCTGACCGAAAAGGGCTGGAAAGAGGCGGAATTCCTTTCCGAGAAGATCGCTGCTCTTGATGTCAGGGATTTTTATGTCTCGCCACTTGGAAGAGCAAAGGATACCGCATCCTGCACACTTAAGAAAAACGGAAGAACAGCCACAGAATGCAAGTGGCTCAGAGAATTTGATGTGAAGATCAGAAGACCGGATGTGCACGGAGAAAAGATCATTCCCTGGGACTGGCTTCCTGAGGACTGGACAAAGATCGAGAATTTCTACAGCTTTGACCGCTGGTGGGATAATGATATCCTGCGAGAAGGAAAAATGAAAGAAGAGTATGACTGGGTCACACAGAATTTTGATAAAGTTCTGGCAGAACATGGTTATGTGCGTGAGGGCCATTACTACAGAGCGGAAAAAGCCAACGAGGATACCCTTGTATTTTTCTGTCATTTCGGAGTAAGCTGTGTGCTGATCAGTTATCTTCTCAGCATTTCTCCACTGGTAATGCTGCAGAATTTCTGTGCGGCGCCATCATCGGTGAGCACTATTGTGACGGAAGAGCGAAGAAAAGGAATCGCATCCTTCCGTATGAGTTCTTTTGGTGATATTTCACATCTGTATGCTCATCAGGAGCCGCCGTCTTTTGCTGCCAGATTCTGTGAGACCTATGATAACAAAGAGCAGAGACATGATTAAGGATGAAAAAAGACGGCTGTAATATTTCGGGAATTTTCCGGAATACGACAGAAAATAACGGCCGACAGGATTATTTTGGGAAATGATTAGACTTCGTTAATAAAATTTATAAATTTATTAGAAATTGTACAAATTTCCCTCACATTTATCCTGTATGATATAAACATCTTAAGAGAACAGAAGCTCTTAAGAAAAACTCTTTCCTTTCCCTAAAATATGTATGAAGATAAACCACCGTTCCGTTGGCAAGACAGAGCCGACAGGACGGTGGTTTTGATTTACAGAAAAATGTTGCCGGATGACAGAGGAGATAAAAGTTTCCAATGTTAACCGGCAACGTTTTTTTGTTTTGTTAAGATTACTGGTCGTGTGGATGCAGAGGGCAGTTACGGTCTTCTGTAACGGTTGAAACAGGAATAGATCTCCTGGATCCGGGGCATGGTATAACCACATGAAATATAACTTCCTTCCGAGAAGAATGATAATCCCTGTTTTTTCAGCTGGGAATCCAGATAAGTGACGATCTCCGGCAGAGTACGTTTTCCGTCGATGAGATGTTCACAGGCATACTTCAGAAGCAATGCCAGAGATGCTGTCTGCTCGGAGTCGATCAGCTGCTCCACATAGCGGAGGTCTACTTCGGTTTTTCCAAGAGAGAAGCCGTCTTTGCCATGAACTTTGGTTTTCAGTCTTTCCGGCTGTCCGGGACGGCTGTGGCGGGATGGAGCCGCTTTGGACCTGGTCATGATGCGATGGCTTTCCGGCAGACGGAACGCAGGTGTTTCAACGTCTGAGAGAGGATATTCCTGACAGAGCTTTCCGGTAATTTCTGTGATATCCACGGGATGATAATTATCCATCTGGATCACAGTATCCGCAATGTGGAAAAATGCTCCGGAACTTCCTGCAACCAGAATGGTGGAGATCCCTGCCTTTTCATAGAGATCCCGTGCACGTTCCAGAAATGGAGTGATGGGCTCTTTTTCCCTGCAGATCACACGCTGCATGAAGGAATCCCGTACCATAAAGTTGGTGGCAGAAGTGTCCTCGTCAAGAAGAAACACTTTACTTCCGGCTTCCATACTTTCCACGATCCCGGCAGCCTGGGAAGTGCTGCCGCTGGCATCCTCTGTGGAAAAGCAGAGGGTGTCTTTTTTGTTTGGAAGATCGTTGATAAAAAGAGAAATATCTACGTCTTTGATAAAACGGCCATCCTCAGAGCGGAGCTTCTGGGCAGAGGAATCGGTAATGACGTATTCACGGCCATCACCGGAAATATGGTTGTAAATACCCAGTTCCAGTGCGTTAAGCAAGGTAGATTTGCCATGGTAGCCGCCGCCTACGATCAATGTGATGCCGCAGGGAATGCCCATGCCTGTGATGGTTCCTCTGTGGGGCATATCCATGGAAATCCGCAGGTTTTCCGGAGAAACAAAGGGAACGGAATTTTTCATCGGGCGGGAAGAGATGCCGCTTTCCCTGGGAAGGATGGCCCCATCGTTTACAAAGGCAGCCAGGGAACGCTTCGCAAGTTCCCGGCGGATATATTCCTGGTCTTCGGCAAGCTCGATCGCTTCTTTCAGACGGTCGGCATCAAGGTTCCGGTAAAAGAACGCTTTATGCACGCAGACCGGGAGAAAATCGAAGAGGATTTTTTCCAGTTCGGGGGAGTTGATGGTTCTGCCATTGGCCGGGAAACCAATGAAAAAACGGGCAGTGATGCCTTTTTCCGTAATCTCGCAGGCGGTACGTGCAAGAACCTCCTGACCACAGTGACTGACTGAGATCAGGCCGCTTTTTCCGGATCCTTTTGCACGGAAGGTATAATGATTTACCTGCTGTTCAAACTGTCGGTTCAGGAAATCTCCCAGTGTGATACGGGTCAGGGAATCCTTATAATATTCTTCCGGAAATTTGGTGTCCCGGTGGGAAAGTTTCACGCTGATATGAGACGGAGAGGCAAAAGGATCTCCCTGTACGTGGTCAATGGATAAAATATAACGGTCAAACTGGTATGCCCCCCGCAGAGACTTGTATGCAGGATAGCTTTTGCGGTTGATGCTGTGAAGAAGCTCTTTTAGCTGAGCAGATGCTTGCATGTTGTTTCCTCCTTTGCCCTGTTGGAGAATACAGGTAAAGTCTACGGTGAAACAGAAAGCTTTCCGTGTGTGAGATACCTGAAAATTTTGGATACAGGGCTAATTCTTAAGAACTACTATAACGAATCATAAAGATTTTGTAAAGAATGTCAATTGCGGTGGAAATTCGTAAATGTTTGACCTATAATAGTAGACAGATTGCAGATAATATGATGAGAAACGGCAGCTGCCGGAAGCTATAAAGAAAGGTGGACCACTAAAATGGAAAGAAGAAATGCGTGGCTTTCTTATAAGGAAGCAGAAGAGACAGAAATGGAGAATCTTGCAAAAGCCTACAGAGAATTTCTGGATAAAGGAAAAACGGAACGGGAATGTGTTGCAGAAATCGTGAAGGAAGCAGAGGCTGCCGGATATGAATCTCTTGAGTCGAAGCTTGAAAAAGGTGAGAAGATCAAGGCCGGTGACAAGGTTTATGCGGTAGGGATGAAGAAGATCGTTGCTCTGTTTCATGTAGGAACGGAAGAGCTTTCCGGAGGTATGAGCATTCTCTGTGCACATATCGATTCTCCGCGACTGGATGTCAAGCAGAATCCTCTGTATGAGGATACGGATCTGGCTTATCTGGATACCCATTATTATGGTGGTGTAAAGAAATACCAGTGGGTGACACTGCCTCTTGCCATGCATGGTGTTGTTGCAAAGAAGGACGGAAGCATTGTGGAGATCAGCATTGGTGAGGATGCGGAAGATCCGGTACTTTACATCACTGATCTTCTGATCCACCTTTCCGGAAAACAGCTCCAGAAGAAGGCGGCTGAGGTTATTGAGGGCGAGAATCTGGATATCCTGATCGGCAGCAGACCTCTTGCGGATCTTCCGGATGATAAGAAAAAAGATGCTGTGAAACAGAATGTTCTGAATATCCTGAATGAGAAATATGGTATTGAAGAGGAAGATTTTCTTTCTGCAGAGCTGGAGATCGTTCCGGCAGGAAAGGCAAGAGACTGTGGACTTGACCGCAGCATGATCGCAGCATATGGACAGGATGATCGTGTATGCGCTTACACATCCCTTGCGGCAATGCTGGAGATGGAGGAGACACCGAAGCGTACCGGTTGCTGTCTCCTTGTAGATAAGGAAGAGATCGGAAGCGTTGGTGCCACAGGCATGCAGTCCAGATTTTTTGAGAACAGCGTGGCAGAGCTTCTGGACGGAATGGGCTGCTATTCCGAGCTTGCATTAAGAAGAGCTCTCCGTAATTCCAGCATGCTTTCTTCCGATGTAAGTGCCGGCTATGATCCGGCCTATGGTGAGGCTTTTGAGAAAAAGAATGCAGCATATCTTGGACGTGGTATCGTTCTTAACAAGTTCACCGGAGCAAGAGGAAAATCCGGTTCCAACGATGCCAATGCAGAGTACGTTGCAAGAGTTCGCAGGATTTTTGATGATCACAATGTTGCTTTCCAGACAGCAGAGCTTGGAAAGGTTGATTTTGGCGGAGGCGGAACCATCGCTTATATTGCGGCACTTTACGGAATGGAGGTTATCGACAGTGGCGTGGCAGTGCTGAGTATGCATGCTCCGTGGGAGGTTACCAGCAAGGCAGATGTATATGAGGCATACAAGGCATATAAGGCGTTTTTACTTGATGCATAAACAGATGTATAAATGTGTGTCAGTTCTGAAGACATTCAGGTAATCTTTTCGTTACAGATCAATGAGCGGGGTTTTCCCGGAAATGACAGAGCAGTCTGCCTGCTGCTGTTTTGGCTTGGAGCGTTCCGACAAGAAACAGCAGTATCCCCTGCAGACTTCGCTCTGTATTTTTAACCCGATCAGGGAAGCTCTCTGTTTCAATGGCGAAAAGCAATAAGCAGAGGAGGGGCTTGCCTGGGACTGATTTACTTTACAAGGAGTAATTTTATTATGGAAGAAGCATTGGTACGGGTAGTGGATCTGTGCAAAGTTTACAATCCCGGAGAAAATGAAGTGCGGGCGCTGGATCATGTGAATCTGGAAATACATAAAGGTGAATTTGTGGCAATTATCGGACAGTCCGGTTCCGGAAAATCTACATTTATGAACATGCTGGGCTGTCTGGATGTTCCCACCTCCGGGAAATATTATCTGAATGGAACAGACGTATCCACAATGAAAGATAATGATCTCTCGGTGGTTCGAAATAAAGAGATCGGATTTATCTTTCAGGGTTTTAACCTGATCGCGAATCTTACCGCAATAGAAAATGTGGAGCTTCCTCTTATCTATCGTGGGATCGACCGGAAAACAAGAAGAAAGCTTGCTGTGGAATCCCTCAAAAAAGTCGGACTTGAGAAGCGTATGGATCATAAGCCAAACGAAATGTCGGGCGGACAGCAGCAGCGTGTGGCCATTGCAAGAGCGATTGCGACCAAGCCCCCTGTAATTCTGGCGGATGAACCTACCGGAAATCTGGATTCTGCATCCAGCAGGGAAATTATGGAGATTCTGAAGGGAATGCACAGATCCGGAGAAACGTTGATCCTGATCACCCATGATAATGGAATCGCGGCTCAGGCCAAACGGGTGGTTCGTATCATGGATGGAAAAATTGAATCAGATATGATTAATGAGGAATTCGTCGAGGAGGCTTAACAGAAATGAAAAAAGGAAAAAAGATTGTAATCGGTGTAGCGGCAGTGGCAGTTGTGGCAGGCGGTTTTTACGCAGTATCAGGAGGAAGCCGCGGCGAGGCACAGCTTCCTCAGGTTTCGGTTACAAAGGCGGAGACCGGAGATGTGGAAGAAATTGTGGATGCAACCGGAACGGTGGTCAGTGATGAACAGAAAACTTTTTATTCACCGGTAAACGCACAGATAAAAAAAGTATCTTTTGCAGAAGGGGATTCCGTCTCAAAGGGTACAAAACTTGTGGAATTTGAGCTGAAAGATCTGGAGAGAGATAATCAGAAGGCAGAACTGAATGTGAAATCCGGAGAGTATGATTACAAAAATTCCATCAATAAATCTGATGAGGCACAGCAGAAGCAGAATAATGCCAAATCAAAAGTTTCCAGTTTGGAGCAGCAGGTGAAAGATAAGCAGAACTATCTGGCATCACTGAAATCTCAGCTGGCATCTGTGCAGGCGCAGGCAGCAGCAGACGCACAGGCCCAGGCTCAGGCGGAAGCCCAGGCAAAAGCCGATGCTCAGGCAGCCCAGGAAGCGGAAATCCAGAGAGCATATGCAGAGGCGCTTACTACATATCAGAATGAAACGCTTCCCCAGTATCAGAAGGAACTGGGCGAGCTGAATGCCGCCTATATTAAGGCCCAGGGCGAGTATAACCAGGCAGATAATAATTATCAGATGGCTTTTGCCCAGTGGCAGGCAGACCAGAGTGATGAGAACGCGCAGGCACTGGACGAAGCGGAGAACACAAGAAGCCAGGCCGAGATCAATTGCCAGGAGGCAAAAGAAGCTTACGAGGATAAAAAGGCGGCTCAGCCGAAAATGCCGGAATATTCGGATTACAGCAGTGCCGGAGGGGAAGATTTTGTTACAGACGGAACACAGGACGATGGACAGGATCTGACAGACCAGGGAAGTGCATCCGCTGCTTCCACAGGTGCATCTGTGGATACTTCAGGAATTGAGAATGCCATTGATCAGGCAAGTTCTGATCTGGCAGATCTTCAGTCCGATCTTGCCACACAGAAATCCATTGCAGAGGCAGATTCTACCAGCCTTACAAAGGAAGAAAAAGAGAAGCTGAGAGTCAGCAATAATCTTACAGAACTGGATGCCAAATCTGCAAAAGAACTTGTTGCGGAAGGAAAAAAAGGTATCACGGCAGATTTTAACGGCGTTATTTCCAAGTCTGCAGTGCAGCAGGGAGCAGCAGTGACACAGGGAATGGAGCTTTTTACCCTGCAGAACACAGATAAAGTCAGTGTGGACATCAATGTATCCAAGTATGATTATGCAAAGGTAAAAGAAGGCCAGACTGCGGATATTACCATCGGTGATAAGAAATATACCGGCAAGGTAACGAAGATCAGCCATATTGCTACAACAAACGAGAAGGGATCTACTCTGATCGCAGCTACTGTCAGTATTGATAAACCGGATAAAGATATTTTCCTCGGCGTTGACGCAAAGGTGAAGATCTATGCGGAAAAGGCTGAAAATGTAGTAACACTTCCGGCAGGAGTGGTAAATATTGGTAAAGATGGCTCTTTCTGTTATGTACTGAAAGACGGCGTGATCACAAGACAGGACATCACTACAGGAATCAGTTCTGAGGATTCTGTTGAGATCACAGATGGAATCAAAGCAGGCGATGAGGTCATCGAGGATCTGGGTTCTCTGGAAGAGGGAATGACGGCAGAAGCAGCACCTGCAGATGGTGACAGTGCAGCAGAGACAGGGGAGACTGCCAATGAGTAATATTTATGAATACATCAAAATGGCGATCCACAACATCATGGCAAATAAGGGAAGATCGTTTCTTACCATGCTGGGTATCATTATCGGTATTGCATCGGTGATCGCCATTGTTTCCATCGGTGAAGGAACCAAGAATCAGATGAACAGTGAGATCGATGATATCGGCGGCGGCCAGATTGCGGTGTACTGCAGCGATGATGCCACCGCAGATGATGTCTGGATCCAGCCTGAGGATATTGATGCGGTCCGGGATCTGGATGGTGTGGAAGGTGTTAATGTTTCAGATTCCTATACAGGAGAGACAGTAACCGGAAAAGGCGATTTTAATCTTACAGTAACCGGTGAGGCGCAGGACGCCAAACTGGTGGACAATGCTTCTGTGAAGTATGGAAGTTACTTCGGACAGAAAGAGGTTGAAGAGGGAAAAAATGTCTGTGTGATCTCAGATGCCGACGCGAAGCGGCTTTTTGGAACGGATGATGTCGTGGGAATGACACTGGATGTCACCTGTTATGATCTGACCAAGACATTTCGTATCTGCGGAGTTACCACGCAGAAGGAGAACGGTACTTTTGTCAGCTACACTTATGACGGTATGCCTGTGTCCATTAACGTGCCTTATACGGCCATGGACGATTTTACAGGAAGTACCGGTGAGTTCTATCAGATCACAGTTCAGGCAGACAAAAATCTGGATTCCCAGGTGGTGGCAGACCGGATCGTAAATCTTCTGGAAAGACGCCATCATTGTGCCGGAGACGATTATTTCCAGGTACAGAGTTTCCAGGATATCATGAAATCCATGAACCAGATGCTTGGAATGGTCACCGCATTTATTTCTTTTGTTGCGGGAATTTCCCTTCTGGTAGGCGGTATTGGTGTTATGAACATCATGCTGGTGTCCGTCACAGAGCGCACCAGAGAGATCGGTATCCGTAAATCCCTTGGGGCAAAGACTTCTTCCATTATGCTTCAGTTCCTTGCTGAGGCAGCGATCCTGACCATCATGGGTGGCCTGATCGGCATTGTCCTTGGCATCGCAGGGGGACATGTGATCTGTGCGGTGATCGGCAGCAGCATGGGAACCACCATCACACCAGGGATCAGTCTGGGAACTATCCTGGCGGCAACATTGTTCTCCTGTGCAGTAGGTGTATTCTTCGGAATCTACCCGGCAAGAAAAGCAGCCAAACTCAGCCCCATCGAGGCACTCAGAAGAAACTAGAAAACTGTTGCTTTTGCATCAAAAATAGCAATAAAAAATATTTTTGAAAAAAAATAAAAAAACTTTCAAAAAACCCTTGACATTTTATAGGTCTTAGAGTATCATACATATTGTTGTAGCGGTGATACGAAATATCACAAAGGAAAAGCAACAAAGATGTGCGTTTAGCTCAGCTGGATAGAGCGTTTGGCTACGGACCAAAAGGTCGGGGGTTCGAATCCTCTAACGCACGGACGGTAACCGTCCTGGTGAAAACCAGGGCGGTTTTTTCGTATGCAGAATGAAAAATAAAACAAGCGGCCTTTTGGTCAGTAGCCAGACGGCCGCGCTTTTTGAAAAAATCATGGGGAAACAACTTGTACGCTCATTGACACAAGTGAGATACATCTCCTATAATAAAGCCAAATTTAAGATCTCGAAAGGGGACAAGTTATGGCTAAGTTAGTAATTGATGCGAACAGAAAGCTTTCAAAAATCAATAAGGAAATCCAGGGACAGTTTTCGGAGCATCTGGGAAGATGTATTTATGAAGGACTCTATGTAGGAGAAAATTCCGATATTCCGAACGTGAACGGAATGCGTACCGATGTTGTTGAAGCACTGAAAAATATCAAAGTTCCGGTACTGCGCTGGCCGGGCGGATGTTTTGCAGATGAATATCACTGGAAAGACGGTATCGGACCGAAAGAAAGCCGCAAAAAAATGATCAACACCAACTGGGGCGGTGTTGTCGAGGACAACAGCTTCGGTACCCACGAGTTTTTTGAACTCTGCCGTCAGATCGGATGTGAAACCTATATCAACGGAAATATGGGAAGCGGTACTGTACAGGAGATGTCGGAGTGGGTTGAATATATGACATTTGACGGGGTATCTCCAATGGCAGACCTTCGCGCGGAAAATGGCCACGAAAAGCCGTGGACTGTCGATTTCTTCGGCGTCGGCAATGAGAACTGGGGCTGCGGCGGAAATATGAATCCGGAATTCTACGGAAATATGTACCGCAGATATCAGACCTTTGTGCGTGATTACGATGGAAACAAAAAGATCAGGAAGATTGCCTGCGGTGCCAATGCGGATGATTATGAGTGGACGCAGGAAGTGATGAAAGCATGCTTCCGCAGAACCTCCCCGCAGCAGCACGGCATGATGGATGGCCTGTCCCTTCATTACTATACGGTTCCGGAAAACTGGGATCACAAGGGCAGTGCAACGGAATTTGCGGAAAAAGACTGGTATAAGACCATGAAAAAGACGATGTACATGGAAGAGCTGATCCGCCGTCACAGCGCCATTATGGATCAGTATGACCCGGACAAAAAGGTCGGCATGATCGTGGATGAGTGGGGTACCTGGTATGATGTGGAGCCTGGAACGAATCCGGGATTTCTGTATCAGCAGAATACCATGCGTGACGCACTGGTCGCAGGTATCAACCTGAATCTTTTCAACAAACACAGCGACCGCGTCAAGATGGCAAATATCGCACAGATGGTCAATGTTCTGCAGTCGATGATCCTGACCGAGGGGGAAAAGATGGTCAAAACTCCGACGTATCATGTTTTCGATCTGTATCAGGTACATCAGGAAAATGATCTTCTGGCAAGCTCTCTGGAAACGGAGCAGGTTGGTCTGGAAGATGAATACATGGTTCCGAATCTGACGGAATCTGTTTCGGTAGATGCCAACGGTGTACTTCATATTACGATGACGAATGTGGATCTGGAGAAAGCATATCCGGTAGAGGCGGTACTTCTTGGAAAAGAAGCCGGCGAGATCAAAGCCGAGATCGTAACAGGCCATATGCAGGATAAAAACACCTTTGAAGCGCCGGAGAAGGTTGGCGTTCAGGCCTTTGACGGTGTGCAGGCAACCGAAGAGGGAATTTCCTTTACCATTCCGGCGTGCAGTGTGCTTCATATCGCCGTAAAATAGGGAAACCATAAAAACCAGAAGATATCTGGGATGAAAAAAGATTCGGTTCCGGAGGAGTTTGATGGACGGAAATACCAGGATCTGTAAAAAATGCCTGCTTCGTGAGATGGACGAGGCAGGCTTTTTTCAGAATATGTATGATTATATTGCAAGAATTCCGGCGGACGATAAAGCGCCGGAGGAGGAATACGAGCGGCGGCTTTCGATCTGTAAGGAGTGTGAAAAGCTGCTGTCCGGCATGTGCCGCATGTGCGGCTGCTACGTGGAGATGCGGGCAGCGATTGCACTGCGGGACTGCCCGGGAAAAAAATGGTAGCAAAAGAAAAACCCCGCACAGCGGATCCGGTGAAAACAACGGATCTGCTGTGCGGGGTTTTGAGAATCAGCGAAGTCGGTAAGATCAGTTGGGACTCGTTTGCGTCTCCGGTGCGACTTTTGGATCCCTGAAATAGCGGGACAGCTTCGGCACGGAGATGAACAGCGTCAGAAACTCAGCGACCGGAATTGACAGCCATACACCGTTGGTGCCAAGCACGAGCGGCAGAAGCAGCGCGGAGAGAACGATAAAGACGAAGGTTCGCAAAAAGGAAATCAAAGCAGAGGTCTTTCCGTCTGACAGTGCCGTAAAAATGCCGGAGGCGACGATATTCGTACCGCAGAACAGATAGGCGATGGAGAACAGGTAACCACCGTGGCGGGTCAGTTGAAAGCCGTACGTGCCTTTCTGCATGAAAACGGCGGAAATAACAGGAGAACCGAAGGCAGCCACAAGTGCAATGATCACAGAGCTTACCACAACGAAACGGATACTGATGCGGTAAAGCCGGATCAGCCGCTGTTTGTTCCGGCTGCCGTAGTTGAAGCTGAACACAGGTGCAACGCCGATACTGTAGCCGAGGTACAGCGCAACAAAGAGAAACTGTCCGTACAGAATCGCCGTGATGGCGGCAACACCGATTTCGCCCTCAAATTTCAGCATCAGCATGTTGAAAAGGTAAGTGACAACGGCTGCGGAAAGATTGCTGACCATCTCGGAGGAACCGTTGAAGCAGCTTGTGGAGAGCAGGCCTTTGGAAAATTCCGGCCGGGTGAAACGAAGGCCTTTATGGGAAAAGGTAAAGTATAAAATGCCGGCAACGGCCGGGATACACTGGCCAAGGCCGGTGGCAAGGGCCGCTCCCGCAACACCGAGATGGAGCGGAACGACAAACAGATAGTCCAGAATCATGTTGGTAATGCCGGCGGAAACCGTAAGGGAAAGTCCGAGTCCCGGACGTCCTGCCGTTACAAAGAAGGACTGGAACAGCGCCTGGAGAAGACAGACAGGGGCAAAGGAAAGGATCGTTCGCAGATAGGCGATACCGTAATCCATCAGCACCGGCGTTGCACCGAGCAGACTGCAGATCTGACGGCAAAACAGGTTGCCGAGCACTGCGCCCAGAATACCGATGATCAGTGTGGTAAGGGTAAGGGCAGAAAAGTTACGGTTGGCTTCCTCCAGTTTTCCCTGTCCGATCTTTGCGGCGACAACGGCGCTGCCTCCGGTACCGAACATGATGCCGACGGCAAGAAGAATGCTGACGGCAGGATAGACGATATTGGCGGCGGAAAGTGCCATGCTGTCTACGTACTGCGCGATGAAAAAGCCATCCACAATACTGTAGAGAGACATAAAGATCATCATGATGATCGATGGAAACGCAAACTTCAGCAGAGAGCGGAAGTTGAAATCTTTGGCGAGTGACTGACTCATAATCGAAAACCTCCTTTTTATGTGTGAAAGCCTTTTTCAGACACGCTTTAGATGGGAAAGATTTCTTGTGAAAATTTGAATCGTTTGCTATTATAAAGGATAGGGTAACCCTATAGTCAAGTGCAAAAAAGGTGAAAAACAGGAAAAATTCCGAGAGCAAATGTTCAGGAAAAGGAGTCAGAAATGGGAAAACAGGAGTATTTAAGCGCGGGGCGATTTGCAGCGCTGGTAGGCACGACAAAGGAAACGCTTTTTCATTATGATGAGATTGGTCTGTTTGTACCAAAAAGAAGAGAGGCAAATGGCTACCGGTATTATGCGATGGATCAGATGGAAACATTTGATGTGATCGGAATGCTGCGGGAGCTGGGCATGCCGCTGGCAGAGATTCGAAATTATCTGGAACAGCGAAGTCCTGAAAAATTCGGAGTACTGCTGGAACAGGAGGAGAAGGTGGTGCGTGAAAAAATCCAGAGGCTCCGCGAGATGCAACGCTGGATAGGGGAAAAGAAGCGGTTTCTGGCACAGGCATCGGCGGAATGCCGTGAGGCGTTTGAAAAAGATCCCTTCTGTCCTGTAGGAATTCATACCCTGCCATTGCAGTATCTTGTCACAAATCACAGCGAATCAGCGGATAATCTGGCAGTCAATCAGAAAATCGGAGAGCTCTATGCTTACTGCGGGCAATACGGAAATCGAAGTTCGTATAATGTGGGGTTTGTTCAGAAACGGGAAACACTGGAAACGGGGAATTTTCTGGATTACCGTGATTTTTATCTGATTTTTGATCGTGTGCCGGCGAAAGTGCGATACACGGTTCGGCCGGAGGGAGAGTATCTTTGTTATTATTATAAAGGACCATGGCAGGGAATTGAAGCGGCGTACCGGAAGCTGTTCTGGTATGCCACGGAACAGAAACTTTTGCTGGATGACCGTTTTTATGAGGAATATATGGTGGACGCGCTGACCAGTCAGGAAATGGAACAGTATATTACGAGAATCGCCGTAAAAATTTTAAGATAGGCAGGTAGGAGGGGAAAAAACAAGATTTTCACAAACTTTTTTCATTCTCCTCTTGACCATGACGCAACGTCACCCATTATAGTGAGGGTACAACAAGTTGAATTGACATAAAACTGAGACGATAAACACACCAAAAAGGAGAAAAAGCATGAAAGTATTAGTAACAGGCGGAGCCGGATTTATCGGCGGAAACTTCGTACATCACATGGTAAACAAATACCCGGATTATCAGATCGTAAACCTGGACCTGCTGACCTATGCAGGAAACCTGGAGACTCTGAAACCGGTTGAGGACAAACCGAACTACAAATTTGTAAAAGGTGATATCGCAGACGAAGCGTTCATCATGGATCTGTTTGAAAAAGAGAAATTTGACGTTGTTGTCAATTTCGCAGCAGAGAGCCACGTAGACCGTTCCATCGAGGATCCGGGCATCTTTGTTCAGACCAACGTAATGGGAACCCGTGTACTGCTGGATGCTTCCAGAAAATTCGGCGTAAAGAGATATCATCAGGTATCTACCGATGAGGTTTACGGAGACCTTCCGCTGGATCGCCCGGATCTGTTCTTTACAGAGAATACCCCGATCCACACCTCCAGCCCGTACTCTGCATCCAAAGCAAGCGCAGACCTGTTTGTACTGGCTTACCACAGAACCTTCGGTACCCCGGTTACTGTTTCCAGATGCTCCAACAACTACGGCCCGTATCACTTCCCGGAGAAGCTGATTCCGCTTATGATCAGCCGCGCACTGGCAGACGAAGAGCTTCCGGTATACGGAAACGGTGAGAATGTCAGAGACTGGCTGCACGTATCCGACCATTGCGAAGCAATCGACCTGATTATCCATAAAGGTAAAGTAGGTGAGGTTTACAACATTGGCGGACACAACGAGAGAACAAACCTTCAGGTAGTACAGACTATCCTGAAAGCTCTGGACAAACCGGAATCTCTGATCAAATACGTAAAAGACCGCCCGGGCCATGACAGAAGATATGCAATCGACCCGACCAAGATCGAGACTGAGCTTGGATGGAAACCAAAATACAACTTCGATACCGGAATTGCACAGACAATTCAGTGGTATCTGGATAACGAAGACTGGTGGAAACACATCATCAGCGGTGAGTATCAGAACTACTTTGCTGAGATGTACAAAGACCGTCTGTAAGAGAGAAAAGTGAAATGCAAAGGCCGCAAAAAAGCGGCTTTTGCGAAGGAGTGGTGGATATGGATCAATATTATACCACTGGTGAATTTGCCCGGATGGCCCATGTGACCATTCGGACAATTCGCTATTACGACAAAAAAGGGCTGCTGAAGCCGAGCTTTATTAACGAATCCGGTTATCGGATGTATTCGGATGAGGATTTTCTGAAGCTGCAGAAAATTTTATCGCTGAAATATCTCGGATTTTCCCTAAATGAGATCGGAAATATGACGATTCACGATACGAGTGCGGATATTCTGAAATCATTGAAAATGCAGATCGGACTTGTGCACAAGAAGATGGAAAATCTGGAGCAGATGGAAAAGGCACTGCAGAATACGACACAGATTCTGGAGGAGACGAACCAAATCGACTGGACCGGCATTCTGAACCTGATTCATCTGACCGATATGGAAAAGATGCTGGTGGAGCAGTACAAAAACGGGGAAAACCTGAATATCCGTATTTCGCTGCACGAGCAGTATTCCCAAAATAAAAAGGGATGGTTCCCGTGGCTTCTGGAACAGATGGATTTTGACGGTGCGCGCCGGATTCTGGAGATCGGCTGCGGAAACGGGCAGCTCTGGAAAAAAGCGGAGCCATCCGTGCTGAAAGGAAAGTATATCTGTCTGTCTGACCTGTCGGACGGCATGATCCGGGATGCGGCGGAAAATCTGGGAGAAGAAAAGGCATCCTGTTTTGATTTCCGGACACTGGACTGCCAGAAACTTCCGTTTCCGGATGCGGAATACGACCGGATTATTGCAAATCATGTTTTGTTCTATGTCCAGAATCTGTCCCGCGGTCTGCAGGAAATCAGCCGTGTGCTTTCAGATGACGGCGTGTTCTACTGCAGTACGTATGGAAAAGGCCATATGAAAGAGATTACCGATCTGGTACAGGAGTTTGATCCGCAGATCAATCTTTCGGAGGTGGCGCTGTATACTATTTTTGGTCTGGATCACGGAGAAAAGCAGTTAAAGCCTTATTTTGGCAGCGTAGAGAAAAGAATCTACGAGGACAGTCTCTGGGTCGACCGGCCGGAGCCGCTTCTGGACTATATCCTTTCCTGCCATGGAAATCAGAATGAGTATTTGTATTCGAGACAGCGGGAATTCAAAGAATTTCTGGAAAAGAAAATTCAGAAACACGGCGGAATTGCGATCACAAAAGAGGCAGGGGTTTTCATCTGCAGAAAATAACGGGAGAGGCCGACATGAAAATGGAGGTCTCTTTTTTATCCCTCATTTTAGGCAAGTTTGACAAAAATGTAAAAAAATAAATACAGAGTATGTTTTTTGTATTGCCAGAGATCACAAAAGGATGTATACTAAAATAGAATGTCTAAGTATGCGTGACTTGAAGAAAGAACACAAAAAGAGGGATAAGGTATGAAGGAATTATTTGATGTACACTGCCATATGGTCCCGGGGGTAGACGACGGTGCAGCTGACCTGGAAGAGTCGCTGGAGATGCTGAAAATGCAGCACGAGGACGGGGTCAGGAAGATTATCATCACACCGCATTATCGGCGGCGGATGTTTGAAACACCGGCAAAAAAGGTACATGAGCAGTTTCTGAAACTGCAGGAAGCGGCAAAAAAGGAATATCCGGATATGTCGCTTTATCTCGGGTGTGAACTTCACTCGAACATGGATCTTCAGGATATCCTGGAAAAACGGAAATATGTGACCATGGCCGGTTCATCCTATGTTCTGTTGGAATTTTCCGAGGGAGATTCCGCACAGCATATCCGTGAGAGAGTCTACAATGTACTGTCCTGCGGTTATGAACCGATTATCGCGCATGTGGAGCGCTATCAGGCAACGGTAAAGAGCGTCGGATTTTCCAGCGATCTGGTGGATATGGGCGCAAGACTGCAGGTGAATGTGGAAAGTATACTTGGAAAGTATACGTGGGGGGCAAAACGCTACTGCAGAAAACTGATGAAGGAGGATCTGCTCAGCTTTGTCGGCAGTGATTCCCACAATACAAAAACACGAATCCCGAACATAGGAGCAGGCGCTGCCTATGTTTCAAAAAAAATGGGAGAGGCATATGCCGAAAGGATTTTCCACGATAATCCGATGGAAATCTTAAGGGATGCCGGAGAAATCTAAAAAAAGTCAGGAGAAGAAGATGGAAACGAATCAACAGAATCAGGATGAAATTGAAATCGATTTACTGGAACTGCTTCGTGTGCTCTGGAGCAAAATTGGCTATGTGATTTTAGCTGCATTGGCACTTGGCCTTCTGATGGTACTGGTCAGCAAAGTATTTATGAAGCCGCAGTATGAATCGACGACAAAAATGTATGTACTGTCAAAACAGGACAGCAGCAGTACTGTAACAAGTGGAGATCTGCAGGCAAGTTCTCTTTTAACCAAAGACTATGCGGAGCTGATTCAGAGCCGTCAGGTTGTTGAAACCGTTATTGCACAGTTAAATCTGGATCTTACCTATGAGGAGTTTTTGAAAAAAATTACTGTTACTACACAGAACGATACGCGTATCCTTTCGATTACAGTAAAAGACGAAGATCCGTATGTAGCAAGCCAGATGGCGGATGCAATCCGTGTAGCAGCATCAGATCATATTCAGAACGTTATGAACACAGAAGCTGTAAATGTGGTAGATGAGGCGAATATTCCAGATGAGCCGGTAAGCCCAAGTATTAAGAAAAACGGGCTGATCGGTGCAATAGCAGGGGCATTTATCGCGATTGTCATCATCATTATTGTTTATCTGACAAATGACACCATCCAGACCTCCGAAGATGTAGAACGTTATCTGGGTGTCAGTACACTCGGCATGATTCCTCTTGCAGAAGGACAGAAAAAGAGCAAGAAGAAAAACAAAAACGGCCGTGGAAGAAAGAAATAAGGGAGGATACGGAACGTGAATCAGGTAGTAGTAAAACAGGAAAAATCAGGCTATCAGATTGTGGAAGCCTACAAATCTCTTCGGACCAACCTTCAGTTCTGCGGAGAAGATAAGAAAGTAATCGCGGTTACAAGCTGTACACCAAATGAGGGAAAGAGCAGTGTTTCTATGCAGCTCGGCATTTCTCTTGCAGAGAGCGGAAAAAGAGTGATTTTGATCGATGCCGATCTTCGGAAATCGGTTCTTCTTGGAAGAACGAAAACACAGAAATCTGTTCGCGGACTGGCACACTTCCTGTCCGGTCAGGCAACTCTGGAGGATGTCATCTGTTCTACCAATGTAAAGAACTTTTACATGATTTATTCCGGCCCGTTTCCGCCGAATCCGGCAGAGCTTCTGGGGGGAAAGAACTTCCGAAGTCTTTTAAATGCACTTCGTAAAGTTTACGATTATGTGATTGTGGATACTCCTCCGCTTGGAAGCGTTATCGACAGTGCAATTGTTGCAGAAATCTGTGATGGTTCAATCATGGTCATTGAGTCCGGTGTGATCAGCTATCGTTTTGCACAGGAAGTAAAGAGCCAGCTCGAGAGAAGTAACTGCCCGCTGCTTGGCGTTGTCCTGAACAAGGTGGATATGCAGAAACAGGCGTATGGTAAATACGGAAAATACGGTCAGTACAAATATGGAGATTACGGCCAGGAGGAGGACGATTAACTGCCATGAAAAAAGGGATTGTTGCAGGTTTGATTGTCCTGTGCGTGGCGCTAGGAGCCGGTACAGCAGCTGTCGTAGTGACGGACGACCGAAAAGGCCCGGAAATCGAGCTTCCAGCTGATGGGGATGTAACGTATGAGGAAGGCAGTGATACAGCGCCTTTGCTGGAAGGCGTTACTGCAACGGATGAGAAAGACGGAGATGTGACAGATTCGCTGGTGATTGAAAACATTTTCCCGAACGATGACCATACCAGTGCATCGGTTGTCTATGCGGCAAAGGACAGTCACAATAATGTATCAAAAGCAACACGCCGCGTGAATTATAAAGCTGCAGCGGAAGATACCCCGGCGGAAAATGAGTCTGCACCGGCAGCAGAGGAGCCGCAGCAGAATGACACAGAGGGCACAAAAAATGAGACAGATGCGCAGATGGAAATCGAAGCACTGCCGGCGGAAAGCCCAAAACTGTACCTGAATACGTATGAAGTAACAGTGGAAGCCGGAAACGATCTGGACAAAACCAGCTATATCAAAGAGATGACCGATGATGCAGACAGCCAGGAGTCACTCTTTAACCAGATTGAGATCGACGGCGATGTGGATACTGCAGTGCCGGGAGATTACACGCTGACGTATCATGTGACGGACAGCGATGGAAACAGATCAAATGCGGCGGTGCTTACCGTACACGTTCAGTAAGAATAGAAGAACTGCTCTGATGGGGATTACCGATCGGGGCAGTTCTTTTTTCAAGTTTTTACGGCGCGAGTAAAATTTGACAGCCCAAAATGAGTATGGTAGAGTGAGAAAGACGGCAGAAGGGGGCAGAGGAGATGCTTCGAATCTGGCAGAAAACAGAAAAACAGAAGCTGGAGCCGGTAGGAATGGGAACGGCGTTCCCCTTTTTAAAGGAAAAGAACCATGTAGTTTCTATCATCGGCGGCGGCGGAAAAACGACGCTGCTGTACGAGATGGCAGGCTTTTGCGTAAAAAACGATCAGAAGGTATTGGTGACAACTTCGACGCACATTTACCGTCCGCCGAAGGAATGGCATGACCAGAGTCTGGAAGCGGTCGAAAGAAAATTTCGCACAGGCCGCGCAGCGATTATCGGGAGTGCCTGCCGGGATCCGGAAAAGCTTTCCATGCCGGAAACGGAACTATTTGAAGCGGCACGCAAAAAGGCCGATCTGACGCTGATCGAGGCGGACGGCGCGAGGCACCTGCCGTGCAAGTCACCGGCGGAACATGAACCGGCGCTGCTTTCCTCTTCAGATCTTGTGATTGGTGTGACAGGTCTTTCGGCACTGGGACAGCCGCTTGGCAAGGGCTGCTTTCGGGCAGAACGGGCGGCGGAACTGCTTGGCTGTACGATGGAACACCATATCACGGAAGAAGATCTGGCACGGCTGATTGCATCGGAACAGGGACAGCAGAAGGATTTGAAAGGCAGAACGTTTTATGCGGTACTGCACCAGTATGAGGAAAAAGAACACCGGGCGGCCGCAGAGAAACTTGTGGAGCTGCTGCGCAGGCAGGGGATCGAGCATATTCTGGTTACGTGCGCGACAGGAAACAGAAGACAAAGCGGTGAGAACACGAATCCCTGGTATGGGAGAGCAGAGCTTCCCGTGCGTGAAGCGGAAGAAGAGTGGGAACCCGGAGAATAAAACGGAAATAGAACGGAGGAGACAGATGGCGGAATTTACCCATTTTAAGAAAGACGGCAGCGCCGTCATGGTCGATGTCCATGAGAAGCCGGACACGTACCGGGCAGCATCGGCGACGGGAACCATACAGGTAAGCCCGGAGGTATTTGCAGCCGTGCGGGACCATACGGCGAAAAAAGGCGATGTGCTCGGCGTTGCACGGCTGGCAGGCATCATGGGGGCGAAGAAGAATGCGGAGTTGATTCCGCTGTGCCACATTGTGCCGCTGACGAACTGCGAAGTGACATTTACCACGGACGAGAATACAAATTCTATTACGGCCGTGTGCACCACATCATGTGTCGGAAAGACCGGCGTGGAGATGGAGGCGCTGACTGGTGTTTCCACAGCGCTGCTCACGATCTACGATATGTGCAAGGCGATGGACCGCGGCATGGTGATTGGTGATATCCACATTCTGGAAAAGGACGGCGGAAAGAGCGGTCATTATATCTATCAGAAAGAGGAAAAATAAAGCATGGCAGAAAAGAAAGATTTCCCGGTTTTCCGGGTGGGAATTGTAACGTTAAGTGACAAAGGCTATCAGGGCGAGCGCGAGGATAAGAGCGGCCCAAAGATCAAAGAGCTGCTTCCGGCGGAGCAGTATGAGGTCGTTTCGATGCGCCTTCTGCCGGATGAGCGGGCGATGATCGAGGAGGAACTGATCCGGCTTGCCGATCTGGAGCAGTGCGATCTTGTCCTCACGACAGGCGGCACGGGATTTTCCATGCGGGATGTGACACCGGAGGCAACTCTGGCGGTATCCGGCCGTGTGGCACCTGGCATCGCGGAGGCGATCCGCGCGGGCAGCATGGCGATCACAAAACGGGCGATGCTGAGCCGGGCAGTGAGTGCAATCCGTCATCGGACGCTGATTATCAATCTGCCGGGAAGCCCGAAGGCGGTGGAAGAGAGTCTTGGATTTGTACTTGATACCCTGCCGCATGCGCTGGGACTTCTGCGCGGAACGGACGGAGAGTGCGGAAGAAGCTGAAAAAAGAGGGAACAGGTAACGATGGAAGAAGAAAAGATTATTTTCTGTAAGAGCGGCGGCTGTACGGCAAAGCTCGGGGCAGGCGTGCTCGAACATATTCTGGAGAAGCTGCCGAAAGGGGAAAAGGATCCGAATCTGCTGGTGGGCTATGACAGCAAAGACGATGCATCCGTCTACCGGCTGACGGACGACCTTGCGATGGTCCAGACGCTGGATTTCTTTCCGCCGGTGGTGGGGGATCCGTACACGTTTGGAAAAATTGCGGCGGCGAATGCCTTAAGCGACATCTATGCGATGGGCGGAGAGGTGCGGACAGCCCTGAATATCGTCTGCTTTCCGGAACAGATGGATCTGAATGTCCTCGGAGAAATCATGCGTGGCGGCGCGGAAAAGGTGCAGGAGGCGGGCGGATCGCTCTCCGGCGGTCATTCGATTGCGGATGACAGTGTAAAATACGGCCTTTCTGTCACGGGAACCGTGCATCCGGACCGGATCTGGCAGAACAATACGGGCCGCGTGGGTGATCTGCTCATTCTGACGAAACCGCTCGGAACCGGCATTCTCTGTGCGGCGCACCGCGTCGGGGAGGAAAACCCGGGGGGATTTCAAAAGGCAGTGGAATCGATGATGATGCTGAATAAGTACGCCTCGGAGACGGCACGGAAGTATAACATTCATGCCTGTACCGATGTAACGGGCTTTAGTTTCCTAGGACATCTGCATGAGATGATGGAGTCGGGCGTGTCCTGCCATATCTGGGCGGATCAGATTCCGGTGTTCCCGGGGGCTGTGGAAGCGGCGGAGGAGTTTCTGATCACTGCGGCAGGCCAGCGGAACCGGAATCATCTGGAGCAGCATGTGACCTTTAAGGATATACCGTTCGGCATGCAGGAGGTGCTGTTTGACCCGCAGACATCGGGAGGGCTTCTGATGGCCGTGGATGCCGTGGATGCAGAAAAAATGCAGAGAAAACTGCTGGAGCAGGGGATTCCGGCAGCAATCGTTGGAAAAATTACAGAGCCGGCAGGAACCGAAATTTATGTGACACAGAGCAGGAAATGGTAAGGCAGGGAGGATGAAAAATGGCAGAGATGGAGAAAAAGACAGTAAACGCAATGGGTGATGTGTGCCCGGTACCGCTGGTAAAGGCAAAAAATGCGATTGCAGAACTTGCGGGAAGCGGAAAAGTGGAGGTTCTGGTGGATAATGAAATCGCCGTGCAGAACCTGGAAAAAATGGCGCAGCAGAAAGGATATGGCTTTCTGGTAAAAGAGAAGAAAGAAAAAGAGTATCATGTGGAGTTCACCGTATCGGAAACAGAGCCGGCTGAAACAGAAGAGAAAACCGTATGCCTCGTACCGGCGGCAAAGAAAACAAAACTCGTCGTTCTTTCTGCAGACCATATGGGCGAAGGAGCCGAGGAGCTGGGTAAAATTCTGATGAAGAGCTTCCTTTATGCACTGACCCAGCAGGATGAGCTGCCGGATACGATTCTGTGCTACAACGGCGGTGCAAAGCTGACCTGCGAGGGTTCCGAGTCCCTGGAGGATCTGAAAGATCTGGCAGCGCGCGGCGTTGAAATTCTGACCTGTGGAACATGCCTGAACTTCTACGGCATCACCGAAAAGCTGCGGGTCGGCAGTGTGACCAACATGTATGACATCGTGGAGCGCATGAGCAGCGCAGACCGCGTGATTAAGCCATGATTTACCTCGATTCGGCGGCAACGTCGCTGTGGCATCCAAAAGAAGCAGAGGAGCGTATGATCCAGGCACTGCGCGGCTGTGGAAATGCAGGCCGCGGTGCACACGATGCGACACTGGATGCGGGCCGCATCGTCTTTGAGACGAGAATGCGGCTGGCAGAGTTGTTTCACGCGGAGAGTCCAGAGCGGATTGCATTTACGTGCAACGATACGGAGGCACTGAACACGGCAATTTTCGGACTCTTCGGGCCGGGGGATCATGTGATCACGACAGTCTGCGAGCATAATTCCGTTCTGCGCCCGCTGTATGCACTGGAAAAACAGGGACTGGAGCTTTCCGTGATTCCGGCGGATGTATCTGGAAGGATCGATTACGATCAGATGGAAGCGGCAGTGCGGAAAAACACGAAAGCGTTTGTCGTTACGCATGCCTCCAACCTGACCGGAAATATCACGGATCTTGCGCGGGTGTGCGAAATTGCGGAACGCCATTCCCTGCGTCTGATCGTCGATGCGGCGCAGACAGCGGGGATTCTGCCGATTGATGTACAGAAAAGCGGGATCGACGTGCTCTGTTTTTCCGGCCACAAGGGACTATTAGGGCCGCAGGGAACCGGCGGAATCTACGTTCGTCCCGAACTTTCGATCCGGCCGCTCAAAATGGGCGGAAGCGGAATCCGAAGCTATGAAAAAGAACAGCCTGCGGCGATGCCGGAGCACCTGGAAGCGGGAACTTTAAATGTCCACGGAATTGCGGGACTTCTGGGAGCGCTGGAATATCTGGAGAAGACGGGGATTGAAATGATTTACAAAAGAGAGAGGGAGCTGATGCACCTCTTTCTGGAGGAAATTCAGGGAATCCCGGGACTTACTTTATATGGAACAGACGATCTGCAGCAGCGGGTACCAACGGCGGCATTAAACATCGGCTCCTGTGATTCGGGATATGTCAGCGACTGGCTGTATGAGAACTATGGTATTGCAGTCCGAAGCGGGGCACACTGCGCGCCGCTGATGCACGAAGCACTCGGGACACGGGAGCAGGGAGCCGTGCGGTTCAGCTTTTCCCATGTACTGACGGAAGAAGAAGTCCGGATTGCCGCGCAGGCTCTGCGGGAGTTTGCCGAAGAAGAAATGCAGCAGTGAGAGAGGCGGCAGCCGGCATCCGAGATACAAAAGAAGCTGGAAAAAGGAAGAAACGATATGAGACAGCGAAAAGAAACCTGGATTCTGACGTTTGCGGGGACAACGCAGGCGATGCAGATGGAGCAGTATGCGAGAGCGCACGGCCTGCCGGGAAGGATGATCCCCGTTCCGCGGGAAATTACGGCGGGCTGCGGCCTTTCCTGGAAAGCAGCGCCGGAAGAGGGAAAAGAAATCCTTGCGGCACTTCAGACGGCGGGACTTGCCTATGAGGCGGAGTACCGTGTGCTGCTGTAGAGGTGTGAGG
>OKVC01000343.1_pt1 | contig 24910 bp, 19 predicted proteins | sample 1606641 | NCBI WGS metagenome assembly OKVC01 (sample SAMEA3882518, study PRJEB24775) | human gut metagenome | biome: human-associated habitat; feature: intestine environment; material: feces | place: Netherlands | collected 2009/2010
ACATCAGCTATACCGGGCTGCATCCGAAGCTGATCTGGGAGAGAAGCATGACGCTAGGGCGCGGAAATGACCACTGCGATTTTTGCATGAAAACCATAAAATAGATGCACAGGAAGCGAAGAAAATGAAGAAAGAAGAAACAAAGCGTTTTATCTGCTGGTGCATCGCGGCTGCGGTGTATGAGAAAAAGCACTCTGCGCACCTCGCAGGCTGACAGCGATTGCTGAATTGTCTGTGTTTTTTGCAGAAAGTGCATCCATAGCTTCCGGTGTGTATATATGCTGAAGGATTACCCGCCTTTCCAAGCAAATGATTTTGAATATCTGCGGGGGAGGATACTGATCCTCCTCCCGGAAAATGACATTTTCAAAAAGGAAGATCAGAAACGGTTCGCAGATCTGTTCCGGAAACTGGATGCGGAGATCCGCACAGTTCCGGGCGGTCATGTGGGCTTCATCGTTCAGGCGGAACGGTATCTTGATTTGATGGAAACATTTTTGCAGAGAAATGAAATTTGACAGTTCACATCTGCGAATCAGTAAGAAAAAGCGAATCTTCAAGAAAAGAGAATGGCTATGTATAAATCACTTTTTGATCTTTCCCCGGAGCAAACTGCTTCCACGGCGATGCCCCGCACCGTCGTGTTCTCCAACGGAACGGGGAGCGGGAGTATGACCATCTGTCCACTATTTTTGGGTGCAGAGCTGTATTATAACGATATGCACCTTGCATTCTTTGAGGAAGCCACGGCACCAATGCGGAATGTCATTGAGATCAACCACTGCCGCGTGGGGCGTTACGAGTGCAGTTTTGGGGCAAATAGCTGCTGCTATCTGGCGGCAGGGGATTTTGCGGTGTGTGCAGCGGCGCGCAAAAAGTCGTCCTCCTGCTTTCCGCTGCGGCACTACCACGGCATCACCATCCTACTGGATCTGGATGCGATTTCGCCGGAAATGCGGAAACAAATGGAATGGTACGGCGTAGACCTTGATGTCATACGGCGGTACATCTGCACGGAAAACCGCTGCTGTATCCTGCGGTCAGAACCGACCATTGCCCATATTTTTTCAGAGCTTTACACAGCGCATTCTGTGCCGGACACCGGCTATCTTCGGCTGAAAGTGCTGGAGTTGCTGCATATTCTGACCCGGCTGAAAAACAGGGAAGATGTGCAGCAGACAGAGTATTTCAATCAGCATCAGGTGGAGTGTGTGAAGCAGGCTGCGGCTCTTCTCACGCAGGAACTGACAGTTCGCCGTACAATCGAACAGCTTGCACAGGAGGTCGGCCTTTCGCCTACGGCATTAAAAAGCTGTTTCAAAGGCATTTACGGAAGCTCGGTCTATGCGTATCAGAAAGAGTACCGGCTGCAGCTGGCACAGAAGCTACTACTCGAAACCGATTGCACGGTTGCTGAAATCGCCCATCGGGTCGGGTACGAAAATCCGAATAAGTTTTCTTCTGCATTTCGGGAAGCAGCCGGCATGACGCCTACGGAGTATCGGAAGATGCGTCCGATTGGATAGATTCTGTCGATTTGGTTCTTGCGCAGAAAGTCCGGTTCCAGTAAAATCAGTATCGCGATTAGTTTAAACTAACGCCGATATTCTGATTTTGTGGAGGAAATTGATAATGCGTTTGATGAAAAGAATTCTGAGTGCAGCTGCTGTGCTAGCTCTGTCTGCTTCTCTTCTGGTTGGCTGCAGCAGCGGCACGGCGAGCTCTGTTCCCGTTTCTGCAAGTTCTGCCGCAGAAAGCACTGTTTCTTCCGTAGAAGAGACCGCCTCTTCTGCTGTGGATGAAAACGAAGCTGCCGCTGCACAGTTGCTGAACGACCTAACGGGCAGCTATCAGGAACTGTGGCCGGTGATTCTGGCGGACGAATATAAGCAGACATGGCTGGATGATTGTACCGCCCTTGTGGGAGAGGAAAATGCGGAAGCTGCCTTTGAAAAGCTCTCTTCAATGGTTACGAGCGATGTCTACGGCGAGGATGCCGTCGAGGCCTATGCCAACGGCGGCGGAGCCTACTTCTGCGGCTTTACCAATAGCCTTGCGACCTTGACCTTCGATGGTGAAACTTCTACCATTTCCGGCACCGATAAGGACGGCAATGTGCTGTTCTCCCATACCTATCACTACATTGGCATGGAGCCTGTGCATGGACTGTATGAGTTTGAAAGTGATGATGCCGATTCCGGCGAGTTCACCTACTTTTTCCTCGCGCCGGACACCAGTGCGGAAACTTACCATATTGAGTTTCGCTATGGTTCGGATGCAGAAGCTCTGAGCCAGTACGATACAGGCGAATATGCTTACTGGCTGGCCTCCGGCATTTCCACCGACTGTGACCAGACGATGATCGACAACTGCATTGAGCTGTTCTGCACCGAAAATCTGGCGGGTTAAAACGCAGAATGTGCTGTGGAGTTGAAATACCACAGCACATTTTTGCCGCAATCTGATTTGAAGGAGGTCTTTCCGTGAAAAAACAGTCCGATCTTTCCCGGCTGATGGGCTACGCCGGGAACTACCGATATTTCACCTACGCTTCGTGGGTGCTGTCTGCGGTCAGTGCGCTGGTGGCGCTGGTGCCTTTTGTGTACATCTGGAAGATCCTGCGGGATGTGTTGAACGCCGCGCCGGACTATGCGCAGGCGGTGAGCATCCCCCATTACGGCTGGATGGCAGTGCTGTTTGCGGTGCTGGCTTACCTCATTTACATTGCGGCACTGATGTGCTCCCATCTGTCGGCGTTCCGGGTGGCGACCAATCTGCGGCTGGAGGTTTCCGAACACCTTGCCACACTGCCGCTGGGCTTTACGGAGACGTTTGGCAGCGGTAAGCTGCGCAAGATCATCCACGAGAGTACTGGCGCAGCGGAGACATTTCTCGCCCATCAGCTGCCGGACAAATATAATGCAATGGCAACACCCATAGGTCTGTTGGTTCTTTTGCTTGTGTTCGACTGGCGGCTGGGTCTGCTGAGTCTCGTTCCGGTGGCACTGGGCTTCGTCATCATGTCCGCCATGACAGGAAGGCGGATGGCAGACAAAATGCGGCAATACGGTAATGCGTTGGAATCAATGTCTAACGAGGCCGTGGAGTATGTCCGCGGCATCCCGGTAGTCAAGACCTTCGGGCAATCCGTCTTTTCGTTCAAAAAATTCAAAGCGACCATTGATGAGTACGAAAAGTGGGTCATTGCCTACACCAAAGAGCTGCGGATGCCGATGATGCTCTATACTGCCGCAATCAACGGTGTGTTTGCTTTCTTGATTGTAGGTGGGCTTCTGTTCACCCGGAACGGTGTGACTTCGGAATTTCTGCTGAACCTGCTGTTCTACATCATCATTACCCCGGTAATCTCCCTGACCCTGACCCGCATCATGTACATGAGCGAAAATGAACTCGTTGTGGCAGATGCGTTGGCTCGTGTGGATTCGGTTCTGGATGCGGAACCTGTGCCAGAAAACGATCATCCGCGGCATCCGAAAGATGCCTCTGTGTCCCTGAAGGATGTGCATTTCAGCTATGATGGCAAAACGGATGTTATCAAGGGCGTTTCGCTGAAAATTCAGCCGGGTCAGATGGTGGCTTTCGTTGGCCCCTCCGGCGGCGGCAAATCCACACTGGCAAACCTGATTTGCCGGTTCTTTGATGTGCAGAGCGGCAGCGTCCGGGTGGGCGGAGCGGATGTGCGGGACATCCCCAAGGAAGAGTTGATGGACACCATCTCCTTTGTGTTCCAGAACAGCCGCCTGCTCAAGGGCAGCATTCTGGACAACGTCCGGCTGGGCAGAGCGCAGGCCACCGAAGCCGAGGTGCTGGCGGCGCTGAAAGCTGCACAGTGCATGGATATCGTGGAAAAGTTCCCGGAGGGCATCCATACCGTCATTGGCACAAAAGGCGTGTATCTGTCCGGCGGCGAGCAGCAGCGCATTGCCATTGCCCGCGCCATGCTGAAAAATGCGCCCATCCTGCTGCTTGACGAGGCCACCGCTTTTGCCGACCCGGACAATGAAGCAAAGGTGCAGGCAGCCTTTGCTCAGCTTGCCAAGGGCAAAACCGTGCTGATGATCGCACACCGTCTGTCCACCGTAGCCAACGCCGACTGCATCTATGTGGTGCAGGATGGGCAGATTGTGGAATCCGGCACAAAGGACGAACTGTGCGCGCAGAACGGCCTGTTTGCCCGGATGTGGCAGGACTATCAGGCCTCGGTGCAGTGGAAGGTCGCAAAGGAGGGGTAAGGAATGATCGAAAAAATTCAACACGCCACAGCCAGCTCCCCGGAGGGCGCAAAGGGGCTTGTAAAGGGCGTTCTGGCCTGTGCGTTCCAGAACATGGCGTTCATGCTGCCCACCGGGCTGCTGTATCTTCTGGTAAAAGACCTGCTGGCAGGCTCTACGAGTGAGAGAAGTACCTTTTATCTGCTGGGATGCGTTGCCTGCTTTGCACTGATTTTACTGACCACATGGTTCCAGTACAACGGCACCTATTTTACCACCTATAAAGAGAGCGGCACCCGCCGCCTGACCCTTGCAGAGCGGCTGCGGAAGCTGCCTCTGTCCTTTTTCGGCAAGCGAGACCTTGCCGACCTGACAAGCACCATCATGGCGGACTGCGAGGTACTGGAAAAGGACTGCTCCCACTTCATCCCCGGTCTGTTCGGCTCCCTCATTTCCACGGTGCTCATTGCCCTGAGCCTGTTCGCCTTTGAGTGGCGGATGGCACTGGCGGCTCTGTGGGTCATTCCGGTATCCGCTGCCATCGTGGTGGGCAGCTATCGGGTACAGGATAAGGTGCAGGCCAGGACCATGGCGGCGAAAATGGCCTGTGCGGACGGTATTCAGGAGTACATCGAGACTCTCCGGGACCTGAAAGCCAGCAATGCGGAGCAGCAGTATCTGTCCGGCCTTTCCGGCAAAATTCGGGCAGTGGAAAAGCAGTCTATTGTGGCAGAGCTGGAAACAGCGCTGTTTGTGTCCTCCGCCGGCATGGTGCTCAAGCTGGGCATTGCATCGGTGGCGCTCACCGGTTCGGTGCTGCTGGTGCAGGGCAGCATCGACGTACTGACCCTGTTTCTGTTCCTGATGGCGGCATCCCGGATGTACGACCCCATGCAGGGGGCTTTGCAGAATCTGGCGGCGGTCATCGCCATGCGTACCAATGTGGGGCGGATGAATGAGATTCTGGACGCTCCCCTGCAGACCGGCAGCGAGCAGCTGACCAATCAGGGCTGCGATATCGTGTTCGACCATGTGGGCTTTGCCTATGACTCCGGTGAAGCGGTGCTGCGGGATGTCTCCTTTACCGCAAAGCAGGGGGAGGTTACGGCGCTGGTGGGCCCCTCCGGCAGCGGCAAGACCACTGTTTCCCGGCTGGCAGCACGGTTCTGGGATTACCAGAAGGGCAGTATCACCGTGGGCGGCATGGATGTCTCCCGAATCGACCCGGAAAAACTCATGAGCCTGTATTCCATCGTCTTTCAGGATGTGACCATGTTTGACAACACAATCCTCGAAAACATCCGTCTGGGGCGCAAAGGTGCCACCGACGAGGAGGTCCTTACGGCGGCAAAGCTGGCAAACTGCGAGGAATTTGCCGAGAAGCTGCCGGACAAGTGGAACACCAATATCGGCGAGAATGGCTGCGCTCTTTCCGGCGGTGAGCGTCAGCGCATTTCCATCGCCCGTGCTTTTCTGAAGGATGCGCCCATCATTCTGCTGGACGAGGCCACCGCAAGTCTGGATGTTGAGAACGAAACGGCGATTCAGGAGGCTCTGTCCCGCCTCATCAAAAACAAGACCGTTCTCATCATCGCTCACCGGATGCGTACCGTGGCAGGTGCAGACAAGGTTGTTGTGCTGAAGGATGGCATCGTAGCGGAGCAAGGCAGACCGGATGAGCTTTATGCTCGGAACGGATTGTATGCGCACATGGTTGATTTGCAATCAGCAAGTCAGAATTGGACGATTTAAAGCTATAATAAGAGAAAGCTGTTTCAAAAGGATGCTCTGTCATGGGATAGAACATCCTTTTTGAATACCGTTCAGCCGAAATTTGTACAGGAGTCCATCATAAAAATGACATTCAGGAAAAATGACATTCTATAAACCTATTGCAATAGGATGAAAAGTATGGTATATACATTATACGAAACATTGCTTTGAAATGAACACTCTACCGTCCATTGATGCATAAAAGAGAGGTGCTTGCCATGACCGCCGTGATCTATGCCCGCTATTCATCGGATAACCAGCGCGAAGAATCCATTGAAGGCCAGATTCGTGAATGCACTGCCTATGCGGAAAAGAATGGCATCACCATCGTCAAGCACTACATTGACCGTGCCATCTCTGCCAAAACGGACAACCGCCCGGAGTTTCAGCAGATGATAAAAGACAGCGACAAAAAGCTGTTTGACATTGTGCTGGTCTGGAAGCTTGACCGTTTTGCCCGGAACCGCTACGACAGTGCCCGGTACAAGACCCAGCTGAAGAAGAATGGTGTCAAGCTCATGTCTGCCACCGAGATCATCTCCGAGGGGCCGGAGGGCATCATTCTGGAATCGGTGCTGGAAGGTTATGCCGAGTATTATTCCGCTGACCTTGCCGAGAAGGTCGTGCGTGGACAGACCGAGAACATCCTGAAAGGACGCTGCAACGGTGGTCGTGGAACCTTTGGTTACACGCTGGATTCGGAACGGAAGTTCCATATTGACCCTCTCACCTCGCCTTTTGTGCTGGAATCGTTCAAGAAGTACAATGAAGGCTCCACCATGAAGGAGATCCGGGACTGGCTGAACGAAAACGGCATCAAGAACCCGGTGGGCGGTGCGTTTACCTATAACAGCGTCGAACATATGCTCAAAAACCGGCGGTACATCGGAGAACTGAAATTCCGGGATGTGGTCGTACCGGATGCTATCCCGCCCATCATTCCGCTGGAACTGTTTGAGGATGTACAGGAGAAAATCGCCAAAAACAAGAAAGCCCCTGCCCGTAGAAAGGCAGAGGATGACTACCTGCTCACCACCAAGCTGTTCTGCGGCTACTGTGGGGCGTTGATGTTTGGCGAAAGCGGCACGAGCCGGACGGGTGAAGTCCACCGCTACTATAAATGTGCCACTGCCAAAAAGCACAAGGGCTGCAAGAAAAAGACCGTCCGTAAACAGTGGCTGGAAGATCTGGTGGTCAACCAGACGATGCAGCTTGTCAAAGACGATGCCGCCATGGAATCTATCATCGCCAAGGTGATGGAACTGCAAAACAAGGAGAACACCAACATTCCCCTCTATGAGAAACAGCTTCGGGATGCTGAATCTGGTATCCAGAATATGCTCAATGCGATTCAGGCCGGTATCCTGACCAGCTCCACCAAGGAGCGGCTGGAGCAGCTGGAAGAAACCAAGCGTGAGCTTGAAGCCCGCATTGCAGAAGAGAAGCTGGCAAAGCCCAAGGTCACGGAGGAGTTCATCCGGTTCTGGCTGCTGCGGTTCCGTAAACTGGACATGAGCCTGAAAGACCAGCGGCAGGCGCTGGTGGATACCTTCATCAATGCGATTTATCTGTACGATGATAAGGTTTTGATAACCTTCAACTATAAAGAAGGAACACAGACCGTGACTTTTGGAGAAGCGGCAGAAGCCGCATCAAAGGGAAATGGTTCGGATTTGGATTGCTTTACTGCACCAAGAGCAGTACCTTATGGGGTGCTGCTCTTTTTGTTATGCGCGGATTTTATGGGGCAGTAAAAGGAGGAATTCGAACAGCCCGTGCCCCGCGCTTTGCGTCCCGCGGGGCAGAAACGCCCCGGTGGGAACTTTCTGTTTTTCGTTGTTTGCATGATGAGCCTGTTTCGCCTGCCACGCGGCAAACTCCCGCTGGCCCTCCTCGCTGTTCCAACAGGCAAGGATGGCCGGGTAGAATGCCCGCGCCAGACGGTCAATGACTTCATCGGGATAAGGGGAAGTGTTTGTGGACTTTTCCTTTTTGTTCAAACGCACGCTCCTTTGGACATCTGTGAACAGCATACCATGTGCCTGATTTCCGTTTCGCACATTGTAATGTTCGCAGAAAAAACTTATAATGCTTTTGAAGCTGTAGGACACACAAAACGCAGAAAAGAGAGGGAATCATGAGAAAGCTGTTCCTTTTGGAAGATGATCTGAGCCTGATCAGTGGGCTGACCTTTGCATTCAAGAAACAGGGCTTTGCACTGGATACAGCCCGGACGCTGGCAGAAGCCGAGGTGCTGTGGTCAGACAGAAAATATGACCTGCTGGTGCTGGATGTTTCCCTGCCGGATGGCTCTGGCTTCGATTTCTGCCAGAAGGTGCGGCGCACATCCAACGTGCCGATTCTGTTCCTGACTGCTTCGGATGAGGAAATGAATATCATCATGGGACTGGAACTGGGCGGGGATGATTACCTGACCAAGCCGTTCAAGCTGGGTGTCCTGTTGTCGCGGGTCAATGCACTGCTTCGCCGTGCAAATGCGTCCAGCGCAGGAGAACCCGTACTGGAATCGGGCAGCATCACCGTCCGGCTGTTGCAGGGGCAGGCATACAAAAACGGAATCTTGCTGGAACTGACCGGCGCAGAGTACAAGCTGCTCTGCTTCTTTATGCAGCATCCGAATGCCGTGCTATCCAAGGAACAAATTCTGGATGCACTGTGGGACTGCGATGGGGATTACATTGACAGCAGTGCCTTAACAGTGTATATCCGGCGGCTGCGGATGAAGATTGAGGACGACCCCGGCAAACCGCAGATGCTGCTGACTGTCCGCGGCATGGGCTATAAATGGAATGGGTAAAGGTGCCGTATGAAAGTATTCGCAAACCGGGAGATCCGAAATTTGTTCCAAGCCGTGCTGGCGGTCTGGGCGGTGGCATTGGCTCTCACGCAGGGCATCGTATGGCATACGACGCACGCATGCTCTTTCGGGTTACTGTTGGTTTTTCTGCTTCTGGGCGGCTGTCTCTGGGGCGTGCTTTTTCGCTATTTCCAAAGGCAGAGCGCGCTTCTGGAACAGGCAGTCCAGCAAATCCAAAGCTGTCTGGATGGCAACCCGGATGCACGACTGGACTGCGACCGGGAGGGAGAATTTTACCGTCTGTTTCACTCCGTTAATGCATTGGCGGCAGTTCTGAGCGCACACGCAGACAACGAGCAGCGGGAGAAGCGTTTTTTGAAAAATACCATTGCAGATATTTCGCACCAGCTCAAAACACCGCTGGCGGCGTTGAATATCTACAACGGTCTGCTTCAGGACGAAGCTGTTTCGCCGTCGGAGGTCAAAGAGTTTGCAGACCTGTCCGAACAGGAGTTGGACCGCATCGAAACGCTGGTGCAGAATCTGCTCAAAATCACCCGGCTGGATGCCGGTTCGGTCGTCTTGGAGAAGAAAAACGAAAATGTTGCTGAAATGGTGCAGGACATTGCGCGGCAGTATAACTATCGTGCAGAGCAGGAACAGAAAAAGCTTGTTCTGTCCGGCTCAGAGGCGGTTACACTTTGGTGCGACCGTGACTGGATGCAGGAAGCTGTGGACAATCTTGTAAAGAATGCCCTTGACCACACAAAGAGCGGAGATACGATTCAGGTAGAGTGGAATGCACTGCCGTCCATGGTTCAGATCAAAGTGCGCGACAACGGCAGCGGCATCCACCCGGAAGATTTGTACCATATCTTCAAACGGTTTTATCGCAGCCGCTTTTCACAGGATACACAGGGCATCGGGCTGGGTCTGCCGCTGGCAAAAGCCGTTGTGGAAGCCCATCACGGCACCATTGAAGTAGACAGCGAGCTGGGAAAGGGCACGACCTTTACTCTGAATTTTCCGATTCCTACAAAATTGTAGGCTGAGTGTAGGCTTGCAGTAAGGTTGACGTGTTATCCTTTTCTGCACAGACAGAGATAATCCGTCTGAATCGAAGGAACCTGCAAAGTGAGGGATACACTATGGAACTATTAGAAGTCAACCATCTCTGCAAGACCTACGGCAGCGGAGAAACCGCTGTCCATGCGCTGAAAGATGTTAGCTTTTCAGTGCCGAAAGGCGAATATGTGGCGGTCGTTGGCGAATCCGGCTCCGGCAAAAGCACCCTGCTCAACCTGATTGGCGGACTGGATACGCCGACTTCCGGCAAGGTGCTGATTGATGGCAAGGATGTTTTTGCCATGAAAGACCGGGAGCTGACGATCTTCCGCCGCCGCAATATCGGTTTTATCTTTCAGGCATTCAACCTCATCCCGGAGCTGACCGTAGAACAGAACATCCTGTTCCCGGTGCTGCTGGACTACCAAAAGCCGGACAGGGCATATCTGGAAGAACTGCTGACCGTGCTGAATCTGAAAGACCGTCGGAAGCATCTGCCAAGCCAGCTTTCCGGTGGGCAGCAGCAACGGGTAGCCATTGGCCGCGCCTTGATGACCCGCCCTTCACTGATTTTGGCGGATGAGCCGACCGGCAATCTGGACACCCAGAACACCAGCGAGGTCATTGCCCTGCTAAAAGAAACATCCCGGAAATACGAGCAGACCATCCTGATGATCACCCACAACCGCAGCATTGCGCAGACGGCAGACCGGGTGTTGCAGGTATCGGACGGCTGCCTGACCGATTTTGGGAGGTGCCGGGAATGAGCAGCACAGAAATGAAAAGCTATCTGAGCCTGATCCCGATTTCTGCCAAGGTACGCAGACGGCAGAACCGTATGACGATTTTGTGCATCGTCCTTGCGGTGTTTCTGGTCACGGCGGTGTTCAGTATGGCAGATATGGCGATTCGGATGGAAACCTCAAACCAGCTGAACAAAAACGGAAACTGGCATATCATGGTAAAGGACATCTCCCCTGAAACAGCCGCAGAGCTTGCCGCACAGGAGGATGTTGCTGCATTTTCGGCGTATAGCGACATCAACGCTTCCCTTACGGAAAACTACTTTGCCGGAGATAAACGTGCCGCACTGGTAGGAGCAGATGATGCAATCCTTCAAATCTTTCCGGGAATGCAGTGTAGCACTGCCCCGGCGGATGGCGAAGTGCTCGTGACAGCAAACATCCGGGATTGGCTGGATGTTACGGTCGGTACAGCGATTCCGCTGACGCTCCCGGATGGACAGACCATTTCGCTTACTGTCGCAGGTTTCAATGAGGATACCTCCGATGCGAACCAGTATGATGCTGTTGTGCTGGTGATGAACCGCAGTACATTTTCTCAGATTGCCGCACAGGTAGAAGAATCCTTTGAAACACAGTATTTCATCCAGTTCAAGCCACGTACCAATTTGCGGCAGTCCATTGTGAACATCGAAAACAAGTACGGAATTTCAGAAGAAAAAATCTCCGAAAATACTTACCTGATGGCGTTGAACGCAAGCAGCAACAACGATTATATTGTAGGCTTATATGCGGTAGCGGCTGTGTTGGCTGGCATGGTCGTCCTTGCCGGAATTTTTATGATCACAGGCAGCATCAACAGCAATGTAGCGCAGCGTACCAGCTATTATGGAATGCTGCGTTGTCTTGGGGCAGGAAAAAATCAGGTTCGGATGCTTGTCCGGCTGGAAGCCCTTTTCTGGTGTAAAACTGCTGTTCCAGCAGGATGTGTGCTGGGAATCGTTTCCACATGGGGATTGTGTTCCTTTCTGCGTGGATTTATCGGCGAGGAGTTCAGCTCTTTACCAGTGCTTGGCATCAGCCCGGTCGGTATTATCTGTGGTTCCGTGCTGGGACTTATCACGGTTTGGTTCGCGGCATCTTCTCCGGCACGGCGGGCGGCAAAAGCTTCTCCGATCACAGCAGCAACTGGGAATGTGGTGGAAAATGCAGCGGATTCTCCGTGTCATGCTCGGTTGTTTGGAAGTCGTGCAGAGCTCTCTTTGGGCGTGAGCCATGCAACCTCGTCCAAAAAGAACTTGCTTCTGATGACAGGTTCCTTTGCGTTAAGCATTCTCCTGTTTTTGAGCTTTTCGGTTTTGCTTCGTTGGGTTGGATTTGCGCTGAATCCGGTGCAGTCCTACGCACCGGACTTATCGGTGGCTGAAACATCCGGGCAAAATGTCCTTGACCCGGTGCTGGTGGAGCAGCTGGAAGCTCTGCCGGAAGTCAAACACGCATTCGGGCGGATGTATTGCCCGCTCCCGGCGGAATATCAGGGAAAACAGGGGTCCATCGACCTGATTTCATACGATAGTATACAGTTTGGCTGGGCGAAAAAAGACCTGATTGGCGGAACCCTTCCGCAGGAGCCGGAGGATGGCACATACCCTGTGCTGACGGTATTCGACAAAAGCAACTCCCTGACCGTGGGTGATACCATCCAGCTGGAGGATGCAAAGCTCACAGTCGTGGGTGTATTGAACGACAGCCCGTTCAGTAGTACCGATTCCCCGATTGTTATCTGCACCGAAGAAACCTTCCATCAGCTGACCGGGCAAAACCGCTATGCGGTGATCGATATTCAACTAAAAGATACCACAGCAGACGCAGCCATTGCACAAATACACACCCTGCTGAGCGACACGTTAAACAAGCAGGTTGTTTTTTCCAACCGAATCGAAGGAAATCGGATGATACAAAGCACCTACTGGGCGTTCCATCTGGTGGTCTATGCGTTTCTCATCGTGATTGCAGGAATCACCATTCTGAACATCATCAACAGCATTTCCATGAGCGTGTCGGCACGAATGAAGCAGTATGGCATCCTGCGTGCCATCGGGATGGATGATGCACAGCTGAAACGCATGATCTCTGCCGAAGCTGGCACCTATGCGGTGTCCGGTCTTGTGGTGGGCATTGCGCTGGGTCTTGTGCTGAATCGGAAGCTGTATATCCTGATCATCACCCATTATTTCGGTGCAGCGTGGCAGGTGCCGTGGGGCTGTCTTGCCGTGATTGTCGTAGTCGTGCTGGCGGCTGTGGTGCTGGCAGTATATAACCCGGTCAGGCGAATCCTCATGCAGCCCATTACTGCAACCATCAGTGAATTATAAGCCAGAACAACAGATGCCCACCAGCTTATGGCGAAAACCATAGGTCGGTGGGTATCTGATTTACGAAAAGAATGAAATGCTGTTCGCTGATTTTCCCAATGCAAACCGTTGTAAAATATGGTATTTGTCATATGCTCACATCCTTTCTTGATTTTTCCTGTTGCCTCGTGTACTCCATTTGAATACACTTTCCGGAGAGAAAAAAGAGCCCGGAGGACCTTACCGATTTGGTAGGGTCCTCCGGGCTCTTTCTATATTTTCTCTGTTTTATCCGGGCGTAAGGGTACACTTTCCCCGCAAATCTTGATGTAAATTCAATAAAAATCAAATACTGCGCGTAATATCGTCAATCATGCGGTGATCTAAATAATAAAAGAAACCGCGCACATCAAATATCACTGATTGGTTTTCAACTTGTTCTGAAAAAACTTCGTGTTATACAGTTTCAGTGCTGCGGGAACATCCAACTGATTTTTGCAGAATCCCAGCGTCTTTTCACAGTTGTGACCCATATCTGCAATCAGCAACAATCCGGAAACAAAGGCGGCCATACCACTGTTAAGGAACAGCAGCGGATCGGCCATCTCCTGTGGGGTGGCAAGGCGTCCTGCGCCGCCGTTTTCTTTGACAAGATTATCCTGCCCGCCAGCCATTTTCTCAAATTCTTTTTTCATGCCGGTGTCGGTGGAGCCCGGCAGCAATGCATTCACACGGATCCCGCGCTTTCCAAGCTCCACGGCTTTCAGCGAGGTATAGTAGTTCATGGCACGCTTGGAGAGGGTGTAGGCCATAACACCCACGCCATCCTTAGGAGAAACTGATTTCATAAACGCAACCATTTCATCCCACGTCTTGCAGTCCATAACTTTCACATACTCTTTGCGCCATTTTTCCCACATCAGACCACCACAGCTTGTCACATAGGCAATGCTGCCGCCGGATGGAATGCGTTTTTCCAAATAGGTATCGGTCATGTACTTGTTTGCTATAAAATTCACTGTGAACGTCAGCCAGTAACTTGTCCGCGCCCCGGACAGACCCGCCACACCGAAGAATCGGTCAATCACCTGCGGCAAAACGCAAAAGGCAGCATCAATGCTCCCTTTATCGGACAAGTCTGTTTCAACAAAGGCTGACAAGCCCTCTATATCTGCTTTATTGCGATCCAGTGCGTATACCTGTGCGCCCAGTGCCACCAGTTTTTCACACAGTGCTTTGCCGATGCCGCTGGCGGCACCCGTTACAACGCAGACCTTATTTTGATAATCTTCCAGCATGGATTTGCTCCTTTCTCAATGAAACTTCGCGGCGGCCAACGACAGTGTTCCATAGCCCTTCATGCGGAAATAAATGGCACTGATTCCATCAGGGATTGCCAGTTCCGTTGTCTGCCATCTCCACTCGTTCCCTCTTGCCGCCGAAACCGTGCCTATCGGCTCACCATCCGCAGTGAGGAGTACGTCAAAGCCGCCATAATAGCACATACCACGCGTCTTGACCGATACTTTCGTGACATTCTGAAAATTCAGATATTTGAATCCAACTACCGTACCGGGAGTTAAATTGCAGATATATGCTTCCGGTTTACTTTTACTTTCCGGCATGACATCCGCGCCGTCCTGCGTGATGTACGGGAACGGATTCTGCCCGGCCTCGGCATTGACCTGCGGCGGCTGCGTCATATACAGGTTACAGGCGGCATAGGCGGGCAGTTCACGCAATTCGACAGCCGGCAAGGGAGCGCCGTTCGGTCCGCTTGTTGTGATTTCCACCTGCGGGATACGCCCGTCCGGCAAAATTTCAATCGGTTCCACCATGCCTTGACGGCAGAACATACTGCTGTTCGTGTGGCGATGGTAGAACACATACCAGCGCCCATTTATCTGCTCGATACTGCCGTGGTTGTTGCCCGTAAAATACCGCGCCGTATCACACAAGCCTAAATCGGCATTATCTACCAGCGTGCCGCCATAAACAAAGCCGCGGCAGGGGCTGTCACTGACAGCATAGCACAGTTCATGGCTCAACTCGGACGAGTAGATAAAATAGTACTTATCCCCCACTTTGCGGATGCTGCTTGCCTCGAAAAATGCGTGTCCCTCAAAGCCCGTTCCTTTTGCAGTCTGGGCACCGGGTACAACAGCCGGATAGGTTTGCTCAACAGTCAGCATATCGGACGCAAGGCGATAACAGAGCGCCCCTGTGCGACCCGGCATCATCGGCGGGCAGAAGCCGCTGTATAGCCATGTGGTTTCCCCCTCGGTCAGCACACCGGGGTCAAATTGCTGCTCATCACCGGGGCGTGCGCCCAAAGTCGTGCCATCCGGGTAATGAACATCCCCGTAATAGGTATATTTCCCTGCGGGGGTATCACAGACAGCCACCGAGATGGCAGAGGTTTCGTTCAGCGCATAATAGAGATAGTAGCGTCCATCCGGACCGCGGGTCACATCGGGGGCGTACAGGCACTGGCGGCCATCCTCGTTATGGGCAGCTTCGGCACGGGTGTAGATGATGCCCTCGTACTGCCAATCAGTCAAGTCATCCACCGGGGCTGACCAGCATACATAGTCGTTCTGGCAAAAAGCATATCCGGCAAAGCGGTCATGGCTGCCGTAGATATAGACACGTTTGCCAAACACATGCGGTTCACCGTCCGGCACATACTCCCAGCTTGGGAGATACGGGTTCATTCCGTGATTTTTCATAATTTTCTCCTCATTCAGCGCTCAAATGCAGGATTGCCGGAGCGCAGCCGTCGGCAGTAAAGGTCACAGTCACGGGTCCGGTCTTTTCCGTGCTGCGCAGGACAGCCTGTAAATGACCCTGCCAGCTCTTATGGTGGTGTTGGTCGTAATGCTCAGCATTTTTATAGGCGGCGCTGCCGTAGCCTTGCAAAGATGCCGCACCGACCACCTCGATTTTCACATCATAGTCGGGCAGCAGTTTGACGGTGCCGTTTTTATCTGTTACATAAACATCCGCAAAGCAGAAATCCTGTCCGCCCGCGCGCAAAATGTTCTTATCGGTCTTGACGGTCAGCACGGTTTCGGCATCGGCTGTGCGCACCGAAGTGCGGTAGATTTCCTGTCCGTCCGCATCATAGCCAACACCCACGAGTTCACCCGGTTCATAAATGCAGGGAATCTTGGCAAAGTAGTCTTTCACCTGTGCCTTGCCCGCGCTCTTGCCGTTCACAAAAATTTCCACACTGTCAGCATCCGTGTAGGCATCTACAAAAGTCCGTTTTCCCTCATATCCTTCATAAGTCCAGCCGTCTACCGTATCGGTCCAGCGGTAACTTGTGGCAATAGGGGGCTTTCCGTTATGAACAGGCGGCTGGCTGGCAAGGTACAGCGCGTGTACAGGCTTGTCTAAAAAGCCGCCCCAAATAAACTCATAACGATGCAGCGACGGCTCTGCCTGCCCTGTCAAATCCAGCACGCCGCCGTGGTTTGTGACCCACGGGTAGCTTTTGTGTTCCTCGTTTTCCTCATAGTGCAGGTCGCAGCAGTTGATTTCACCCAAGTGAGATTGCAATGTCCAGACAAAATCGCCGATCAAGTAGGGGTGTGTCTTGGCAAACTTCATCGTATCCGGCAGCATGGTATGGCGGGTTTCGGTACCCAGCAGTACACGTTCCGGGTGGAGTTTGTGCAATACCTCATACCGATCCTCATAGTAGTTATACCCGGCAATATCCAAATAAGGGTAAAGGTTTTTTGTGGCATCTTCATCCATGCGGATGTAGGTTTCCGGGTAAACCTGCCCTTTCTCGTTGTCAGGCAGATTGTTGACTGCGCTGCGGAAGATGGACGCATAGTGCATCCAATCCGACTTTTGCCGTTCAGGGTCATCGCGCATCCATTCGTCCTCATCGGTTGTCAGATAAGGCGTACCGTCCAGATATTCCCGCAGCCAATGTACGCTGGGGCATAAAGTGGTCGGACGGGTCGTATCCAGCGCATGGATGGCATCTACAATTTCCTTGCCGACGCGCACGCCCTTTACACCGCCGGCCTCCGGGATTTCGTTGCCGATGGAGTAAATCACCACACTGGGATGATTGTAGGCATCCTGCACCATTGCGGCTGTATCGACCTTAAAGTCCTGCATAAAATATCGGTTATAAGGGGAATTGGGGGACTTCATACGATACCAATAGTCAAACGCCTCATCCATCACATAAAGACCCACTTCATCGCAAGCTTTCATCAGACTGCGGCTCATCGGGTGATGGGCACTGCGGATTGCGTTGAACCCGGCCTTTTTGATATTGCGGGCGCGGTGCAGTTCGGTGGCATCATTGTTGATAACGCCGATAACGCCCATATCATTATGGATGCAGCCACCGCGCAAAAACGTCGGTTCCCCATTGATAAGCAATCCACGTGCGGGGTCAATTTCAATTACACGCAGACCAAACGATTCCGTGACCGTGTCAACTGCTTTTCCGCCGCTGTACAGGGTGACTTCGGCAAGATACAGATTCGGATGTTCGGCGTTCCAAAGCTTTGCGTTCGGAATCTCCAGTTCGACCACAGCATGTCCGTCTGCAACAGCCGCTTTGGCGCAAACCACTTCCTTCCCGTTTTTCTCGGCGATTCGCACCTCGGCACAGTCACCGCCGTGGGTCATTACCTCGACCCGCACGCAAGCGGGTGCGACAGACAACGTTGTGACACGTACGCCGTATCGTTCCATATAGGCGTCCTCACCCACCAGCAGATGCACCGGGCGGTAAATACCGCCGCCCGTGTACCAACGATTATGACCGTCCTGCGGCACATGGGCGGTGACTTCAATTGTATTGTCGCCTTCGTGCAGAAGTCCATCCAGTTCCACCGTAAATGGCGTGTACCCGTAAGCTTTTTCGGCGGCGGGGCGGTCATTCACTGTCACCGTCGTCATGCAGTATACACCCTCAAATTCCAGTACAAGGTGCTTATTTATAAGTTCCGACGTGATGTGCAGATTCTTTGTATAGGTATAATCGTTGCCGCGCCAGCCTGCCAGCAGAAACCATGTAAACCCCGGCTCGGTATTGCGCGTGGTGTTGAGCATGGCATCATGCGGCAGGGTCACATCAAAATCGCGGCCATCGGGGCAGCTGAAATGCCAGCCGGTGTTAAAATCCAATCTTTGCATTGTCAATTTACCTTTACATGATTTTTGTGTCAGCTACAAAGCTGCGATTTTTGCCATCGGGATAAGCATCTCCCACAATCGTGAACTCCGCTTTCCCGCGAATATCCTCAGAGGATGCCCCGACCATCAGCTCGACTTTCCCGTGTTCGACTTTCCAACGCATATCGGCATCCAGAAAAGCCAGTTGGCTCATTGGCAGGGAAAGGCAGACCGTTTTTTCTTCACCCGGCTGCAGATTCACTTTGGCAAACCCCACCAGTTCTTTAACGGGACGTACCATGCTTGCCGCCACATCATGCACATAAAACTGCACGATTTCTGTGCCGGCTTTATTTCCTGCGTTGCGCACATGCAGCTGCCCTTTCAGTACACCGTCGGCCTGAATAGCGTCTTTTTCCAACCGCAATGTATCGTACTCGTATTTTGTATAACTCAGTCCATGACCAAAGCAGTAGCGTGGCGTGTGCGCTCCATCGATATAGGCGTTTTTCGGCGTGCCTCCTGTCATACTGTAACAGGTATTTGTCGGGTGGTTGTAGTACACAGGAATCTGCCCCTCATGGCGTGCCACGGTACAGGGCAGCTTGCCGCAGGGATTCGCCGTTCCGGTCAGCAGCGCGGCAATGGCCTCACCGCCCTGCGCACCGGGAGCCCATGCCTCCAGTATCGCGTTGCATACGCGGTCTGCCGTATCGCTGCTGATGGGGTGACCGTCAAAGTGAACGCCGACAACCGGCTTGTGCAGCGATTCCAATTTTTCTAGAAAGCGTTCCTGACAGACCGGCAGTCCAATGTGCATGGCATCAATACCCTCGCCCGTTGTGCAGGACGCATTCCAGCCATAATGACCGCCCAAAGTGCAAATCACCAAATCGGCATCTTTTGCGATCTGCAGTGCCGCATCATGACCGCTTTCCTCATTGCCGGCATAGGGGTATCCCTGTGCATACAGAAACTCTGTATGCGGGGCAGCAAGGCGCAATGCCCCCAGCATACTATACGCATCGGGATAGCAGCGCCGTGCCAGCGGCTCGACACCGGGGTTTTCCATAACGACTTCGCTTCCCGGATATGTCTTCTGCACCGCATTTTCTGCAGCCGGAGAATCCGCATCGGCCTGGATGCCGGCCATGCTCATCTTAACGCCCAGCGTATTTTCTTTCATGGCCAGTGCCGAATATCCGCCGAATAAGGCACGGACACTGTCAGCGTGCCAGCCGATAACAGCCACCTTTTTTGCGCTCTTTGCCAGTGGCAAGACACCGTCGTTTTTCAGCAGGATCATTGACTCCTGCGCGATTTTGCGGTTCAGCGCCGTATCTGCGGGAGTGATTTCCGCCTGTACATTTTCAGCGGGGAAGGGGTTTTCAAACAGACCCAAACGGAATTTCATCGTCAGAATACGCAGCACCGCTTCGTCCAGCAGCGATTCCTGCACAACACCGCTGCGAATGTTTTCTTTCAGTTCATCGTTATAAGCCGCAATGGTCGGAAGTTCTTGATCCATACCCGCTTCCAGCGCAAGGCGTCCTGCATCAGCAGGACTCTCAGCCAGATGATAAATCGATTCCAGCTGTTCCACAGCACTGTAATCCGACACAGTTACACCGTTAAAGCCCATCTCACTGCGCAGCAGATCACGCAGAATTGCCTTACTGCCTGCCGGGACCTGCCCATCAATGGCAGCATAGGAGTTCATTACGCTGTCAAGTTTTCCATCTGTAATGGCTGCCTGAAACGGCTTGGCATAAACTTCACGCAGTTCACGCGGGGAAACGACTGCCTGTGCCGTATGGATTCCACCCTGTCCTGCCATAAACCCAAGAAAATGTTTGCTGCAGGCACTCATACGATGTTTATCCTGTAAGCCTTTCACATAGGCTGTCCCCATCGCAGCGGCAAGGGTCGGATCCTCACCGTAGGTTTCTCCCATACGACCAAAGCGCGGGTCACGGCAGATATCGAACACAGGAGCCAGCGCATGACTGATTCCCATAGCGCGTCCCTGTCGGGCAATGCAGGCTGCCATTTTTTGCTGCTGCTCCGGGTCCCATGTGGAAGCCTGCCCCAGCCCGCAGGGAAAAGAAGTCGCCGCTGTCACCATCACACCCGTTAATGTCTCGATATGGAAAATTGCGGGGATATGATGTTTGCCGGACTCCATGATTTGTTTCTGCAGCCTTGTAATAAGTCCCGCTACGCTGCCCACATCGTCCAGCATAGTCGCAATCAAAATGCAAACCTGACCGACACCGTAGGGGTTCTGCTTCTCCACCGATTTGCCAAGGAAAGAATCAATGGCATTGTAGCATTGAATCTGACCAAATTTTTCATCCAAATTCATCCGTGCCAGCAGGTCACTTGCACGTTCTTCCGGGGAAAGACTGCTATCTTGGTATTTCTGCATCATCGTATTTCCTTTACTCGTAATCTTCCAGTTTCCAGCTGTCCCGCCATTCAATCTTCACATTATCGCCGTCAAAAAGGATGGGAAGCCAAACGTAGTCGGCATTGCGCGTATCCTCTTGCGGCAAATTGGCAAGCAGCGCCCAATCCGCAGGCGTTTTCTCCACGTCCGGATCAAAGAGTCTGTCGTAAAGCGGACCATAATGCGTGTAGTCGTAATCCGGTGCATTCGGCATCCAGCGGTCGGCACAGGCAATGTACAAGTCCTTTTTGTTCGGAACCTTGAATACCGACGAAATCTGGCTGTGAAAGCTCGTTTTTGTCTTGTCACCAATATGTGGGTCACCCTGTACCATATAAGGACCGTGCCATGTATCAGCCATGGCTGCCTCTGACGGATTCGGGAAATACCCGGTTGTGCCGGAAGTCAACAAATAGTGTTTTCCATGCCGTATAAAATGAGCCGTAGCCTCCCGCACATGGGGCGGTCCTTTGTGGGGAAAATGCGTGGAGTAATAGCCGGTCACATCGGTGTAATCCTCCGTCAAATCGGCGATGATCGTCTCAGAATGTACGCGTTCAAAGAAATAATACGCTTTTCCGTCCGGTGCTACAGCCAAGTCAAAGTCACCCGCACTCATACCAAGTGGGCGCAGTTTTTCCCTCACAATGGTATACGGACCAAAGAAGGAGTCTGCCGTAAGCACTGTTTCGGTCTGCGTCTGGTCTTTCTCCATAATTTTCAGCCAACAGACATATTTTTTGGTCCGTGCATTATAAATGATGTGCGGACGATCCATCATAGAAGTGGGGTGCAGCGAGCTGTTCGGGTCATCCGTCACGGGCGGGATGAGCAGACCTCGATCCTCCCAGTTATACAAATCTGTAGATGCGTAATAACGAACGCCCCAGTGCCAGATGCCCGCAGCCTTGTCCGTTTTTTCCTTGTTTTCGCCGTACCAGTAGTACACACCATCGAGATAAATCAGTGAGCCGCCATGTGCTTGAATGCGGTTCCCATTTGTATCCAGCCACACTTGACCGGGATAAAATGCATCGTACATTACTCATATTCCCTTCTAAAAAGCGGGCAGAGAAGATTCCCTGCCCGCAAAAATAGTGTATTATTCGGCGGCTGCTTCCGTGGTCGCAGCGGCACGAGCCTCAAGATCCTGTTTGATTTGGGGCATCTGCTTATCTACGGTGTAGAAGCGCAGAATCGCAGCAACAACAAGCATGAGAGCCAGCGGAGCAACGGATGCAAGTACACGAATCATCATAATGGCAGAATCGACCTGCACATCCGCACCACCGACATAGCCGGAAGCGCTCATCAAAACGCCCATCAGGAAGCCACCAAATGCACTGCCAATCTTGCCGGCAAGACCGGTCAAGCTGCCCATCGTGCCTTCCATACGCTTAAGGCCTTTCCATTCGTTGTAGTCAGCTACATCGGCAATAAACATATTGAACATCATATTCAGCGGCACGGCACCGGCAGAAACGAGCAGAGCCGCCACAATAAAGAATACCATGTTGCCGCCTGCAAAGAACGTTGCAAGGTAGCCGATACAGCCTACCAAAATACCGATGACAGACATACCAGCCATACCAAATTTTTTGCGCAGTACGGGCAGGGCAAAAGCCAGCGGCAATACCAGAATCGTGGTCACCGAGGCAACGCCCATCATTCCAAGGTTTCCGATGATGTACTGCCAGTAGTAAGTGCCGACACCCAAGCCCGTGGCAATGTTCTGTACAAAACGAACCATGCAGATAATAAGAACCGGGCGGCTTTCCTTCAGCAGAGGCAGCAGGTCTTTAAGATGTGTCTGCTCGCCATTTTTCTCAGAGACGGGGGTGAATTTTTCAGGAATGGTAAGGATGCGCAGCATACCGATTGCGGTCAACGGAATAGCGATCATACCGACCAGACGGCTCCAGCCGACGGCATCGGTTCCGACCTTTGCCATTGCCGTGGGGAACAAGACATTAAATACCATTGCACCGGCCATCGTAAAAATACTGCCGTAACCAACGATTTTAGACTGCTGTTCCTTGTTTTCGAAGGCGCGAACCATGTACACAACATTGTTGGCATTCAGGAACGTAACGCAGATGGAGTTCATAAAGGTGTACATACAGAAGATCCAGATGCACTTGGCCGCGGTAGCAAAGCTCGTCGGGCAGCTGAACAGCAGCCATGTGGACAGCCACAGAAACAGCATAAAAATCTCATACGGGCGACCCTTACCCCAGCGGGTTTGCGTGCGGTCGACAATAAAGCCCGCAACGATATCGGTAAAGCTGTCAAAAATTTTGCTGACCATGAACAGTGTGCCCACCAGAGCAGGGGCAAGCTGCAGTACATCGGTACAATAGAACGTGACATAGCCAAGCATCAGTGTGGACAATGCTACGGAACAGGAACTGGAGTTCCACAAAAGCAGCTTGCCCAAACCGACTTTTTCGGCCTTGCGCTGCTGCTTGCGCGCCAGCTTTTCTTCTTTTGTCATAATGATTTCTCCTTCAACTTGTGTGGTAGAAGCTTACCGTGTCAATCGATTGTGGTCTTATTGTATCAGAGGATTCGTCATCTTAACAGGCAAAAATTGGCGCAAGAGAAATATATTTGGCTTCGTTTGCCGGAAAACGCCAATTATCTTCTGCAAACGCTAAATAGCTATTTCTAATGCGGCTGCGTTCTGCTATAATACCAGTAGTAGAAATGCAAAAGGAGGTCGCGCAGTGGACAATGTCTTAACTATCGCCGAAGAACGGCTCAATTTGTTTGCCCACATGGCGAACAGCGCTTGCGGACTGAGCTTATGGTGCTTTGGGATGAAAAAACAGCTGTACACCTGCACCTGCCCGGCTGAGAAGGAGTTCCGTTTATTTCTGGATTTAGGGCAGTGCCTCGACTATGCTATTGCTCATGGTCCCGAAAGCCATGCGCCCATTTTGATGAGCGACCCTATCGGTATGCTTTGGGTCGCTGAGTGCGTATGGCACGGCGATGATGCCAGCTATCTGGTAATATTGGGACCCGTGTTTGATGCCGCAGCTTCTTTGCAGACTCTTCAAAATTGCTTGCGCGGTATGAATCTGTCGGTGTCCTTGACCGCAACCATTATGGAAAAATTGGAACAAGTTCCGATTTTGCCTTTATCTACGCTGCATCAATATATCAAAATGCTGCACTGGGTTCTCTATGAGGAAACTCTGGATGTAGGGAGCATCCGTCTGCAAAATCGAAGCAACATAATTCCCGATAAGGAAGAATCTCCCTCCCCTTGGGATCCGGACCGTGCCCGCGTGGTGGAAGCACAAATCATGCAGCGAATCCGCGAGGGAGACATTTACTATCCGGATAATAGTAAAGGTATGGGACGTTTTGCCGATAAAGATTCCTATAATTTGGGCAATCCCCTGAGGGAAAGCAAAGATACCGCGATTATTTTCACGGCGCTTTGTGCCCGTGCTGCCATGGAGGGCGGGCTTTCCCCCCGCATTGCAAAACAGCTGGAGGTACAGTACATCCGTGCTATTGAACAATGTACCGACGTAGGGCTGATTGAAGTCAACAGCGCAATGGTATCGGACTTCGTTCACCGCGTCCACGACTGCCGCATGAATCCGGCTCTATCCGATGCTGTTCAGGAGATTTGTGCCTATGTGCATAGCCATCTGACCGATAACATTTTGCTGGATGACATAGCCGCTGCGGTGGGTTACACTTCCTACTATCTGACAAAGAAATTTTACCGCGAGACAGGACAGCGGATGACAGATTACATCAATCACGCCAAAATACAATACGCCTGTGTTCAATTAACAGGAACAGATAAAACGCTGCAACAAATCAGTGAGGAACTGCATTATAGTTCCCGCAGCTATTTTACCGCCGTATTCCGCAAGGTAATAGGATGCAGCCCCACGGAGTACCGCAATAACGGAGGAAACAAACCATGACCTTGACCAGCCATACAGATTTTGCCGCTTTTCTGGAGGCGGTACAGCAATGCCGTGGGGAGGTACTGTTTTGTACCCGGGAAGGCGACAAACTGAATCTGAAATCCACCCTGTCCAAATATCTGTTCGCCGCGTTAGCCGGGAATGAGGAACTGCTGAGAAAGGGAAAAATCGTGTGCCAGTTTCCACAGGACGAGGAAAAATTGACACACACCCTTTCCGCCTCAATATAAAAGCAAACAGAGAATAAAGGCAGCAGCGCACAATTCCCGCCTTGCGGCTTAAGCAGCGCTTCGGCACTTAGGGCAACACCGCACAATTCTCGCCTGACGGCTTAAGCACCGCTCCGGCGGCTGCGGCACGGCATCTGCGTTGCCA
>OKVC01000376.1_pt1 | contig 23501 bp, 16 predicted proteins | sample 1606641 | NCBI WGS metagenome assembly OKVC01 (sample SAMEA3882518, study PRJEB24775) | human gut metagenome | biome: human-associated habitat; feature: intestine environment; material: feces | place: Netherlands | collected 2009/2010
CCCATACCACGTGCTACAACGGCTGCATGAGATGTCATACCACCACGAGCTGTTAAGATACCTTCTGCTGCATGCATTCCTTCGATATCTTCTGGTGATGTCTCTAAACGAACTAAGATAACTTTTAATCCTGCTTCATGATGCAGTTTTGCCATCTCAGCATCAAAATATACTTTACCAGCAGCAGCTCCTGGAGATGCTGGAAGTGCTTCTCCGATTGGAAGAGCTGCCTTCAGTGCTGCTTCATCAAAGTTTGGATGCAATAACTGATCTAATGCTTTCGCATCGATTCTTGAAACTGCTTCTTCTTTTGTGATCTTTCCTTCATCTACTAATTCGCAGGCGATACGAAGTGCGGCTGGCGCTGTTCTCTTACCATTTCTTGTCTGTAAGAAGTACAGTTTTCCTTCCTGGATCGTAAATTCCATATCCTGCATATCACGATAATGTTCTTCCAATGTATGAGCAATGCTCATAAACTGTTCATAGCATTCTGGTAAGTCTTCTGCCAGTTTTGTGATTGGCTGTGGTGTACGAACACCAGCTACTACGTCTTCACCCTGTGCATTGATCAGGTATTCACCATAGATCTGTTTCTCACCTGTAGATGGGTTTCTTGTAAATGCTACACCTGTTCCTGATGTATCTCCCATATTACCGAATACCATTGTCTGAACGTTAACGGCTGTTCCCCAGTCTCCTGGAATGTCGTTCATTCGGCGATAGTAAATGGCACGTGGGTTGTCCCAAGAGCGGAATACCGCTTTGATCGCTTCAAATAACTGGTCTTTTGGATCCTGAGGGAATTCTTCATTCAGTGCTTTACGATAGATACCTTTGTATCTCTTGATCACTTCCTTCAGATCATCAGCATCTAAGTCTGTATCAAACTTCACACCTTTTTCTGCTTTGATGTCATCTAAGACATCTTCGAATTTTGCTTTATCCACTTCTTTTACAACGTCTGAGAACATCTGGATAAAACGACGATAAGAATCATATGCAAAACGAGGATTTCCTGTCTTCTTGGCAAATCCTTCGACAGCTTCATCATTCAGTCCTAAGTTAAGAATTGTATCCATCATACCCGGCATGGATACTCTTGCTCCGGATCTTACTGATACTAATAGAGGATCTTCAAGGTCTCCGAACTTCTTTCCCTGAATCTCTTCTAAGTCTTTCATTGCTTCGATCACCTGTGATGCTACTTCATCACTGATCTTTCCACCGCAGTCATAATAATTTGTGCACGCTTCTGTTGTAACTGTGAATCCCTGAGGAATTGGTAAATTAAGTCCTGTCATCTCTGCTAAGTTTGCACCTTTTCCTCCAAGAAGGTTACGCATTTCGGCATTTCCTTCACTAAATTTGTAGACCCATTTTGTTGCCATGTCAATACCTCCTAAAATTAATTATGTCACATTCATATGTCATTGAACTTATTGTACCACAAATTTCAGATTTTGCAAAACTTTTTTGTGTATTTTACATAATTTTTTTCATTTTTCTCGTTTTTTCATTATAAAAACTGCACATTTACATGATTTTCGATACAATTTGCACTGTTATTTTTGTTTTATTTTAACGATTTTTGTGTTTTATTTTTTGTATACAATATATAAAAAATCCCAGAGTCTTTTCACTGAAAAGATCCTAGGATTTCATTTTTATATCAAAGTTATTCAGTTTTTTAAGAATGTTTTCTTTTTATAGTCTGGTTTTTGCTGCTTCTTTTTTTCTTTATCCAAAATTTCTAATTATTTATTCTTTAAACAGATTCTCTCCATCCTGTTTGATCACATCTTGATACCAATAAAAACTATCTTTCTTATATCGATCTAATGTAGCGCCCTCTTCTTCTTCGCGATCTACATACACAAATCCATATCGTTTTTGATATCCATTCAGCCAGCTTAACAAATCCGTAAAAGACCATGTACAATATGCAAGCACTTCACAGCCTTCCTCGATAGCTTTTCCTAATTCTTTTAAATGTTCTCTTAGATAATCAATTCGATATTCATCATGAATCTTATGATCTTCCGTCTTCTTATCAAATGCTCCAAGTCCATTTTCCGAAATGATGATTGGCAGATCATAACGACTTGTGATCTCACGACAACAATAGCGAAGCCCAACTGGATCAATACTCCAATCCCAGTCTGTTGTCATCAAATATGGATTGCCTGGATTTTTATAAATTCCAGGAACTCCAAGTACCTGCGCAGAACCTTTCACTCCTGTTGTATTCATTGTACCATATGGTGTTACTCCATCCATCGGATTATACTCGCATACACAACTTTGATAATAATTAACTCCCATAAAATCAATCTCTGCCGCTGCTGCCTTTAAAATTTTCTGATCGTCTTTTGTGACAACTGGTGCAAATCCTTTTTTTCTTAAATAATTCATGGCTGCTTTTGGATATCTTCCATATGCATAAACATCCATCCACCAGAAATTCTTCAGTTCATCATAATCATGTTTTGACATAACATTTTCAGGTTTACAATCAAGTGCATAAGATGGTGTATAAGCAAAGCTTGCACCAATCTTTCCTGTTCCGCCCATCTCGCGATATGCCAAAACAGCCTTTGCATGTGCCATAAAGACGTGATGGTTCACTTGATAAAATGTTTTCTGATCGTCAAACTTTCCTGGAGGATGCTGTGCTGTCAGCCATCCAAGTGATGTAAAAATATTTTGTTCATTAAATGTAATCCAGTATTTTACCTTACTTCCATATGCCTTAAATAAAGTCTTAGCATAATTTACATAATCCTCAATGATCTCCTCAGATTCCCATCCTCCATAGAGATCCACTAATGCCTGAGGAAGATCCCAATGGTAGATTGTCACCATTGGTTCAATCCCATATTTTAAACATTCATCAATAATATTTTCATAAAACTCAATTCCTTTGGGATTGACCTCTCCTCTTCCTTCCGGATAGATTCTTGCCCATGAAACAGAAAAACGATAAGTTTTTAATCCCATTTCCGCCATCAACGCGATATCTTCTTTGTAGCGATGATAATGGTCAACTGCAACATCTCCAGTTGTCGCTTTATATGTTTTTCCTGGAATCCTTACAAATTGATCCCAGTTTGTGATCCCTTTTCCATCTTCTCTCCAGCCGCCTTCAATCTGATAGGCAGCTGAAGCACTTCCCCACAAAAATCCTTCTGGAAATTTTGTAACTTTCATTTCTTCCATAAATGTTACGCTTCCTTTCTGCTACTGTACACTTAATAATTTACTTTCCTTTGTTACTACTTTATCTTCACATGCTTTAACTTTTGCAAATTGTTCTGTATTGGAAATAATGATCGGTGTTGTTACATCGTATCCATTTGCTTTAATCTTGTCAATATCAAATTCTAGTAAGATATCCCCTTTTTTCATTGTATCTCCAGATTTTTTCTTTGGAGTAAAATATTTTCCTTTTAAATTTACTGTATCGATTCCTACATGTACCAAAAGTTCTACTCCATCTTCACTTACTAATCCTAATGCATGTCCTGTTTCAAAAACAGCATCTACTTTTCCGTCAAATGGTGCATAGACAACTCCTTTTTCAGGAATGACCGCTGCTCCTTTTCCTAAGATTTCTTGCGCAAATGTTGAATCTTTCACTTCTGTTAAAGGAATCACTTTCCCTTTAACTGGACTTGTAATGCTGATCTCATTATCTAATAACTGTGCATTAGATTCTTCTACAAAATCTAAATCATCATCTTCATCTACAATATCTTCAAAGCCAATAATCAGTGTTGCAACAAATGTAACAACTACTGTAACCAAAATTGTGAGTGCTGCAAATAATAATGTCTGTGGTTTTCCTTTTTCTACATACTGAACAATCGTTACGATTGCTGGTGTTGCAATTCCAAAACATTTCATTTGGAAAAATCCACCGACTAATCCACCAACAGCACCACCAATACATGCTCCTAACATTGGTCGTTTTAAACGAAGTGTTACACCATAAAGTGCAGGTTCTGTGATACCAGCAAATAATGCTGAAAACGCAGAAGATCCTGCGATCTGTTTAAAGTCTTTGTTTTTGCTTCGAAGCGCAACTGCAAGGGAGGCTGCACCCTGTGCCATATTAGAACATAATTCTCCGATACAGATAAAGTTCTCATATCCTGTTGTTGCGATCATCCCTAATTTAATCGGTGTAAATGCATGATGCATACCTGCCATAACAACGAATGGATAAACGCCAGCCACAAGACCAATGGCAATAAATCCTAATTTATCATGAATTGCATAAACTACTGTTGATAATCCATTACCGCAAATAGCTCCTAAAGGTCCAAGAATGATCAATGCGATCGGTGCTTCAATTAAAACAACTAACATTGGTTTTAAGAAGTTCTTTGTGACAACTGGCGTGATTTTATCTACAAAACGTTCTACATATCTTAGAGAATATACTGCCAAAATGATTGGGATAACCGAATAAGAATAGGATGCATAAGTTACCGGAATATATTTCAAAAATTTCACAGTCTGTCCTGCATCATGTGCTGTATTCATCAGTGTGATCAAGTTTGGATGTAACATGATCAGTGCAATACTTGCTGCATAATACATATTTGTTCCAAACTTTTTGGATGCTGAAATTGCAATCAGTACTGGCATGAAGAAAAACGCACCATCTCCTATAACACTTAATAACTGATATGTTTGCCCATTTGTGCTTAACACACCGATCATAGGAAGTAATGTAAGCAATACTTTGATCATAGCTGCACCAATGATTGCTGGAATAACAGGTGCCATGATACCTGAAATCGTATCCATCAGCATTGTAAAGATATTTTTCTTTTCATTCGATTTTGCTGGTACTTCTTTTACTTCATTAGAAAAATTCCCAAGTTTATTTAATTCGTTAAATACGTTTCCAACATCATTTCCAATAATGATCTGATATTGTCCGCCCTTTTTCATGATTCCCATAACACCTTTTGTTTTCTTTACTGCTTCATCATCAACGATGGATTCATCTTTTAATGTGAAACGAAGTCTTGTCATACAATGTACCAGATTGATGACATTATCTTTTCCTCCAACTCTTTGAAGGATCTTTTTTGCTGTATTTTCATAATCCATTTTGTTTTCCTCCTTTTTTTCTGGATTTAAAAATTTTCATTTTTCTTTATATAACAAAGACCTGACAATAGATAAAATAATTCCCGAGGTTATTTCATCTATTGTCAGGTCTTGCTTAACTTAATAATAACAAACCTATGATTATTTTGTTTGTTCATCTAAAATTCGTTTGATATGAATTAATAAATATAATTGTTCATCAATTGTTAATTTATAGTTATATTGCTTTTTAATATATTCTGCAATTTTTTTTACTCCTGAAAAAGCATTTTTATTCTGTTCTACCATCACTTTATAAATTTCTTGCATCGTATCTTCATATTCCATATGGTCAAAGACTCTTGCCGCAAAAAACTTTAAATGTGTTAAAAATCTCTCATACGAAATAGATTCTTCATTTAAATCTATCTTAAAATGAATCCTTACAATCTGTAAGACTGTATTGATCAACTCTGTAATCTGATTCACATCGATTATATTCTGTGCATTTAATTCTGCAGACACGATATGCATTGCAATAAATGCAGCTTCATCATCTCCCAAATCCTCTCCTGTCTGTTCTTTAATCCATTCAATCGCATGCATACCAACCTGATATTCCTTTGGATAAAACTTACGAATATCGATTTTCATCATATTCTTTAATGCGATTCCTTCTCGATAACGAGCGACTGCTGAATTGATATGATCCGTCAGTGTCACATATAAGGAATCTCTTATTTCTAATTTTTCTTTTTTTGCCTCTTTTACTACACGATCCGCAATTCCAAGGTATTCTTCCGAAATCTCTTTTACTACTTCCTGTAGTCTCTTGCTTTCTTCTTTATTCTCTAGATGATATGTCTTATCTACCAGAGACTGATCAATATTTTCACCTTTTCTTTTTTTAAATCCAATTCCTGGACCTGTCATGATCAATTCCCTTCCTTGTGAATCTACACTGACAACAGCATTTGTATTCAGAACTCTGATTATTTTCACGTTCATCCTCTCCTCTAATTTTATCTAAGTTTTTCATCATTTTTTGTATCATAGGGGATTCCATCGGAATTTCCTATAACATAAAAAAGACTGCTTAAGACATACTTCTCTTCCTATGTCATAAACAGTCTTGCTTACCATTACGTAATAACAAACTTACTGTCATTATAATATCAAGTAACTTTTTATTTGTCCATTGTTTTTTCTATTTTCGTCATTTATTCCAATTTCACAAACTTTTTTTGTGCATTATGACGAATGTTTCTCGGGAGTTTGACAGTTGAATAAATTAAAAACACTTTGCAGGCTTTATAAATCCTGCAGGATTTTGATTACAGTGAGTTCATCTTCTGTTCTGATGCCAGACTCGAAAGTTCCAACAATCGTCGATTTAACACGCTGGGAAACCGGGCATATATCATTACCCATTCTTTGAAAAAAATGAAGAAAGAAGAAGAATCGTATCAAAGCACATTTTATTTTTTGTATACAATACACAGGGTCATTATTCCTATTGCATCTTTCCGTTCGCTTGTTGATCATTATGCAATTTCCATAACAACAAAAAAGAACATTCCACAAAATATCTCATTTATGAAATGTTCTTTTTTATTTTTAATTCTAATCCGCAATCTTATCGATCGCATTTGTCACAGCATCTATGTTTTTGTGACTATCTAACATCTTTTGTTTATAATCTGGTTCTTCCTGCTTCTCTTCTTTCACACTGATCTCCCAGAATGGTCCCCCTGCATTAGCACCTTCTTTGCCTTGTCGGATTACTTTCTTAAGCGACCACGTCTCAGCTGTTCTGGCTCTGCTTCCTACATCGGCAATCTTTACTTTATCTTTGCCGACCATTCTTGTTAATACAACAAAATGTCCATTCTTTGTGAAATCTCCAGGCCCCATCAGTGCCACGACTGGATGTCCTGCTCTTAATGCTTTCTCTACAGCATCTTTATCCATTCCGAGACCTTTACACTGCATTCCGTATAATTTGGATAATCCTGGAACTACGCTGTGAGAACATCCCTGTCCTGTGTAATACCATCCATGTTTATATGCCTGTTTGCACATCTTTGGAACATCAGCTTTCTTTCCAGTTAAAGAACTGTAGCATACAGCAACTGCGGTTGGTCCGCATCCTGCTGCCTGAATCGTACTTCCGCCGATCTTCTTCCCCGGATAATCTGCCTGATTATAATAAACAACTTTTAATTGCTTGTTCTCTGTCTGCTCTGCAGCCATAACCCCTGCTGTCTGTGTCATCATCATTGCTGCGATTCCCATCGTTGCGATCACTCTGCCAGTCATCTTGTTCAATCTCATAGTACCCTCCAGATAACTTCTGCTTTTGACATAATACATCAGTTATTGATTATAACAGAGGGATATTTGTTAATCAAGTGTTTCAGATGTTAATTTTTTATTAAATATTCTTTATATTTTTATTTGTCTTTAAAAAACTATACGAAAAACTTTCTCTTTTCTAATTAGTCCTATCTCTTTTTTCCTGCTTTCTCCTCCTCGATGATCTTCTGAAATTCTTTCACATCCTTAGCGATCTCACCGCTTAATAACAGCATACAGATCAAGTTTGGAATTGCCATCAACGCATTAGCAATATCTGAGAAATTCCATACAAGTTCTAGTGTCTGCGTTGCTCCCACATATGCTACCAGTGAAAATATAATTCGATAGATCATATTAAATTTATGAGTTCCCATCAAATACTCAAATGCTTTTTCTCCATGATACTCCCATCCAAGGATCGTTGAAAATGCAAATAATACAATTCCGATCGTTACTAAATATGCTCCAACCTTTCCAAGAACTGTTGAAAATGCTACAATTGTTAATGCTGATCCTATGTACATCTCACCTGTAGCCGGATCGATCTGTCCAAGCATTCCAGAACTTGCGATCGCAAGACCTGTGATCGTACAGACAACGATCGTATCCCAGAAAGTTCCTGTCATATTAATATATGCCTGACGGACTGGATGATCTGTTGTCGCTGCTGCCGCTGTGATCGCTGCAGATCCCATTCCTGCCTCATTTGAAAAACATCCTCTGGCAACTCCATAACGTGCTGCATTCATCATAGATGCTACGATATTTCCACAAAGAGCACCGCCAACTGCTTTGACACTGAATGCCATATGGAAGATCATGGAAAGTCCTGCTGGAAGATTGCTGATGTTTCCTAAGATCACGATAATTCCTGCGATGATATAGAAAATTGCCATTACAGGGACTACGATAGATGATACTTTGGATATCGATTTGATTCCTCCGATAATGATCATTAAAGCTAATACTGTGATCGCAGCTCCCACAACCCCTTGTGAGATACCAAATGTCTCATGAACTGCTGTAGAGATTGAGTTTCCCTGCGTCATATTTCCGATTCCAAACGATGCGATCACTGCAAATAATGCAAAAAGCCATCCAAGTACTGCTCCTAGTTTTTTATTTTTGATCGCTTTCTTCATTGTGTACATTGGACCACCAGACATTTCGCCTCGCTCATTGACTTCTCTGTATTTGATCGCTAACATACATTCTGAAAACTTAGAAGATAATCCAAAACAAGCTGAAATCCACATCCAGACCAATGCTCCTGCACCGCCGGAAACCATCGCTGTTGCTACTCCTACGATATTTCCAGTACCAATCGTTGCCGCCAAAGCTGTTGTTAATGCCGAAAATGGAGATACATCTCCTTTCCCTCTGCTTTTTGTTCTGGATTCCTTGCTTAATGTCTTTTTAATTGCCCAAGGAAGATTTCTCCAAGTCAAAAAGTTACAGCGAATCGTCAAAAGGATTCCTGTTCCTACAAGAAGAACTAGCATCACTGGTCCCCATACGAAAGCATCTACATCAGATATGATCTTACTTAACATATTTATCGCTCCTCTCTGATCTGTTTTTTTATTTTAAATGCAAAAAGGAGCAACGAAAATTCGTTGCTCCTTCAACTTATGAATTCAGTATACGCATATATGACGATTCTGTCAATATTTTATTCTAAGGTCATACCAATGCTCTTCCGATCATCTCACCTTGTTTGATCTTTGTCTCACACTGATTCTTTGTGCGTTCTAATAATTCTTCTCTAATCTCCACTCTATCCTTCTCGAATAATAAAATGATCGTTGATCCACCAAACTTGAAATATCCTTTTTCAATCCCACGTTTCATAGATCCTGCACCATCGTGATTGACAATCTTTCCTACCATCAATGCGCCGACTTCCATCTGGAGTGCATCCCCAAAATGCTTTGTCTTCATCATTGTGTATTCTCTGGTATTCTCTTTATAGATCTTTACATGATCATTAGCAATTGGATTGACCGTATGATAAACTCCTTCTATCCTGTGATTCTCGCTCTTGATCCCATCATCGAAATAACAGTATCTGTGATAATCATCAACCGTTAAACGCAAGATCACTGCATATCCATCTTGAAAATGTCTTGCGATCTTTCGATTTCTGATCAATGAATCCAAAGTGTATCTTGTATTCTTTACAACAAATGATGTATTTTCTTCAATCGAATAAACACTCACTTTACAGTCACATGGACTTCCTAAGATATTTTTGTCTTCCGGAAATGGACGTTTTCCTTCTTTGATCTTTCTTGAGAAGAATTCATTGTATGACTTATAATTCTTTTCCTCATATTCACTCATATCAATGTGATTATTCTTAATAAATCCCTTGATCAGACATTTAGAAATGGGAGAACTTAAGAAAGCTCCCCCTAATTTGGATACCCAAGGTCTGGTCAATATCTTTAAACTATATCGTCCTGCCATAGTTGTATACATCCAGTTTAACAGACGATCCTGCCCATTCTCTTCTTCATAAATATTCCCATCTCTATCGGCATATCTCATCTACAATTCTCCTATCATCTTACAGTAAGAACATCTTTACTGCGATCAATGCTCCAATAACTACAAATGCAAGCATACATTTCTTATCTGGTTTAAAGACTTTAAAATCAAATACAAATAAGAAAGCAATCACTGCTAACATTGCAACATATATGTATGGAAATTCTTCTGGAAAGAATCTTCGAAGCTGATATACAATCGGAATGATCAGTGCAACCGATGTAATTGGCAGTCCCTGATAATGTTTTCTTCTGGAACTGCTGTGTGCCTGACGCTGTTCTTCTGTAACATTAAAATATGCCAGACGAATAACTCCGCCTAAAACATAACACATATAAATGATCCTTGCATACCATTGGTCCATTCCAAGGCAGTAACCGATCACAACCGGATACACTCCAAAACAGACAAGATCACATAAAGAATCAATCTCGATTCCAAACTTCTTGGCGTCTTCGCTTCTCTTGATCATCTTTGCGATCGTTCCATCATACATATCTGTTAATCCTGAGATCATCAAACATAAAATTGCGATCTTAAAGTTTCCATTGAATGCCTGTGACATTCCAAATACTGCACTGACAACTCCTAAATATGTCAGTATTACAGATGCATTATAAAATCCTATCATACCTTTTTCCCTCTATTCTTTACGCTTTATCGTAACATGTGCGACTCCTGTCATCACTGCACTGATCAATACCAGTGCATAATAACTGATTCCTCGGCTTAACAGCATTGCCGGATATAATAATCCGCCAACAAAAATCTTCTTAAAGATATTTAAAAATAAGCCTTCACTGATTCCCATTCCGCCTGGCAACGGAAGCATATCCACAGAAATTGAAATAACACTCTGTAGAGCAACTACATCAATAAATCCTAATGCAGAAAGTCCCATTGCTCTGTATACAAGATATGTAATTGAAAAATGGATCAGTCTCTGAATCAATGTGACAACGAACATCCGAAAAATAAAGATCCGATGTCCTTGAATGATTGCTGCTGCTTTATGATACTCGATCATAGAATTCTGAAGTTTTTCAAGACGTTCTTCTTTTTTCTTTAAAATATGGAACTTTTCTAATTTCTGAAACAGCCACAGCACGATTTTGGATGCTAACGTTGGCTCAAATACAAGAATCAGCATGAACGCAACACAAAACACATTCAATGCCATTCCAAGGTAAAAGAAGAATGCTGCCTTCCCAATATATTCTGCCACAAGAAAATGACGGAATAAAAAGATCAGTGCTCCTAAAAATACCAGGACAAATTTATATAAAATGGTAACGATCATCAAAATGACGGTTCCCACGGATATGTCAACTTTATCGCGGTTCATGTAGTAAAGCTGCATTGGCTGTCCGCCAGTTGCAGACGGTGTAATACAACTGAAAAAGAAACCTACAAACGAATATTTGACGCAATTTCTCTTCGGCACATCATTGTAATGAAGCAGCCGTAGCATGCGATAAATAATATACGACTCGCAGCACACAAACACAACGATCATAACCAATCCCGCAATATAATATGCAGGTTTTACTGATTTTAGAACTTCCGCCAGCTCAGAAAGTTCCTTTCCTTTCAATACGGCATATGCAGTCAATCCAAATAATGCACAGAAAAAGACTGTATTACCGATGACTTTTTTCTTATTCTTCATCTTTCCTACCCTTTGATCTCCGATAATTTTCCTTTGTATTTCACAGATCTTCTCTCCAAACCAACTTGTTGGTTGATTTTCTCAAACACTTTCCAGAGTCCTTGATACAAATTGGTCTTTCTTCCGATCAGATAACAGACTTCACTTAAAATGATCCCGCCAAACACATCTATGATATAATGCTGCTTGGTTACCTGCGTGGAAATACAGACTAAAATTGCAAAAACAAGTGAAAATCTCTGATACCACTCTGGAATCTTCTTCTGATGCCTGATCCCAATATAACAAAACCAGCTTACCAGACAGTGAATCGATGGAAATAAGTTTGCCGATTGATCGATCGAATACACAAATCGTAATGCCTGATCCCAAAATCCTGTTCCTGTGATTTCTGGTCTTACCAGTGTTGTTGGCAAAAAGACAAATAAAATCCCACATACGATCCTTGACAGATAATCTGCTGTCAAAAATCTATACATATGTTCTCTACTGATTCTCGCAGTCATAATGTAGTTCACAACCCAAAACACATAACATATCAAATAAATACTTGTAAATTCTGGGAGCACCGGTACCATCCGGTCAAATGCTGTTGTAAAATCATGATGATATAATCCTTTACAAAGCACCATTGTTCCACTGTAAACCAAAGTATTCAGTACTAACGCTGTGATCAGCGGAATGATAGAATACTTCGGAATCCATCTCAGAACATAATCTTTTTTCTGATTCATATGTCTGCTCCTTCCAATGATCTATCCTCTTTCTTTTCTCTCTTATGGTTCTTCCATATATCAAAGAATCATGTCAATTCTGACATGATTCTTGTACTATTATATCTTTTCTCTTTTTAAAAGTAAAGGAAAGCGGTCATATTTAATAGTTTTGTAAGATTTACTCTGCTTTCTTTTTTCTTCTATTGAAGAGTCCATAAATACATGGAACCACTAATAATGTTAGTAAAGTTCCATAAATCAAACCACCGATCGTAACGATCGCCATCGGCTGCATCATCTCGGCACCTTGACCTAAACCAATCGCCATTGTAGATAATCCAAGGATCGTTGTAAGGGCTGTCATCAAGATCGGACGTACACGCATCGTACCTGCTGTCAGGATTGCTTCTTCAAATTCGTATCCCGATTCTCTTAACTGATTGATCGTATCTACCAGCACGATACCATTATTTACAATGATACCGGCAAGCATAACAAATCCGATCATCGCAATTGCACTTAAATCTTTTCCTGTAAGCAACAGTCCTAAAAATCCTCCTGTAAATGCCATTGGAATCGTAAATAAAATGATAAATGGTGATTTCAGTGACTGGAACTGTGCTACCATGATCAGGTACATAAATGCTACAGCCAGTAACAGCATTAATCCAATCTGTCCTGTTGTTTCCTGAATGGATTCCATCTCACCTTTCATTGTGATACTGTATCCTTTCGGTGCATTGTATTTTTTGATCTGCTTTTGTACGGCACTGCTGACTTTTCCTACATTATATCCATCTTTAATTTCTGATGTTACAGTAAGTGTTCTTTCCTGTTGATTTCGATTGATGGAAGACAAGCTGTCACTATTTCTGAATTTCGCAACCTTATCCAGCGTAACTTCTTTTTCTTTTCCACTTACCGTTCCTGTCAATTTCACTTTTTTAAGATCATTTCTTGTCAATGTATTCTTTGCGCTGTTTCCAACATTGACACTGTATTCCTTTTCATTGATCGTGATCGTTGTTGCTTCACTAGCATCTTTTAATTTCTCACTCAACTGCTGATAGATCGTTGCAACTGTAAGTCCATTCTTGACTGCCTTTTTCTTATCTACGACAACATGAATATCTGGTGTTGTCTCTTCACTTCCATTAGATACATTCTGTGTTCCTTTCGTATCCTCAGCGATCTTGGCAATATCTTTTCCGATCGATCTTAATTTATTTAAATCACTTCCTTTGATCTGTATGGAAATTCCGCTTCCACCAAGTGCACTCATATCCATACTAGATTCCTGAACTTCAATCTCACAATCAAATTTCTTTGTTTTCTTTAAGATTTCTTTCTTAATCTCTTTATTTGTATGTTTTTTCTTTTCTTTTAATAAGATATACATACTAGACTGATCTTCATTGGAAGATCCTCCTGATGTCATTGCAGACATTCCTGAAGATCCTGAAGATATCATTCCTGCTACACTGTCAACATCTTTGATTTCTTGTACTTTCTTCATTACCGTATCTGTCATGGATGCAGTTTCTTCCATAGAAGATCCCTGTGGCATCTTGATCGTCATTGTCATCTGTGTACTGTCCATGCTTGGCATTAAGGAGCTTCCGATATTCATTGCTCCAATAATGCTTCCTACAAAGAGTGCTAATGTTACAATGACTACAATAATCTTTCGGTTTAACAGTTTTGTCATGACTTTGCGATATAATTGCTGTAATTTATCAATAAATTTGCTATCTTTTTCTGTAACTTTATTAAGTACACCAGCTGACATCATTGGTACAAATGTTACCGCCACGATCAGACTGGCTACTAAAGAATAACCAATGGTCAATCCCATATCTGTAAAAAGCTGTTTTGTAATTCCAGTTGTAAATACGATTGGCAGGAATACAGAAATTGTTGTTAAAGTAGAGGATGTAATTGCTCCTGCAACCCCTTTTGCTCCTGTGATCGCTGCTTCTTTAACTGGAACCCCTTCTTTTCTTAATCGGTAGATATTCTCAATGACTACGATCGAGTTATCCACAAGCATTCCGACTCCAAGTGCAAGTCCCGACAATGAGATAACATTTAGCGTAATTCCTGTAAAATACATGAGTACCACCGCAAAAATAACACTTAACGGAATAGAGCATGCAATAACGATCGTTGGTCTGATATCTTTTAAGAATAATAGCAAAATAAAGACTGCAAGGATTGCTCCCATTAATAGATTCTGAATCACAGAGCCTGTCACCATATCAATGTATACACCCTGATCCATGATATTTACATAGTGGAATCCTTTATTTTCTTTTGTTAATGTCTTCATCTTCGCTGCAACTTTGTCAGCAACATCTGCTGTCGAATAGTTATTCTGCTTCTGAACCGTTAATACCACACCATTGTTGCCATTTACACGGCAATATGTATCTGCAGAATTATCTACGATCGCCACGTCTGCTACATCACAAAGCTTGATCGGTGGGATTCCTTTAATTCCAAGATCTAATAATTCCATATTGGCAAGATCTTTTTTGTTTGTAACTTTATCTCCAACACGGACTAAATACTGGGTATTACCTTCACTGATGTATCCCGCTGGCATCTCAAAGTTCTGTGCTGTTAACAATGCTTTCATATTTTCAACTGTCAACTTATTCTTGATATTTGCTGCTTCTTTTGCCTGTTCTTTGCTGGAATCAAGCTGGCTCTGACTGGAATTTAGCTGTGCTTCACCTTGTGCAAGTTTAATCTCCCCATCATTCATTTTCTGTGTTGCTGTCGCTGACTGTACATTAAACTGTGTCAATTGGGAATTGATCGTTTTCTTTCCTTTTTTGATCTGTTTTAATGCACTATTTAGTGTTTTTAAATTCTTATCCAATGCCTTAATCGAAGTTTCTGCTGTTGTTTCTTGCTTTTTCAATTCTTCGATCTGGGCTGCAAGCTGCATCTTTGTTGCAGCATCTGGAACCTGTTTTTCCTGTTCTTCCAACTTAGCAATCTGGGTTTTTAATGTCTTTAAAGATGCTTGCAAAGATTGTTTCTGCACTTTCAAGTTTGTGATTGAGCTTGTCACCTGTACTTCTTTCTGTGCAAGGCTTAACTGTCCATCACTTAGAGCCGTCTGGGCTTTAGCAAGCTGAGTATTTGCCTTAGTCCTTTGTACATCTAACGTATTCTTTCCAGTTTCCATCTGGGCTTTAGCCTGATCAATCTTATTCTGTGCTTCATCAAACTGACCATTTAAAGCTTTCTGTATCTTCTTATTTAATTTGTTGATCTTTTTCTCACTGATGATCGCATTGATCTGTTCTGTCACAAGTCCGGTGCTACTTACGGATGCGACTCCATCAACAGCTTCTAAAGACGGTGCGATCTTATCATTGATCAACTCTGATAACTCAGCACTGCTTAACTTATCAGAATCCATGGCTGTTACCATAACTGGCATCATATCTGGATTTAATTTCATGATCGTTGGATTACCCACTTCATCTGGCCAGTAACCTTTGATCATATCAAGTTTCTCTCTCATATCAAGAGAAACTGCATTCATATCTGTGTCACCTTCAAATTCCAGAATAACCATAGACATATTCTCACTAGAAATTGAGTTTACTTCTTTGATATTTGAAATCGTTGCCATCGACTGTTCAACTGGCTTTGTTACAGTTGTCTCTACAGTCTCTGGAGACGCTCCCTGATACGTTGTCATAACAACCGCATATGGTAGTTCCATGCTTGGCAGCAGGTCTGTTGTCATCTTTGTAAATGATACGATTCCTAAAATGATGACTAATATGACCGCCACAATGACGGTATACGGTTTTTTTACGCTGAATTTTGAAATCATTTTTTACCTTTCTCATATTTCTCTTCTTATTTTTATTTTTCTTTTGATCACTATTTTGAAAACCAAAGTAATTTAATGATATTCCTGTTTCATTTATAAGTCAATCATTTTTTATTGATAATTGTCAATTAACAAATCTGCTCCCATTTTTTAAAGCAAAAAAGAACCAGAATACATCTGCTTTTGTACTCTGGTTCCTCTATCTTCTTAATTCTTATTCTACACTATAGTTTGGTGCTTCTTTTGTGATATGAATGTCATGTGGATGACTTTCTTTTAAGGATGCAGCAGAAATCTTAACGAATTCCCCTGTCTCCTGTAATGTCTTAATATCTTTTGCTCCACAATATCCCATTCCAGAACGAAGACCTCCCATCATCTGGAAGATGGTATCTTCAACAGTTCCTTTATATGCTACACGACCTTCAACACCTTCTGGAACTAATTTCTTAGCATTTGTCTGGAAATAACGGTCTTTACTACCATTCTCCATCGCTGCTAATGATCCCATTCCACGATATACTTTATATTTTCTTCCCTGATATAATTCGAAATCTCCAGGACTTTCATCGCATCCTGCAAGCATGCTTCCTAACATACATACATCTGCTCCGGCTGCGATCGCTTTTGTAAGTTCTCCTGAATATTTGATACCACCATCAGCAATGATTGGGATTCCTGCTTTCTTAGCTTCTTCATACGCACTCATGATCGCTGTGATCTGTGGTACACCGATACCAGCTACGATACGAGTTGTGCAGATAGATCCAGGTCCGATACCGATCTTCACACAGTCAGCTCCAGCTTCGATCAACGCCTTAGCTCCAGCTCCTGTTGCAACGTTACCTGCGATTACCTGAAGATCTGGGAACTTATCTTTGACCATTCTTACCACTCTTAATACATTTGCAGAATGTCCATGTGCAGAGTCAACAACGATAACGTCAACATGAGCATCGACTAATGCCTGAACACGATCTAAAACGTCTGCTGTGATACCAACACCAGCTCCACATAATAATCTTCCCTGATCATCTTTCGCTGCATTTGGATATTTGATCTGTTTCTCAATATCCTTAATTGTGATCAGTCCTTTTAAATTAAAGTCATCATCAACGATTGGTAATTTTTCTTTTCTTGCTCTTCCAAGAATCTGTTTTGCTTCTTCTAATGTGATTCCTTCTTTTGCTGTTACCAGCCCTTCAGAAGTCATAGATTCTTTGATCTTCTTTGAATAATCTGTTTCGAATTTTAAATCACGATTTGTAATAATACCAACGAGCTTTGTACCTTCTGTAATTGGTACACCTGAAATACGATACTTCGCCATTAAATCGTCAGCATCCTGAATGGTATGTTCTGGTGATAATGAAAATGGATCTGTGATAACTCCGTTTTCAGAACGTTTTACCTTATCCACTTCTTCTGCCTGCTCTTCAATTGACATATTCTTATGTATAATTCCGATTCCACCCTGTCTTGCCATTGCGATTGCCATGCGATGTTCTGTAACTGTATCCATGCTGGCACTCATCAGTGGAATGTTTAACTGAATTTTGTTTGTCAATCGTGTGCGTGTATCCACATCATTCGCAATTACTTCCGAATATGCTGGAACTAATAAAACATCATCAAATGTAATCCCTTCACCAATTAACTTACCCATTTTCTTGTTTTCCTCGCTTTCTTGTATTTTAATATCTGATTTGTATTGTTAGATATGGTAACAAATAGTTTCTTTTATGTCAACAGATTATTTTACATTTTTTTTAAAATGTATGGATTATTTTCTGTACATGGTTATAATTATCTGAACATTCAAAAATATAACTATCTGATACTAATTTCTTTTTTGTACAATAAAAGGAATTACTGCTTTCGCAATAACTCCTTTTATATAATTCTGATACCAATCTCTTGATATCTCTTGTAAATTCTATTCTTCTACGATAGAAAGTTTACTTCCAATCGTAAGCTTAGGCATTGGTTTTGCCTCAACACAAATACTTCCAGGAAGACCTGCTTCTTTTGCACCACTGAAGACAACTGTCAGATGTCCCAATGTCTCCAAATTAGACTGGGCAATATCTCCAACGGCAGTGATGAGATATTCTTTCTGATCCACAACCAGTTTATCTCCTTTTTTGATTGTTCCATCCACTTTCTTCTGATCGATGAAATGACAGAAATCTTTTAATGTATCCGGTACATTTTCTCCAAAAAGCACGAACATACCTTCCTCAAAAAAAGCATCTACCTGTTCTCCGAGTTCGATAATCTCAGTCTGAAATACTGCTTTTCCCATCTGGAATCCTCCTTTTATTTTCCCTGTAATTTCTGATCGATTGCTGCAGCTGCTTTCTTTCCTGCTCCCATGGCAAGGATAACTGTTGCTGCTCCAGTTACTGTATCTCCACCTGCGTATACACCATCTTTACTTGTCTCCATTGTTTCTTCATTAACAATGATTCCTCCCCATTTCTGAGTGTCAAGTCCTGGTGTTGTGTGACGGATCAGTGGGTTAGGGCTCTGACCGATCGCAATAATAACTGTATCAACATCAAGATCATAGTTAGATCCTTCGATCGGACGTGGAGAACGTCTTCCTGATGCATCAGGTTCACCTAATTCCTGTTTGATAACTTCCATACTCTTAACCCATCCATTCTCATCTGCTTTGATCGCAGCTGGGTTATTTAAGAATTTAAAAATAATTCCTTCTTCTTTTGCATGATGTAATTCTTCTAAACGTGCTGGTGCTTCTTCTTCGCTACGACGATATACGATGTAAACTTCTTCTGCACCTAATCGTTTTGCTGTTCTGGCAGCATCCATTGCTACGTTACCAGCACCTACAACTGCTACTTTCTTACCAACTTTGACTGGAGTTGGGCATTCTGGGAATTTATATCCTTTCATTAAGTTCACACGAGTTAAGAATTCATTTGCAGAGTATACTCCTAAGTGGTTTTCTCCAGGAATATTTAAAAATCTTGGAAGTCCTGCACCACTTCCTACGAAGACTGCTTTGTATCCATCTTCCATTAATTCATCGATTGTGATAGAACGTCCAACGATAACGTTAGTTTCGATATCTACACCTAACTTCTGAACGCTTTCGATCTCTTTGGCTACCAGATCTTTTGGCAGACGGAATTCTGGAATACCATAGCTTAATACTCCACCTGGTTTATGTAATGCTTCAAACACTGTTACATCATAACCTTTTTTGATCAGTTCTCCCGCACATGTGATACCTGCAGGTCCACATCCGACAACTGCAACTTTCATTCCATTCTTATCAATATTAACTTCTGTTTCTTTGGCATGTGCCATATGCCAGTCAGCGACAAAACGTTCCATACGTCCGATACCAACAGGTTCTCCCTTGATACCGCGGACACATTTACCTTCGCACTGGTTCTCCTGTGGACATACTCGTCCGCAGATTGCTGGTAATGCATTCTCTGTTGTGATCACTTCGTATGCACCTTCAAAATCTCCAGCTGCTACTTTCTCAATAAAAGCTGGAATTGGTACGTTAACCGGACATCCTCCAACACAAGGTTTATTCTTACAGTTTAAGCAACGAGTTGCTTCTTCCATTGCCATCTCTTTTGTATATCCAAGAGCAACTTCTTCAAAGTTCTTATTACGGACATTTGGGTCCTGTTCTGGCATAGGTACCTTCTTAAGACTCATATTTGCCATCGTTTACATCCCCCTTCCAATTCTACACTGATGTTCTTCTTCTTTGAACATACCCTGACGCTGCATACATTCGTCAAAGTCTACTTTAAATCCGTCAAAGTCTGGTCCGTCAACACATGCAAATTTTGTTTCTCCACCAATGTTGACACGGCATCCACCGCACATACCAGTTCCATCGATCATAATTGGATTTAAAGATACCATAGTTGGGATGTCATATTCTTTTGTGATCTTAACCACGTTCTTCATCATGATCAGTGGTCCAATTGCGATAACTTCGTCATATTTCACTCCGGCTTTAATCTGTTCTTCTAATACAGTTGTAACAAAACCTTTTGTTCCAAGACTTCCGTCATCTGTTGCAATATATACATTATCACAAAATTCTTCAAATAATTCCTTAAGAATTACAAATTCTGCACTCTTACCACCGATGATAACATCAACTGGTACTCCCATCTTCGCTAACTTACGAAGTTGTGGATATAAAGGAGCTGCACCTACACCACCGGCTACTCCGATGACACGGTCACATTTGTGTAAAGGAGCTGGCTGACCTAATGGCCCTACGAAATCCTGTACATATTCTCCTTCTTTTTTCTTACTTAATAATTCTGTTGTATATCCAACTACCTGATAAATGATCGTTACAGTCTCTTTCTCACGATCAAAATCTGCAATTGTTAAAGGAACTCTCTCTCCATCTTCATCGACTCTGATAATGATGAATTGTCCTGGTTCACACTTTCTTGCCACATAAGGAGCATGAATCTCCATTAACTCAACAGCCTGGTTGAGTGTCTGTTTCTTGACAATCTTATACACCACGTACACCTCTTTCTTAAAATATCTTCTTTTTATTATACATTGTAATTGTATAATAAGAAAGTATTTTTTGTAAATATTGAATAATAAACATTTTTTGTTTTATCTTCTTATTTTATTATGGCAATCTCTTCTTTATGTAACCATCCGATCAAAAGTCATACAGAATTAATTCCAGCACTTGGACATAAGCCAAAATACGGAAATACAACTCTTGCGACTTTTACACAGGATGGTGAAACTGCCTGGAAATGCACAAATAAGGGTTGTAATGTAATTGGTGTTCATATTTTATACAGACTTTCAAAAGTAACATTAAACAATACGACTGTAACTTACAATGCAAAGGCACAAAAACCTTCTGTGACTGTAACTACAAGAGATGGCAAAAAACTTTCTGCTTCTTATTATATAGTTTCTTATAAAAACAATACTAATATTGGAACTGCTACAGTCACAATTACTTTTAAAAATGGTTATAAAGCAACAACAAAGAAAACTTTCAAAATTGTTGCACCAAAGATAGCAAAAGTTTCCATTTATACTCCAAAAGCTGAGAAAAAGGCTCTGACTGCTAAATGGAAAAAGATTTCCGGAATCAGCGATTATGAAATCATGACTGCTCAGAATGCTAAATTTAGCAAACGTAAAAAAACAATGAAAGCATCAAGTAATGTAACTTCTGTGAAAGTCAATAAGCTTTCAAGCAAAAAAACTTATTATGTAAAAGTCCGTGGCTATAAAAAAGTCGGAACTAAAACATTCTATGGTTCATGGTCGTCTGTTAAAAAGATTAAAGTAAAATAATTTCTATATCTCTGCACAACAAAAATAAGCAGGATCTTAAACCTATTTGATCCTGCTTATTTTTGTTCTTATAAAGCTGCTTCAAAAATACTTACGATATCTTCTTTACTCAATGGTACAAAAGATCCAACACATCCATCGGCTGCTTTCTGTGCCATGATATCAAAATGTTCTTTGTCGATTCCAACATCTGATAAAGTCTGTGGAAGTCCCATCTTCTTGAAGAATTCTCTGGTGCATGTGATTCCTTCTTTGGCTGCTGCCATATCATCATCATTTACTACATCCCAGACATTTCTTGCATAGTCCGCAAATTTAGATGCGGTATCGTCATTTAATGCAAAATCCATCCAGTGTGGTGTTAAGATTGCTAATCCTTCTCCATGTGTGATATCGTAGAAAGCACTTAATTCATGTTCCATCGGATGAACACACCAGGAAACTTCCGCTCCGTCAGAAAGAATTCCATTGATCGCCATACTGGCTGTCCACATCAGATTCGCTCTTGCATCATAGTTATCTGGTTCTTCTAATGCGATTGGACCGTATTTAAAGCAATTCTTTAACAGTCCTTCCGCAAATCTTGCCTGAACATCTGCATTCTTTACATTGGTAAAGTAGTTTTCACAAATATGACTGATCATATCTGCTGTTCCTGCTGCTGTCTGTTTCTTTGATACAGAGTAGGTATATTCTGGATCAAGAATTGACATCTTTGGTTTCATATGTTCGCTTGATGTTCCCCATTTTTCATTCTTAGACATATCTGAGATTACCGCAAATGGGTCCATCTCTGATCCTGTCGCTGATAATGTCAATACACTATAGATCGGCAATGCTTTTTTGATCCATCTTGGCGTGATAACAAGATCCCATGGATCTCCATCATAACAGGCTCCTGCTGCTACAACTTTCGCACAGTCAATGACAGATCCACCTCCAATGGCAAGTACCATATCGATGTCATTTTCTTTACAGAGTTTTACACCTTCTCTGACAGATTCAATCTTTGGATTTGGTGCAATTCCTGATAATTCAAAGATTTCGATGTCTTCTTCTTTTAAAATCTTCACGGCTTCATCATAAATTCCTGCTTTTTTGATACTTCCACCGCCATAGCATAACAACACTTTGTTTCCACTTTCTGAAAGCTCATAAAGATGTGAAATCTGTCCTTTTCCAAAATGAATCTTTGTTGGAACAGAATAAGTAAAATTGTTCATAATCTGCCTCCTATCGTATTTTTAGTATATATTTATTATAGCAGATATTCCCTTATTCCTCCATGGTTTTCCTAATGAGTATCATGGAACTGGTTTATATCCCACTCCTTTCTTTACTGAACATTTATCTGTCTGTGTTCCTCTTGGATTATCCTGAAGAAATTTTGGATCAAAGGAAGATCATTCCGATTGTGGATGATTGTGCGAATGTAGAGTATTGGGTGGTTTGGAAGGATGGGAAGGAGTATCGGTTTTAAGCATAAAAAAGCCCCAGAAATTCTTTCGAATTTCCGGGGATATATTTTAGTCTTTGAGTCGCTTTGCTCCCTGTAGACGTCCACTCAACTACATCATTCCCATTCCAGCTGGAGCTCCTGCTGGCATTGCTGGTGCATCTTCTTTAATATTAGCAACAACAGACTCGGTTGTCAACAAGGTAGATGCTACACTCGTTGCATTCTGCAATGCACTTCTTGTTACCTTAGCCGGGTCAAGAATACCATTGTCTACCATATTTACATATTCTTCTGTCAATGCGTTAAATCCTACGCCCGGTTCAGACTCAGATACTTTATTGATAATAACAGAGCCTTCCAGACCAGCGTTTGCAGAAATATGGAACAGCGGAGCTTCCAGAGCTTTGAGGATAACGTTTGCACCTGTCTTTTCATCACCTTCCAGAG